>FTKR01002069.1_pt3 | contig 12146 bp, 12 predicted proteins | sample 1658141 | NCBI WGS metagenome assembly FTKR01 (sample SAMEA3914802, study PRJEB12502) | metagenome | biome: forest; material: soil | place: Canada | collected 2010-06-25 | depth 0.1 m | reverse complement strand
CAGAGCAAATCAAAGGCACACTTCCTTTATGAGAAGCCTGCCTTCGCGTAAAGGGCTAAAGAATGGTCAGGAGTTAGCGTTTTGAACGATAGGCCCACGAATAACGTAGGCTTTCGGCTCGGAAAGGCCCAGCAATACACGGGCACGTTCTTCAAGTAAGTCCTTGGATAGATTGTCGGTACGCAAGTATTTGGCGCGGGATTCCAGATCGGCACGTTCCGTTTTGAGTTGTGCAAGCTGCTGCTCCTTCACAACCATCTCCCGGTTACGCGATTCCTGAGAAAAGAAACCCTTGTCGCCAGTCAGATACTGAACGCATACATAGGTCAGCACGAGCGTAATAATAGCGGTGGGCAAATAAGGCCTCAAACGAAACAACACTATTCAAGCCCTTTCTGGACTGCGGCAACACTTGATGGCCACTTTTGGGCTTTTGCGGTTAACATAGCGTTACTAAATATGTCGGCCCACACACAAGAATTTATCACTGATGGGTTTTGAAAAGTCTGACTAATCACGGCGTTTTTATCTTTATTGTCAAAAAGTGAGCACTGACTTACCCACAAGCTGGAATCGATAACGGTTGGCGCCGCCGGACGCCGTTCATTTCAGGCGCAATAATAGACGAAAAAGGGTTAATGAAGGCTGAGTTTTGCGCTGTCGAGTTATGGGCCGTGGGGCCTGTACCTCACAAAATTTGCCTTATTCAAAAGAAAACCCGGTCCAAAAGACCGGGTTTTCTTTTGAAAGAGACGAAGACTTGGGGCCATTGGCCCCAAACCCCATAAATCAGCAGCGGATAACCGACACGCCAGCGTAAACCGCTTCGTCATCCAGCATCGATTCGATGCGCAGGAGCTGGTTATACTTGGCAGTGCGATCCGAACGGGCCAGCGAACCGGTCTTGATCTGACCGCAATTCATGGCCACGGCCAGGTCGGCGATGGTCGAATCCTCGGTTTCACCCGAACGGTGCGACATGACCGAGGTATAACCGGCGCGATGCGCCATATCGACAGCGTCCATGGTTTCCGACAGCGTACCGATCTGGTTGACCTTGACGAGGATCGAGTTGGCCATGCCTTCGACAATGCCGGTTTCCAGACGATCCGGATTGGTGACGAACAGATCGTCACCGACCAGTTGGATACGATCGCCCAGGCGTTCGGTCAATTCCTTCCAGCCTTCATAGTCGTCTTCCGACATGCCGTCCTCGATCGAGCAGATCGGGAACTTGTTGGCGAGGTTTTCGAGATAGTCGACCATCTCGACCGGGGTCAGGGTCTTGCCCTCACCTTCCAGGTGATACTTGCCGTCCTTGAAGAACTCGGTCGAGGCGACGTCGAGCGCCAGCCAAAAGTCCGACCCCGCCTTGTAGCCCGCCTGTTCGCCAGCTTTCATAATGAAAGTAAGTGCATCTTCGGCCGAGGCCAGGTTCGGCGCGAAACCGCCCTCGTCGCCAACATTGGTATTGTGACCGGCGGCCTTCAGGCCCTTCTTCAGCGAATGGAAGATTTCAGCCCCCATGCGCAGCGCTTCCGAGAAGCTCTCGGCGCCGGCCGGCACGATCATGAATTCCTGAATGTCGATCGGGTTGTCGGCGTGGGCGCCGCCATTGATGATGTTCATCAGCGGCACGGGCAGAACGCGGGCGCCCAGGCCACCGACATATTTGTAGAGCGGCAAGCCAGAGGCCTGAGCCGCGGCGCGGGCGACGGCCAGCGACACGCCGAGGATGGCGTTGGCACCGAGGCGCGACTTGTTCGGCGTACCATCGAGATTGATCAGGGCCTGGTCGAGGCGGCGTTGATCGAGCGCTTCAAAACCGGCGATGGCCTCGAAGATTTCGCCGTTGACGGCATCAACCGCCTTGCGGACGCCCTTGCCGCCGTAGCGCTTCATGTCGCCGTCACGCAGCTCTGTGGCCTCGTGCGCGCCGGTCGAAGCGCCCGAGGGCACCGCCGCACGGCCGAACGAGCCGTCATCGAGGGTGACATCGACTTCAACGGTGGGGTTGCCACGGGAGTCGAGGATTTCGCGGGCGACGACGTCGATAATTTCGGGCATGGGGAATCCTGCTATGTGAAACGGTCTGAAAGCACGGCTGCATTAGCAAGGCCCGCTTCCGATGACAAGCGCTGCCTGGCAAATCTTACGGCGCGATGCTGTAGCCATCCGTCGGCGACACCCACGACATGACCTGATCCTGATCAGGCTTGGGCACACCATCCATCGTCGCCTTGGCAACCAGATTGCCACCCGACTGGACGTAGGCCGTGCAGATTTCATGACCGACGACGGCTGTCATGCCGGATGCGATCCGCGCCAATACCGGTCCGGCCTGATCCGCCGGCACATCGGCACCATTGACCGTCAAGCGGGCACTCGTGATATTGTCCTCGCGAATCTTGCCACACACCGCACCATTTTTGATCTCGACATTGGTGTTCATTTCCAGAATCGCCGGCGGGCTTTTCGAGATCAGCACCATCGCCTTGTTGGTGAAGGTGCCGTCGGCATTCAGGTGGTAGGTCGCCATGGAGGCGCAGGTCTTGGTGACGGCATTCGGCACATAGCACTGAGCCATACCCTTGCCGGCTGGCGCCAATGGCCCGACGTAGGCGTTTGCAGGAGACAGGGCAGCGGCCGCGAGTAAAGCCAGAAACATAGATATTGCCTCATTACATCAGGAATCACGGACAAACCGCATATCCGCAATAAGACGTTGCCGCGTGTTCATTTTATGACGAAAACAGAAACGTCTGTGTCGCATTGAACCCTTATGCAGTTTGACGAAAACTGGCTTATCCAAGGAGAGTGCCATGACAGATACAGAGATTTTAAAGGACGGAGACCGAGTCAGCCACGAGATAAAAGGGCTGGGCACTGTCAGATTGGAAACCGGCGATGTCGTGATATCCGAGACCGCTGCGCCGGAAACAACCAATACAGTGCATGTCGTCTGGGACGATGATCGATTCCCCGTCGGCAATACCCCGCGCAGCGAACTGGAAAAGTTACCGGACGCGTCAGCGGCGATGTCAACCGGCATCTGAACGTGAAGATCGCCACCTTCAATGTCAATGGCGTCAATGGCCGCCTGCCTGTCCTGCTGCAATGGCTGGAAGAACGCAAGCCAGATGTGGTCTGCCTCCAGGAACTGAAGGCGCCCGACGAGCGCTTTCCCGTGAAGGCGCTGGAAGATGCCGGGTACGGTGCTATCTGGCACGGACAGAAAAGCTGGAACGGTGTAGCCATTCTGGCGCGCGGCATGCAGCCGGTCGAAACACAACGTGGCCTGCCCGGCGATCCGGACGACACACATAGCCGCTATATCGAGGCGGCGGTCGATGGCGTGCTGGTTGGCTGCCTCTATATGCCCAACGGTAATCCGGTGGACACGCCGAAATTTCCCTACAAGCTGCGCTGGTTCGAGCGCCTCGCGCAACACGCAAAGGGGTTGCTGGAAAGCGGCGCGCCGATAGTGCTGGCCGGCGACTACAACGTCATCCCGACCGAGATGGACGTTTATAAACCAGAGCGCTGGCAGAATGACGCGCTGTTCAAGCCGGAAGTGCGGCAGGCTTACCACGCGTTGGTGTCACAGGGCTGGACCGACAGCCTGCGCCAGATGCATCCCGGCGAGCGCATCTTCACCTTCTGGGATTATTTCCGCAATGCCTTTGGCCGTGACGCCGGCCTGCGGATCGATCACCTGCTTCTGAGCCCTGTTCTCGCCCCGCGACTTGTGAAAGCCGAGGTCGACAGCTTTGTCCGCGGCTGGGAGAAAGCCAGCGACCATGCGCCGGTATGGATCGAACTTGGCTCGCCGAAATGAAAAAACGCGGCCCGTTTCCGAGCCGCGTTCAAATTTCTGCTTTTTATTTTTGCCACCGTCTTTTTGCAAACGGCTGAAGCTAAACCCAAAGGTTTAGTCCTTCTTCGGCGTAATAACCTGACGGCCCTTATACATGCCGGTCTTCAGGTCGACATGGTGTGGACGGCGCAGTTCGCCGGTGTCCTTGTCTTCGGTGTAGGCATTGGGGCCCAGCGCATCATGCGAACGACGCATATTGCGGCGTGAGGGCGAAACTTTACGCTTGGGAACGGCCATTTCCGTGTCTCTCTTCAGGTCTGGGGCCTGGACCGCGGAAGCAATCAGGCACAAAATAGGGTTGCGACGCACATTAGGTGAGTCAGAAGGCGCGCCTTATGCATCAAGTTCGCTATCGGATCAAGGGATAATCGGCCGGAAATGGCGATTTTCAGCCTGACAGGCCATTGGCGCGACTGACTTCTTCCAGCGGATCGGTCTCCGGTCGAGGCTGGCGCATTTGACTTTCAATCTGCAACCGAGCCTGATCGAGACCTGCCTTGTCAAAGGATTTCGGCGAAATCAGCCGCTGGCCATCCTTCAGACTAACGATCCAGCCGTGATGAATACGACTGCCCGCACGTTCAGGATCGTAGCTTTCCGGGGTCAGTTCGCGGATATCCTCGGCTTTAATATAATGTGTTTTCCGCCATGACGTCAGGCTCAGCAGCCGGATGCGAATCTGTCCATCCGTTATCCACCATTCCCGATGACGACCGATACAGGCCCACAGAATAATACCCGCTGCCAACGGCAGGGCGATTCCATTGATCAGGATAAAACCGAAGGGCGGCAGCTTGCCCGCCGCGATCGAGGCCCAGTTACTGTAATCGCTGCTGATCGCCGCCGTGGCCAGGGTAATCCCGACCACAATATAGAGAAAACGCGGCAACAGCCCCAGTTCGTCCTTCAGCGTCATGACAGCCTCCCCTTTGCGCCATTATAACGGTGAAAGGCAGGCTTGTCAGGATCACTCTTCGATCTGGGCCGAGGCTTCGATCTCTACCAGCCATTCCGGATTGATCAGCGCACTGGTGCCGATAAAGCTCGATGCCGGACGGATATCGCCTAAGACCTCACCATGGGCGCGCGCCGCGTCCTTCCACAGGCTCATATCGGTCAGAAAGATGCGCGTGCGAATGATGTCGGTAGTCTGGCCACCGGCCTCTTCCACCGCCTTGATGATGATGCCGAGCGCCGCCCTGGTCTGGGCATAGCAATCGCCGACGCCCGCGGTCTGGCCATTCACGACCGGCGCCGTGCCAGAGACTTCTATCCGGTTGCCCGATCGGACAGCGCGGGAAAAACCGATTTCGGGCTCAAACGGTGAACCGGAGGTGATTAGTTGGCGCGGCATGGAAGTTTCCTCAGTTTAGACGAGACGTGAACGCACCTTGGCGGCAGCGATAAAGCTCTGGAACAGCGGGTGCGGTGCGAACGGACGCGACTTAAGTTCCGGGTGGTACTGCACGCCGATGAACCACGGATGTTCCGGACGCTCGACGATTTCCGGCAGCAGGCCATCCGGCGACATGCCGGAGAACTTGAGGCCATGGCCTTCCAGACGCTCGATATAGTCACGGTTGACTTCGTAGCGGTGGCGATGGCGCTCGGAAACGTCCGTACCACCATAGATTTCAGCCACTTGCGAGCCTTCCTTGAGCTTGGCCTCGAAGGCGCCCAAACGCATGGTGCCACCGAGATTGCCGCCGGCCGCGCGCTGGGTCAGTTCGTTGCCGTTCAGCCATTCCGTCATCAGGCCGACCACCGGTTCATTGGTATGACCGAATTCTGTCGAGGAGGCATCCTTGATGCCGGCCAGGTGGCGCGCTGTTTCCAGCACCGCCATCTGCATCCCGAAACAGATGCCGAAATAGGGCACGTTGTTCTCACGAGCGAAGCGCGCTGCCTCGATCTTGCCGAGCGCACCGCGTTCGCCGAAACCACCCGGCACCAGGATGGCGTGGACGTTCTCCAGGCGCTCGATTACCGCTTCCGGCGCGCCCTCGAAGGTTTCCGATTCAACCCAGTCAATCCTGACCCGCACATTATTGGCCATGCCACCGTGATAAAGCGCCTCTATCAGCGACTTGTAGGCGTCTTTCAGCACTGTGTACTTGCCAACCACGGCGATAGAGACTTCACCATCGGGATAGGAATAGCGCTGGGTGATATCCTTCCACATGGCCAGATCAGGCGCGGGCGCGTCTTCGATACCGAACACGCTCAACACTTCGGTATCAAGGCCCTGCTTGTGATAGTCGATCGGCACGGCGTAGATGTTGTCGGAATCCATCGCCTGAATGACGGCGGTTTCACGGACATTACAGAACAGGCCGATCTTGCGACGCTCCTCGGCCGGAATTTCCTGCTCGCAGCGGCACAGCAGGATATCGGGCTGGATGCCGATCGAGCGCAATTCTTTCACTGAATGCTGGGTCGGCTTGGTCTTCATTTCGCCGGCCGTCTTGACGAACGGCAGCAGGGTCAGGTGGATGAAGCAACACTGGCGGCGCGGCAGTTCCTGGCCAAGCTGGCGAATAGCTTCAAAGAACGGCAGGCCTTCGATATCGCCGACCGTGCCGCCGATTTCGACGAGGATGAAATCGGCGTCGCCCTGATCGGATACCACGAACTGCTTGATCTGGTCGGTGACGTGAGGCACCACCTGCACAGTGGCGCCGAGATAGTCGCCGCGACGCTCTTTCTCGATGATGTTGGAATAGATGCGGCCGGTGGTGATATTGTCGGTCTTGCGGGCATTGACGCCGGTGAAGCGCTCATAGTGGCCAAGGTCGAGATCGGTTTCGGCGCCGTCGTCGGTAACAAAGACTTCGCCGTGCTGATAGGGCGACATGGTGCCCGGATCGACGTTCAGATAGGGGTCCAGCTTGCGGAGTCGCACCTTGAAGCCCCGGGCCTGGAGCAATGCCCCCAGAGCAGCCGACGCCAAGCCCTTGCCAAGCGAGGAAACCACCCCGCCAGTGATGAAAACGAAACGGGCCATATCAGATCAGTACCATAAAATCAGAGATGACCCACGGAGATCGCTCCCCGTGGGCCGGAAACAGGTGATTTAAATCGCGGGCTTGCGCCCCGGAATATTTACTTCGAAGCCGAAGACGTCGCGGCGCTGGAGGGCGTTGCCGACGACTTGACCGCAGAAGACTGAGCCGCAGCCGATTTCGGTGCTACTGAAGACGAAGTCGCCCAGATGCCTTCCTTGGCCTTCTCGACCTGCTTGGCCGAGACCGAGGACGACGCCGAAGAATTGGCAGGCAGCTTGAGCGGCGCCGGCAGGACAGCAGGTTGATTGTTCAGAACCGGTGCGGCAGGCGCGGCCGTTGAAGGCGCAGAAGCGCCCGCCAGAGGCAGATCGCTCAGCGAAGGTGCGGCCGATGTGCTGGTCTGAGCGGCGGGCGCGGTCGATTGCGCTGATGTATTAACGGTCAGGCCGCTTGTATCGACCTTATCGACCGCCGAAGTGGTGCGTGTCGAGAAATTGCCGACAATGGTCAGGCCGATGGAATTGGCGAAAAAGATAAAGGCCAGAATCGCCGTCGCCTTGGTGAGCAGGTTACCGGCGCCACGGGCCGACATGAAGCCGCCACCGCCGCCGCCCATGCCGAGCGCGCCGCCCTCGGAGCGCTGGATGAGAATCAGGCCCGCCATGCTGACGCTGACGAGGATTTGGATAGTCAGAAGAATGGCAAATAACATGTCAGGTCTTTATATTCTCAATCACGGATAAGCGCCCGTTACCGGAATGCCGGAACAGGAAGTTGCACGCACTTAGCATCCCTCCACGCGAATGGCTATAGGGTAAGGCCGGTTTGCCCACCAGAAATATGGCGCAGACTGACGATTACAAGCCCCCTGCCGATATTCATCAGACCGGCGCGGCATCGGCAGCGGCGATAATGGGCATGAAATCCTCGACGCTCAGCGAGGCGCCGCCAACCAGCGCGCCTCCTACCCCTTCCAGCGCCAGCAATTGCCCGGCGTTCGACGCCTTGACCGAGCCGCCATAAAGCAGATGCGGCGCGACGCCCTCGCCGAAGCGCTGATCGAGATGCTTACGAATAAGCGCGAATGCCTCCAGAATTTGCGCATCCGAAGCTACAAGTCCAGTGCCGATCGCCCATACCGGCTCATAGGAGACCTGGAATGCCTGCCCCTTGAGGTCTTCCGGCAGGCTGTCGGCCAACTGGCGCGACAGGACCGGAATGGTCAGCCCCCCCTGGCGTTGATCGAGTGTTTCACCGATACAGATAATCGGCTCAAGCCCGGCCCGCAGCGCGGCCTGGGCCTTTCGGGCCACCAGCGCACAAGGCTCCAGATGACCGTGACGGCGTTCCGAATGGCCCAGAATAACCATGGACGCGCCGGCATCCTTCAGCATGGCGGCCGATATATCGCCGGTATAGGCGCCGGAATCGGCGTGATGGCAATCCTGACCACCCAGCGCGATATCCGTCCCTTTCAGGACGTCGGCCATGAGCGGCAAAAGGGTGGCGGGTGGGAACAGGGCCACGCGCGCCGAGTGGCTTCGGCTTTGCGCGGCGATCGCTTCGGCAACCTTGAGCGAGGCTTTTACCCCGTTCATTTTCCAGTTGCCCGCGATAAGATGTCGATGTGGCATTATTTCGTCTTATGTTGGTTTTGATTTTTTTTGGCTATCGCCTCCCCGGAATACGTCGTCGCCGCTTCTGATGAACGGCTATCCGGCGGCAAGGGGCGGAAGCTGCGTAAAACATAGACTGCCCGATGCCCGCAAGCCAAGCGAAACTTCAAACGCGGCCCGCTAAGAAAATCCTTGAAACGAATAAATTCCCTTTGTAACAGCCTTATTCGTGCCGTAAGACACAGCCACATATTGCGGTCTGTTGGCCCGCTTTGACTTGCGAGCCCCTTTCCGGCCTCGTCTACAGGATAGATATAGCGATGATCACCCTCTTCCGAGAATTCACCAAGTCCTGGATTTTTAAAGGCTTGATGGTGCTGTTGGTCGCCTCGTTCGCCATTTTCGGGCTGCGCGACGTCTTCGGCAAGATGGGCGGCGATGATGTCATCACGTCCGGCACGCGGAAGGTCACGGCCAATGAGTTCAAGGCCGATTTTGAACGCTACAAGCAAGGCTATCCCGACCAGAATCAGGGGCAAACCCTAAGCAATGAACAGTTCGTCGAAAATGGCGATCACGTCCGTATGCTGAACGAACTGGCCGACCAGACGGCGTTCTCAGCCTGGCTTGATTCGATCGGCGTGAAACCCTCCGCCAAGATGATCGTCGCTGAAATCGCCAAGATCCCCGCCTTCTTCAACAGCGTGACCGGCCGGTTCGACAAGGACACCTATCGCAACATGCTGGCCCGCAACCAGATGACCGAAAAGCAACTGGAAGACGAAATCGCTGACCAGATATCCAGTCAGCAATATCTCACCGCCGCCGTCGCCGGTTTCAAGGCGCCGCGAATCTATGCCGCTTCGCAGGCCGCTATGACCCTGCAAAACCGCGACGCCAGCATTTTCGTCATCAACGAGAAGAACGTGACGATGCCGGCGCCCCCTACCGATGCCGATATCACCGCCTTCTATAATTCGCGTCTCCAGCAATTGCAGATGCCCGAACTGCGCCAGGCTTCGGTCGTGCGCTTCTCACCGGATAGTTACCTGAAATCGATCGCCATCGACGAAACCGAAGTACGCAAGCTCTATGACGCGCGCCTGAAAACCCTGGCAACGCCCGAAACGCGCTCCTTCGTGCAGGTGACGACACAATCAGCGAGCGATGCCAACGCCATTTCCGCCGCCCTGAAAGCCGGCCAGACGCCGGAAGACGCCGCCAAGGCACACAAGGGTCAGGTCATCAATTACGACCAGAAGCCGCAGACGGATGTGCCGGACAAGAAGATCGCCACCGCCGCCTTCGGCCTGAAAACAGGTGAAATTTCCGGCGCCATCCAGGGCGAACTCGGCTATGCCGTTATCAAGATGGGCGACATCAAGACCGGCGCCACGCCCTCTTATGAAAGCGTCCACGCCGAACTGGCGCAGGAATATGTCAAGGAACAGGCCGCCAATCGCGTCAACAAGGACTCGAACACCTTCTCCGACGCCATCCGCGCCGGCAAGGATTTCGACGCCACGGCCAGGGAACTGGGTCTGGCTGTCGTCAAGCTTGAGCCCATGACCGCCCAGGGCCAGACCAACAATCCGCAGGCCAACTACTCAAAGTTCACGCCGCTAGTGAAAGCCATCTACGACCTGCCTTCGGCTGGCTCGGCCTCCGATGTCGAGGAACTCGGCGAAGGCCAGTATTTCGCCGTCCGTCTCGATGCCGTGAAGCCCGCAGGCGCGCCGCCGCTCGCTCAGATCAAGGGCGAACTGGCCCAGTACTGGATGGCCGAAAAGGTCACCAGCGCCGTTCAGGCCAAGGCTGACGAAGCCCTGGCGCGTCTGAAGAAGGGCGAAACCTTCGCTGCGGTCGCTGCCAGCCTCAACGCCCCCATCAAGCCGCTCAATGGTCTGAACCGCGCCATGGTGCAGCAGTCCGGCCTGCCACAGGCCCTGGCCGGTCGTATCTTCGGCGGCCAGGCAGGTGAGAACTTCACCGTGCCGCTCAACCAGGTCAATATCGCCATCGGCCATATCGATGCCATTCATCAGGCCGATGCGCAGCAAGCCAATTCGATGGCCACCGCCGTTCGTGGCCAGATGACGCAAAGCGTGCAGCGTGACATCGCGCTGACGACGCGCACCGCCGCCCGCACGGTTGTCAAGACGCAGATCTACCCGAATACCGCCGTCGTGGCGCTCGGCGTCACCCCGCCGGATACTAAGACGATCAAGACCGAAAAGAAACTGAAGTGATCGGAGAGGCCGTGACCTTAGCCGCCAGCGAAGGCGCTTTTACAAAAGCTTATGAGGCCGGGAAGCCTTATATTGTTTGCCGCAAGCTGATCGACGACCTGGAAACGCCGGTTTCGGCCTACCTCAAGCTGTCGCGCAGCCGCCCCTATTCCTTCCTGTTCGAATCGGTCGAGGGCGGCGCGCTGTCCGGCCGCTACTCGATCATCACCCTGTCGCCCGATCTGGTGTGGCGCTGTTTCGGCGAAAAGGCCGAACTGGCAACCGGCGCCGATATCGCCAGGGCCATATACATGCCGGAATCCAAGCCGACCTTGGACTCCCTGCGCGCGCTCGTCGCCGCCAACCGCATGGATATCCCCGAAGGCCTGCCGCCGATGGTTTCCGGCCTGTTCGGTGTCTTCGGCTACGACATGATCCGCCTGATGGAACCGCTCGGCGCCGCCAATCCCGATCCGCTGAACCTGCCGGACGCCTGTCTCGTGCGTCCGTCGGTCATCTGCGTCTTCGATAATGTGGCGCATGAGATCCTGCTGGCCAGCCCGGTCTGGCCGGATGAGAAAAAAGCTCAGGACGCCTATAGCGCCGCGCTCGGCCGTCTCGATTCCGTCGAGGCCGATCTGCGTGTGCCGCTGGCCGCCCAGCCGACCGCGATTGATCATCGTCAGGAACCGCTGATGTCGCCGACCTCGGCGCTCGATTACGGCCGCATGGTCGAGGCATCGAAAGAATACATCGCCGCCGGCGACATCTTCCAGGTCGTGCCGAGCCATCGCTTCGAAGCGCCGTTCAACCTTGATCCGTTCTCCTTCTATCGCTCCCTGCGGCGCCACAACCCGTCGCCCTATCTCTATTACCTGAACTTCGGCGATTTCCAACTGGCCGGCTCCTCGCCGGAAATCCTGGTGCGCGTGCGCGACGGCAAGCTGACCATCCGCCCGATCGCCGGCACCCGTCCACGCGGCAAGACACCGGAAGAGGACAAGGCGCTGGAACTGGAACTGTTGGCCGATCCCAAGGAACTGTCCGAACACCTGATGCTGCTTGATCTCGGCCGTAATGACGTCGGCCGCATCGCCAAGCCGGCGACGGTCCGCGTCACCGAAAAGTTCGTCATCGAGCGCTACAGCCACGTCATGCATATCGTTTCGAACGTCGAAGGCGACGCACCGGATGATATCGACGCCGTCGATGCCCTGCTGGCTGCCCTGCCCGCCGGCACACTTTCCGGTGCGCCCAAGGTGCGCGCCATGGAAATCATCGACGAACTGGAATCGGTCAAGCGCGGTGTACTTTACGGTGGCGGCGCGGGCTATATTTCCAGTGGCGGCAGCGTCGATATCTGTATCGTCCTGCGCACGGCCCTGTTCAAGGACCGGATGATCTATGTCCAGGCCGGCGC
>FTKR01818301.1_pt1 | contig 12223 bp, 7 predicted proteins | sample 1658141 | NCBI WGS metagenome assembly FTKR01 (sample SAMEA3914802, study PRJEB12502) | metagenome | biome: forest; material: soil | place: Canada | collected 2010-06-25 | depth 0.1 m | reverse complement strand
GGTCAAGAACCAGGCTTATTTTGCAAAGCCATTTACATATTGAATTTATTATAATTTTTAAACTCAGGGCTCCTAGGGATGGCCCACACAAGTCTGATTTTGACACACAAGCATAGCGGTTTGGCCCCATCACGTTTGAGCGCCTAACACAAATCAAGGCCGATGACGTACATACGAGGTCGGCGTTAATGCCCAGGACGGGCGCCATTCCGCCCCCTCGAAGGCAAGAACCCAAACCAAACAGCTTAATCGCCCGAACTGGCTGAAATAAACAGCCAATCCGGACCACTGTCACAAAACTGGAACATTGTGGACGGATAGAGGGAGCGTTCCATTTCCCCGAAAGCCGCACGCAGACCATGCGTATTCTATTAGTTGAAGACGATCTACTCCTGGGCCAGGCACTGGAGACCGGCATCCAGCAATCGGGCTACACGGTTGACTGGGTGACCGGCGGCGAAGCCGCGCTCGAAGCGCTTGATCTCGTGCCATTTGCGGCGGTGGCACTTGATATCAATTTGCCGGACTTATCCGGTTTTAAAGTTTTGAAACAACTGCGCCGCACCAACAAAGTGCCCGTCGTCGTCATGACCGCGCGTGACGCACTCGACGACCGGATCGAAGGCCTCGACCTCGGCGCAGATGATTACATCGTCAAACCATTCGACCTGAAGGAACTACTGGCGCGCGTGCGGGCCGTCGTTCGCCGCAGCCATGGTCTCGCCAATGCCCTGCTGACCCACCGCGACATCGAACTCGACACCAATGCCCGCACCGTCAAGAAAGCCGGCGAATGGATCCGGCTGACCGGCCGGGAATACCAGATCCTGGCCCTGCTCATGGAGCGCATGGGCCGCATCCTGAGCCGCTCCGATATCGAGGCTCAGATCTATAACTGGGATGGGGACACTGAAAGCAATACGATCGAAGCCGCCATCTACACCCTGCGTAAAAAGGTGGGGCGCGAGTTGGTGACAAATGTCCGTGGCGTCGGCTATGTGATCCAACCCTGATGGCAAATTCGACCGGAAAAGCTCCCAGGCTGTCCCTGGAAATCATGAAAGGTGTCGGCATCCTCGTGATGCTTATCTTTCTGGCCGTCGGGACCCTGGCCTGGCTGACCGCCGAAGATGAGATCGTAGAGATATACGACTCCCAGCTCGTCAATTCGGCGACTGTTCTGTGGTCCCTGACCCGTGATGGCGAATCTCATTCAGCCGTGGTTCTGGAGGATAAACAACTCCCCCTCAGCAAGGCTGATCGCAAGGCGCTCGGCACCTATTCCAAATGGCGCAGTTTTCGCGTCTGGCATGATGGCCGACTGGTTCGTCGCTCCGGCAATCTTTCCGATCCCGCTTCGCCGCCCCTGCCTGCCGGCTTTACCGATCGGGACATAGACGGCACCCACTGGCGGACCTACACACTTTATGTGCCGGCCGACCATGCGGTGGTCGAGGTGTCGGAAATGGCCAGGGCGCGTAACATCCTGATTGAACGCGTCGTTCGCGACCTCCTGATCCCGCTGCTCATCGCCCTGCCCTTGCTCATGCTCGCCATCTGGCTCGGCATCAAATGGGGCCTGCGTGACCTTCAGGGTTTCGCCAGCTCCGTACGTTCGCGCTCATCAAACGATTTATCACCAATCGAATTCGTCAAAACGCCCATAGAAATTGCCCCTCTGGCGGCCTCGCTAAACGGTCTACTGACCGATCTCGGGCGCTCGCTCGAACAGGAACGGCGTTTCACTGACAACGCCGCCCATGAAATGCGCACGCCCCTGGCCACCCTGAGCGCCCAGGCCAATGTCATCCTGAACGCCCGCAACGCCACCGAGCGCAAGACCGCCGCCGCGCAACTGTCGAAAGGCGTCATGCGAGCCTCGCGCCTGCTCGATCAGTTACTGACCCTGGCTCGTATCCGTCATGCGCCAATGGCCAATACTTCGTTCAACCTTTACGACCACGTGCGCGATGCCATCCGTGATATTTTCCCCAAGGCGACAGAAAAGCGTATCCGTCTGTCACTAAGCGGCGACGAAGCCACAATGCTCACATCGAAACCGGCCTTGCTGGCGATCCTGCTCAACAACCTGCTCGATAATGCGATCAAATATTCTCCCGAAGACAGTGCGGTCAGCGTTACCCTTTCAGGCAACGGCTTTACCATCTGCGATCAGGGACCGGGCATTCCTGAGGCTGAACAGGAGCTGGTTTTCACCCGTTTCTATCGCGTTCAGGGCGTCACACAGACCGGCAGCGGCCTTGGTTTGTCGATAGTCAAAAATATCGTCGATCTGCTGCCGGCCGATATAGCCCTTACTACGCCGGCCGAAGACAATGGCCTGTGCGTCACGGTCACTTTCACGGCCGCATAGCGCATAAAACGTGCGCTTCATTTTCAATTCAGTTTCGTCCGCTACGGAAAGCAGGTCGGCGCCCCCATACGCCGACCAATACCCGTGCTTGTAATGTATAGTTATGTCTCCGCGAATTATTTATATATTCGCGGAGATTTTATGCATTTATATTTAGAAATTTACTTTCATTATATTTATAATTATTAACGAAATACACATTCGTCACACAACAATTACATTATCGTCACATACGGTTGCTAATAGCCCAGCAGGCACCGGCCGCCCCCTCCCCATCGGGCGTGATCAGGATGTCGTCATTCAAGGGGCATACACATGTACTTCAAACCGCGTCATAACACGCTGCGCACCGCCTTCCTGACTACCACGCTACTGGCCGGCGCCATGGGCGCTCACGCCTTCGCACAGGACGCCGCACCGCAGGACAACACCGACGTTTCCGACCAGCAGGTCAAGACGGTCATCATCCGCGCCGAACGCTCGCGCGCCGCCGCAACTTCCCCCTCAAAGGCATCACTGGACCAGGGCGAACCGCAGTCGATCGTCTCGCGCCCGTTCATCGAGACCTCGGTCCCCGAGTCCGGCGACTTCACCAGCATCGCCAACATCACGCCGTCCGCCGCCACCGCCGGCTCGAACAATGGCCCTGGTTTCGGTGAAGCCAAGCTCACCCTGCGTGGCTTCAAGGACGGCAACTACAACGTCACCTTCGAAGGTATTCCCTGGGGGGACTCGAACAACCCGACCCACCACTCCAACTCCTTCTTCCCCGCCTCCACCGTCGGCGCTGTGATCGTTGATCGCGGTCCGGGCTCGGTGGGCGATGTCGGCCAGGCCAATTACGGCGGCAACGTCAAGATGTTCTCGAACAAGGTGACGGACGATTTCAACGTCACCCTGCGTGAAACGATCGGCTCTTGGAATTCCTGGCAGAGCGTCGCCGTCGTCCAGACCGGCAAGATCAAGCAACTTCATGACCTGGCCGGTTTCGTCAACCTCCAGATGAACGGCTCCGACGGCGCCCAGACCTATTCGTCGATGCATTCGGCCAACGCCACGACCAAATGGCAACTGCCGGTCAACGATGACCTGAAGATCACCTTCTTTGGCATGTACAATGCCAATAAATGGCACACCTCTGACAATGTCGGCGGCACGCTGTCGCAAGTCGCCCAATATGGCAAGGACTTCGGCCTGTCCAATGACCCGAACCAGCCGACCTATTACGGCTACAATCTTTTCGACAAGCACACGGCTTTTTCGTACCTGAAGGAAGAAGCCAACCTGCCGTTTGATTTCAAGCTCGATAACACGACTTACAACATCTACTACAGCAACAATACCGATACCGGTTCGAACCTGTCGTCCGACCCGTCGCTGATCACTCCCACCAATCCTTATGGCTTCAGCGGCATCGGCACCTATATCACGAACTCGAAAAGCAACGGGGCAAAAACGGGAAGCAATCCGAATGACATCCCGGGCTATAACAAGCTCAACCATTACATGACCTGGGGCGACATCGCCCGCCTCAACCGCGATTTCAGCTTCGGCACCCTGCACACCGGCATATGGGTGGAAACGGCCTCGACCAACCGCCATACCTATGATTACGATCTCACGCTGGGCAAGGTGCCGGATCACCGCGAAGGCACCATTGCGGGTCAGACACCTGCCTACTCCCTGGCCTATGACACCTATTCCTACCTGGAAATGTCATCCTGGTGGCAAAAGCAGATATTTGCTGACTTCGTCTGGAAGGTCACCGACGCCCTGACCATCACGCCAGGCATCAAGAATGTCTACATGAAGCGCAATGTCGATGCGGCCGTCATCAAGTCCCCTCGTCAAGCACAGGAAGCTTCCAACACCAACTCGAAAACCCTCACCAACCTTGAAGTCAACTACAAGCTGGCCAAGAACTGGTCGGTCTATGGTCAGTACGCCGAAGGCATGTACATGCCGGATATTAATGCGCTCTATGTCAAGAACCCGTCAACCAACAGCGCCGATCCTTCCCTGTCGACGAACTACCAATTCGGCACGGTATACCAGGCGCGTCATGTTGCGGTCGATTTCGACGTTTACCGCATCGACCTGACGAACCTGCTGGCCGCCGACAGCGCCCAGAACACCTATATCAATATCGGCAAGGCCAAGGCCACCGGCGCCGAAGGCCAGGTGTCCTATGCCTTCGACAATGGCATTACCCTGTTCGCCAATGGATCGAGCAACAAGTACGTCGACTCGACCACGCAAAAGCAGGTCTCCGGCGCGCCGCTGACCACGACCGGCCTGGGCGCCCTGTACCACAAGGGGCAATGGTCCGGTTCGTTGCTCTACAAGCAGGTCGGCAAGCAATATGCCGATAATGCCGAAGCCATACCGGTTGACGCCTTCGATACGGTCGATCTGTCGGTCAATTACGAGTTCGGCCGCTATCGCATCAAGGCCCAGGTCAACAACCTGCTCGATAACCGCGACATCACAGGCATCAAGACGAACAGCAACCCGCTGCTGAACACCTATACCTTCCTCGTCGGCCAGAACGCCCAGTTGACCCTGATCGCCAAATTCTAAGGTGCGCTGCAACTGCCGGGGCGGCCATGCCGTCCCGGTCCTTTTTCATTCCCAAACTGAAAGACCTCCCATGCGTAAATATGCCGTCCTCACCTCCGTTCTCCTCGCGGCCTCGCTTTTCACCGGCGCCGCCAGCGCCAAGGATCCGGTGAAACCGATCTTCCTGAAGGACAATCTGCTTGATCCGGCCCTGCTCCTGCCGGTTCCCCCCACACCCGACTCCGCCGAAGGCAGGGCGCAACTGGACGAAGCCCGCGCCATCGTCAAATCGAGTTCGCCGGAGCGCATCAAGCGCGCCGCCGAGGACGACGCCAACGAGTCAGTCGCCCTCTATTCGACCGTCCTGCCGGGCTTCGACCTGTCAAAGCTGCCGATGACGGCGAAACTATTCAAGGACGTCGAAAACGACCAGGACTATGTCACCAACGCGGCAAAAATCCACTTCGCCCGCAAGCGTCCCTTCGAGCTCGATAATTCTATCCCGACCTGCGTGCCATCGCCCCTTGGCAAAGCACCGCGCAGCTACCCGTCCGGCCATACCACCCTGGGCTTCACCGATGGCATCGTCCTTGCTCACCTGATGCCCGCCAAGGCCGAAACCATCTTCGCCCGTGCGCAGGACTATGGTTACAGCCGCGTCGTCTGTGGTGTCCACTTCACGGCGGACACGATCGCCAGCCAGTCCCTGGCCACAGGAATCGCCATCGAACTGATGCAGAACCCCAAGTTCCAGAAGGAATTCGACGCTGCCAAGGCTGAACTGGTCGCCGCCGGCCTGACCAACTAAATCCGCCTGAAATAAAAATGGCGCGGATCGTGATTGATCCGCGCCATTTCATTTTGCCTTCAGTTTGTATCGCCACAAGACCTCATGACCAAGATACGCCTGCTTTTTACCTTGTCTTTCCTGCCGCTTCTGCCTTTTTTTGCGCAGGAAGCCCGTGCCCAGGATACCGCTGCCGATACCTCGCCGCAAACCGTGGTCGTGCAGGGTAAGCGAGCGGCCGTCACCCGTCGCATCGACCGCAAGATCTATCGCGCCGACAGCGATATCCAGAGTTCATCGGGCACGGCCGGCGACCTGCTTAACACCATTCCCTCCGTTGATGTCGATGCCGATGGCAAGGTCAGCCTGCGCGGCGACAGCAGCGTCACCCTCCTGATCGACGGCAAGCCCTCCGCCACCCTTTCCGGCGCCACAGGCGGCGACGGACTGAGCCAGATACCGGCCGGCGATATCGACCGTATCGAGGTCGTCACCAACCCCTCCGCCCAGTTCAAGGCCGATGGTTCGGGCGGCATGATCAACATCATTCTCAAGAAAACACGCAAACCAGGCCTGAGCGGCAGTTCGCAGGTCAATATAGGCAATGACGGCCGCTATAATCTGGGTGGCGCGATGGCGCTCAACCGCGGGAAATGGGACCTGTCCGGCGGTTTCGGGTTTCGCCAGGACGAACGTTTCCGGCATGTTGTTGACAGCCGCTCCAATATCGATCCGCTGACAGGCCAGACGGTTAATAACGCCCATGACCTGGCCGAGCAGATCACGCGTCAGATGCAATCCCTCAAGGCCGGCGTCGGATACGCCCTGACCGACCACGACAAGTTGGGCGCCAACGTCTCCTGGGCCGAACGTCACGGCGATCGCTACTTCCTGCAACAGGACCAGACTCTCGATGACTCTGGCGCCCCGACGAAAAGCTCGGATCGCTACAGCAATGGCAAGGAATGGCGCCTCGATCTTCAGCAGGGCATAAGCTATGCCCGCCAGATGGGCCGTGACGGCGAGACGCTCGACGTTAACCTGCAGCGCACCATTGCCCGCGAACGGGAAAACTATTTCTACCGCAACACCTTCGCCCTGCCCGCCGGTCCGGATACGCACGATACCCTGCACCTCGGCCTTGATCTGGTGAATACCGATTTCAGCGTCGACTATGTTCTGCCGCTATCCGGCGAACGCACCCTGAAGCTTGGCTACGACTTCACGCGTGACGACAACAATTACGATAATTCCGGCACGATCCTGAACCCGGTAACGGGCCGGTATGAGGTCGATCCGCAGATTACCAACCACTTCCGTTATTACCAGGCGATTCAGGCGGCCTATGCCACCTACCAGACCCAAGTGGGCGCGATTGACGTGCTCTACGGCCTGCGCGTGGAAGACGCCCGCATCCGCACGCACCAGATCACCGGCGCCATGACCGGCGAAGACGGCTACCTGCGCGCCTATCCGTCGCTGCACCTGAATTACAATCTGTCCGACAGCCAGAAGCTGTTCACCAGTTTCAGTTCACGTGTCGAGCGGCCCGATCCCGAAGACCTCAACCCCTTCGCCGACTACCAGGACACCCACAACCTGCGCGCCGGCAATCCGGACCTCAAGCCGGCAGAAACCCAGAGCCTTGAGGCCGGCTACAGCTATGACACCAAGGACCTGAGTTACAGCACCACCGCCTACTGGCGGAATACGCACAACGCCGTCAGCGACATCAGCCAGGTGATCAGCGATGACGTCGTGCTGCTGACCAAGACCAATGTTCCGCGCAGCCGGGCCGGCGGTGTGGAATTCGCGGCGAGCGGCAAGATCCTGCCAAAGCTGGGCTACAATATCAGCGGTAATGTCTTCTACAACGAGATCGACGCCACGCCCTTCGGCACCACCGGCGTTCGTTCCAATGTCGCCGCCAATACTAAGGCCAGCCTCGATTTCAAGCCGACGACCGCCGATACCTGGCAGGTCAGCGGCAACTATACAGGAAAACGCCTGACCGCGCAGGGCTACATTCTGCCGGTCTTTACAGTGAACATGGGCTACAAACGCCAGGTCCGAACAAATCTGGCAGTGGTCCTCACGGTCTCCGATGCCTTTGACGGCCAGAAATTCCGCCGCGTCATCGACACCCCAGCCCTTCACGAACGTTACGCGCGGGAACAGGCCGGCCGGATCGTCTATGTCGGCCTGACCTATACCGGCGGTACGCTCAAGAAACCCAAAAACACCTTTGACTACGAATAGAAAGCAATTCTCATGATGAAGATTACCTGCTCCCTCGTCGCCCTGGCCTTTGCCTTGTCCGTCAATCCGGCCGCTGCACAATCGACCGGCCTCAAGGTCGTCGACCAACTGAAAATCGGCGGCGATGGCCGCTGGGACTACATCTCGATCGACCAGGCCAATCAGAAGATCTATGTCGCCCACGATACCGCCATCTCGGCCTTCGACCTCAAGACCGGCAAAGCCACGCCACACCTGGCCGACGCCCAGGGCGCCCATGCCGCCCTGGCGATCCACGGTGGCGCCGACATCCTGGTCACCCACGGCAAGGCCGACATGGTTACGATCAATGACGCCACAACCGGCGCCGTAAAGGCCACCATCAAGACCGACGTCAAGCCGGACGCCGCCATCATCGAGCCCGTCACCGGCAAGGCATTCATCATGGCCAATGAAGGCAATGCCCTGGACGCCATTGACCTCACGACTAACACCGCTGCCGGCCGAGTAGACATCGGCGGCAATGCCGAATCCGCCGCCGTCGATGGCCAGGGCCTTGTCTTTACTCACCTCGAAGACAAGAACGCCTTTGTCGTGGTCGACGCCGCGACCCTGACCCTGAAGGCTACGCATGACATGAAGGACTGCGAAGAGCCCTCCGGCATCGCCTTCATCCCCGATGGCCGCCTGATCCTCTCGGCCTGCCAGAATGGCATCGCCCGTATCAGCAATGCCGACACCGGCGCCGAAGTGGCGACCGTGAAGGTCGGCGCCCATCCGGACGGGGCGCTTTATGACGCCCGCGCCAAGCTCGGCTATATTCCCGCCGGTGACGGCACCCTGACGGTGATCAGCTTCGATGGCGCGCCACACGTCGTCGACACCATCCAGACAAAGATGGGCGCCAAGACGGCGGGCCTCAATACCGATACCGGCCGCATCTATCTGCCGACCGCTGATTTCGGCGCCGTCGACGCCAAGACCGGCAAGCCGACAATCGTACCTGACAGTTTCGCGGTTATTGTTGTCGGACACTGATAACGGACGAGGATGCATCATACCTTCCGGTGCTTTGGCGCACCCTCACCTGTTTCTTCGCCGCTGGCCAAATCGAGTTGTTACGTGACGAAGGAGCGACCTTGTAAAACCCATCAACCAGGAATGAGGATGGATTTGATGAAAAGATCGAATTTGGCTTGGGTTTGCGCCACGCTATTCATGATTTGCTCCTTTGCCTCTGCACCTGCATTTGCATGGGACAAACAAGGTCATCAGTATATTAATCGGGCTGCGGCAATGGCGCTTCCAGGCGATATGCCTGCGTTCATGCGCACGCCGGAGGTCATCGATGCCATCGCATATCTCGGGCCAGAGCCAGACCGCTGGGGCACGCTCGGCGGCTCGGAACTCAGGGATACGCTTCGCCCTGAACATTATATCCTCATGGAACTCGCCGATCTCGCCGGGCCGCTGCCGCGCACGCGACCCGAATATCTGCGTGGATTAACCGCGGCACAAGTCCTTCACCCCGACCGTGCTGGGGAGCTGACACCCTATCATGTCGGGTTACAGCCCTATTCCGCCATCGAGGTCTATGGACGCCTCCTGGCGGCGATGCGTGAATATCGTCGCCTGGATGCGGCGCACGAGAACACCAAGCCGGTCGAATTGGCGATTACCTTCTATGCCGGCTGGCTTGGCCATTATGTCGGCGATGGCGCCAATCCAATGCATACCAGTGTAAATTACAACGGCTGGATTCAGGATAATCCTGACGGATATACACCTGTCGGTCATGATGTTCATAGCGAATGGGAGAACCTCTATGTGCCGGCGAACATTAAACCCGACGGTTTTGTGCCGCTTATTTCCCAGCCCCACATCCTGAGCGACGTCTTTACCGACTATGTCGCATATCTTCGCAGGTCAAACGCCCTGATCAGGAAGACCTACGAAATCCAGAAGCAAGGTGGCTTCAAGGGCGCCGGCTCGCCTGAGGCCCTTCAGTTCACAGACGAACGCCTCGCCGCCGGTGCGAGCATGCTTCGTGATATGATTTACACCGCATGGATTAACAGTGCCTCACCTCCTGCGAGCAAGGCTCTTTTGCAAACGCCAGCGCGCTAACCGTTTAAAGGCGCCACATATAAGCACGGCCACCGCCATCGGCGCCAAACCCCTCGATAAACCGAAAGCGGTCATCTACGCACGCGAAGCCTGCTGGTGAAAAGGGAGTTGCGAGGACTACACCACGCGCGTTCGCCAGCCGCGGCTCAATCACTGAATGCACAATGGAATTTCCCAATTTTAAGACTTCGATCAGTGCGGCCTTACTCGAGTTGTTCTGCCCCACGATGACGTTAAACCCGGGGCTGAATTCGATCGCCCCGCTATCTTTGTAACCTCGGAAATTCTGAGTGCGCAGGTTTTTTAAAAATTTTCACCTCTGCCCTCCCCTTAAGCCGTGCCGCGTTAACGGCTAGCTCCATGTAGAAAATCCGAAAACAACCAACTAGGACTCGAACTGGAAATATATAAATCTTACAATCGCTTACCGATTTTCAAACACAGAAAAGTCGATTTCAAAGAGGGGAATCTAACCCTAACGTTCTGTTTTTATTTTCTTTTTCGGGAAAACAGAGAATTGGCTGGCCATCGTGTCCAACCTTAGAACTTTATTCTCTGCGCCAGATCGACATTTAAAACAAATGTTGCTGCAAATTCGACGCGACGATTGCTGTTGGCTTAAGTAGAATAATTAATTGAACACGCATCAAACCATAAAGAACCACAGACCGTCAAAATTTGACCTTCAGCTGAAGGCTGAATTGCTGAATATATTTGACTAAACTAGATACCTCCCGCAAAGCCAAACAACGTCTAACAGGATCAGAGACCTTCGGTTATCTTCCCAAATGCCGAAGGTCTCTCAATCCGAGAAAAACCATTAAATCTGGTTCAATGCTTTGTGGTCAACGGACAAGCGCCGTCAGGCACGGACATCAAAAGCCCTCCAGCCTTCCCGCGCGCCTCCCCAACACTTCGTCGAAGTTCGGAGGAGACGCAGGACTTTCGTAATTTCCATATATCAAATTGAATATATTCCCTTTTTAGAAACAAAATTAACCGCTACGCCCAATTTCGTGCCCACTTTTTCGGATCGATCAGGCGGCCAAATCCCGACCACTATATCGAGCTTTTATCGAAGCGATGAGTACTCGACTATCGGTGCCGCGCTACGGAGATCGCGAATTTCAGCTCACCGGCGGCTGCGGAATGGTCTGATCGGGCCAACCAACTTCATAAGGCCGTATAAAAATCTAGCGACGCACGAACCCAACTTTTGGGCTTTGGCGACTATTTATCCGGACAAGTTTTAGGGCACCTGCTGACGACGCTCAGGACCAGCCAAGCCGATTCCGTAGTTATTCCATGGACTCGGTTGGTCGATCCATTGTTAAAGAGCCATTGCCTAGACGGCCGCTTCATCTATCAGGTCTAGTGGCGCCGCCTATATCCACGCGCCATTTGCCATCTTCGACCCGCAGTCGCAGACCGCGATGTTTCAGAAGATAGTGAAGGATAACGGCCGCCGCGCCGAAACCGCCAAAGGCCGCCACCATGATGCCCCAACGTGGGCCGTAACGGTCGGCTACCAAGCCAACGAGTGGTGCCCCCAGCGGCGTGCCGCCGTTGAAGACCGCCATCATGATCGCCTGCACGCGTCCCTTTAGGTGGCTTTCGGTTGACATCTGCACCAGGCCGTTCGCCGTGGTACTGAAGGTTTGGGCGGAAATGCCGATCATGATCAGGGCGGCGCCAAAGGTCCAGTAGTTGGGCATCAGGGCCGCAATGGTCGAGCTCAACCCGAAGACCACCGAGCCGATCAATAGATGCCTCAGGCGTGGCATCGAGCGGCCGGCAGAGAGCAGCGCGCCGGAGACTGAACCGATAGCCAGGATCGAAGTCAGCAGGCCGAACTGGCCGACGCCCTTGTGGAACTCCTTGACCGCCATGGTCGAGATAAAGATCGGATAGTTGAGCCCAAAGGTGCCGATCAGGAAGAACATCAGCATGATCGCCATCAGGTCCGGGCGGCTGCCGATATAGCGAAATCCTTCCGCAAAGCTCGAATTGGCGCCGCGCTTTTCTCGTCGCTGCGATGGCACTATGCGCAACAGGGTCAACGAAACTAGCACGCCAAAAAAGGAGGCGGCATTGAGCAGGAACATCCAGCCGGAGCCGACCAGCGCGATTAGTACGCC
>FTKR01293993.1_pt1 | contig 12227 bp, 13 predicted proteins | sample 1658141 | NCBI WGS metagenome assembly FTKR01 (sample SAMEA3914802, study PRJEB12502) | metagenome | biome: forest; material: soil | place: Canada | collected 2010-06-25 | depth 0.1 m | reverse complement strand
TCAAGAAGGTGCTGGAAGGCCGTCCGAACATCCTCGACGCCATCAAGAACGGCGAGATCGACCTGGTCTTCAACACCACCGAAGGCAAGCAGTCACTGTCGGACAGCTTCTCGCTGCGCCGCGCCACCCTGATGCAGAAGATCCCCTACTACACCACGGCTTCAGGAGCGGTCGCCGCTACCCGCGCCATCAAGTCCGGTTCTAACGAGTTGCTCGATGTGCGTCCGATTCAGGAATATGCGTAAACTTTAACTCCCGTCTGCCGTTCTGCATATACAGAATGACAGACGGGGATTACCATCGGACTCGACGGCTATAGCTTTTGTATTCCACGGGGAAAGCGCGCGCCAGACTGCGGTCTTCATTTTGTATTCGCAGCCATGACAGCAACAGAAACACCGGCCATACTACAACCGCGAAAACAGGCATTCCCAGCATCAGTGGAAAGCTGGCTGCGATTAGCAAAACACCGACCTCGGCCGGATGACGCATGAAGGCGTAAACGCCATCAACGCAAAGGGTCTGGCTTGCAGGCCTGCTGCCATTGGCAAAACCGCCCGCCAATCTCCGGATTGCCAGCGCACGCAATATGCCGCCGCCGGAAAGGCCGGCAAGACCTGCCAATGTCCATGCCAAACTGCCCGCAGGTCGTTCCAGTCGCCAGAACAATGCAATTTCAAAGCAAAGCAGAAGCGCCCCACCCTGCAATCGGTTCAGCCACACTAGATCGTCCATTGACGACGCACCCACTGAAAGCGATGAAGAGGCGCAGACAATTTCTGAGGCCGCGATCAAGCTCACGCCTAGAACAGCCGCTAGAGCCAGCGGATCTTGCCAGGACGGTGTATGTGCCAATAGAAACGGCGGCGACAACATTGCGGCATTAATGGCAGCGGCAATCGTCGCCTCAGCAAGTCTCCGGTTCAGCTTCACCTAGGCCAGGGCGGGCGTTGTGACCGCGCCCAGATCCTTCACGCGATAACCAAGCGCATTGCCTGCGCTTTCGAACAACCTGCGCTGATCCTTCGTCATTGCGGCATGAGGAACCAGCGCGATCAAAGCGTTCAGGATAATAGCCCGGCCATCTTCGCTCAGTTGACTGCCGATGTCAGTCAGGGCTATTTTCATGGTCAGCTTTTGACTGGCCACGTGAGCGACGACCGGCCGGATGTCGTCGATTTCAACCGCGCGATTACAGGATCGTGCCATGATGTCGCTGATAGCTTCGAGCGTATTGTCCGTCACCGCTGGTCCCGCCAGAGCCATAATGGCCAGACTGCGAATGACAGCCGTATCGAATTCGCGGCGGAATTGAGCCTGCGCGGCTGCCGGATCATAATTTCGCGCAGAAGAATCGAAAGTACCCGCGCAAGCCCGGCATTGTATATAATTGCCAACCGACCCCAACGGAATGAGCGGAATAAAGTAGAGCGTGAACCATCTGTTGACGCTAATCAGATCGAAAGACTTTTCCGGCCCGCATCTGGGACAATGAAAGCGTCCTGATTCCAGCGTCTTCTTTGTATTACGCGATCCCCATATAATCATAATTCCCCCCTTTGATAATCCGTCTCCTAAACACTATTCCGCACCGTTTACAGAAGTCAAGAAGCGGTTGGAAATCGCCGGAACACCCCCTATGTACCCAGGTTCAGGAATATACACCGGCCTTAACAAGACCTTAAGCCTGAAACTCTATAGTCAGACAGCGGATGTACCAGATTTTGGTTACAGGCGTCCGCCCTTTGCTCAGGAGCCGGCCTGTGGAAATCACCCCCGTCCCGTCCGTCAATGCCTCGCTGGCGCCGCTGCGTGTCCAGCCGGTCACCGCCGCGCCCGACCGGATTCTGCCGGATAGCCGCTACGCCACCGCCTTTTCGCTCAATCAGGCGCAATTCAACAGCCTAACCGCTTTTCTGGGCAGTACCGAGGCGGGTGCCCAACTCGATAAACGCCTGAAAGCCATGCAGGCGCTACGCGGTCTGGCGGCGCGCGGACAATTGCGCGGTATCGATTCCAAGAATGCCCGTCTGTTTCATCAATTAACGGATCAAAGCGATCTCGGCCAGCGCGAAGCCGGCATTCAGCAGGATGAGGTGGCCGCCATCAATGCCGCCCTCGCTCGCCAGACCCCGCCGGCCCAGGCGCAGCAAGCCTTCTTCGATCATCTGTCCCCGGACGATCAGGCGATCCATTTCGAACTGAACGTCAATGCCGTCAATATGCATGGTTTCCAACGCTATAGTTCGCTCGATGACTATCGCCGCGCTCTGGCCAAGGCCGCTGCACACGCCTCACAAGCCGTCCTGCCGCCGGCAGCGCTCACCTCCAGCGTCATCTGATCCCGTAACAAAAAGTCACCGATCACACGCTTGTGAACTGCGCCAAATGCGCTATGATTGCGCTGCAAAAAATTGCCACCTGAAGCGCCTTCTTCGCCGTAAAAAAGTCACGCGAAGACGGCAAATGCTCCGGTTAGGGGCACGACTGTTGCACGCACACGATCTCCTTTTGCCTTGAGTTAAGACACAATGACCTTGCCGAATTGGCTCCGTCCCGGCCAGCTATATGCGAAACTAAAACAGACCCCGCCTTCCGTCTGGACCGGCTTGCACCGCGGCCTGTGCATCATCGCGCCTCTGCTGCTGTTCGTCGCCTTTTTTGATGTCAATGTCGTCAACCCGACGCGCATCGGCTGGCTGATGGAGCATGACTGGGGCCAGCATGTGCTGGGCTGGAATGCCTGGCGCCATATGCCATGGTCGACCTTCAACCACGAAACCCTGCTCGGCGCTCCGGTCGGCAACACCATCTTCTCGACCGACTCGAACCCACTGTTCGCCTTTATCTTCAAGCCGTTCCGCCAATGGCTGCCAGATAATTTCCAGTATATCGGCCTGTGGTTCCTGTTCTGCGTGGTGATGCATTTCACCTTCGCCTACAAGTTGATCCGCCCCCATGCACCCGGTCGCTGGACGGCGCTTGGTGGCGCCATCGCGCTCTCCGCCCTGCCGATGCTGTACTACCGGATGCGTCACGACACCCTGGTGGCGCAGTGGCTGATCCTGTGGGGCCTGCATATCTTCATCAACGTCAAGGATGATATTCTGCCGTCCGGCCCAATAAACCTAAAAACGAGCTTTCGCTTCATATTGAGCTGGTTGCGCAATGGTCCGAAGATGCAGGGCTATTGCGCCCTGCTGTTCGTCACCGGCATGGTTCATCCCTATCTGCTGTTCATGATCGCCGCCATCTGGGGCGGTGACTGCATCAAGCGCTTCTTCGGCGGCCTGCGTATCGCCGATCGCCGATTGCACGCTGACTGGAAGACCTTGCTCGACGCCGTTGCCCGCGCCCTGCCGCCACTCGTTCTGGCCATTCTGGCGCTGTTTATTGGCGGCAGCTTCAACAAGGGCATGAGCCCCGGCGCCGGCGGCTATGGCTACTATTCCTTCCCGCTCGATGGCTGGTTCAACCCCGTCAAGCCGGAGTTTTCGGCCGTGCTCAAGGCGTGGCCGCTCGATGGCGGACAGTCTTTCGAAGGCTACCAGTATCTCGGCTTTGGCCTGATCGTGTTGGTGATCGCGGCCGTTGTGCTCTACATAACCACGCCGGAAGCGAAAGCTTCGAAGGGGTTTATCGCCTCATTGCGCCCGCTGGCCCTTCCGTTCCTGCTGCTGCTGCTGATCGCCGCCTCCAACCACGCGCAATTCTACGGCTACGACGTCTGGAAGTTCAAACTGCCCGACGAGTTGCGCAACCCCGCCGCCGTGCTTCGCGCCTCCGGCCGCCTGACCTGGCCGATCACCTACCTGCTGGTCGCAACCGCGCTCGTCGTCCTGTTCAAAAGCCGCCCCAAGGCCATCGCTATCCTGTTGCCGCTGGTGCTGGTGGTCCAGGCCTATGATATTGCCGGCATGTCGAAAGCCATGCGCCAGGCCACCAGCCTCGCCAGTTCGGACCAGATCTATTACGAGACGCCGAGCCCCGAATGGGACCAGTTGGTCAGCGCCGCCAAGGGCGTCGATTTCTACCCGGCCAATGTCCATATGAACGACAAGCTGTTCTATGAACTGACCTGGCGCGCCACCTCCCAGGCCAAGCCGGTCAATACCATGTATGCCGCCCGCGAAAACCTGATCCAGATCGCCAATCAGGAAGCCGGTATGGACGCCTTCAAGCGCGGCGAGGTCAAGTCCGATCACCTGTTCGTCTTCCTCAAGCAGTGCGACGCGCCGCAGGAACTGTGGTCGCGCCTGCGCATGCTCGACGGTGTGTGGATTATTCCGCCGAAGGACAGCCATATTGATCTGCCGAAGCCCGAATGGTCCCCCCTGCGCTCGGAAGTTCGCTTCGGCTGGCTGGACCAGGGCACCTGTCTGCTCGATGAAAACTGGTCGCGTCCGGAATATGACGGCGTGTGGAGCGAAGGCCCGGCGGCAAACCTGCGCATCCCCATCAAGCACGTCCAGTTCGACACACCCAAGCCCAAGGAACTGGACATGACGATGAAGGCCAAGAGCCGGCAGCCGGTTCTGGTCAGCGTCTTCGTCAACGGCGTCAAGGTCGGTGAGGTTAATCTCAACAACCATACCTCGCTCAACACCCTGCCCCTGCCGGCCTCCGCCCTGCGCAATGACAATCTCAAGATTCGCTTCCTCGTTGAAGAGCCGGCGAAGGACGAGGATGAGGTAGTCGCCACCAGGGCCGCGGAAAAATACAGCGGCCGTGGCGCGGCCTTCAAGGAAGCCAAGGCGGCGGCCGCTATTCCGGTGGATGCCAGGGCGCTCGGTATAAAGCTGATCGATATCAAGCTGGTCGATCCAAATGCACCGATTCCGGCCCCACCGCTCGAAGGCTGAATCCGTCCGAAACCACCCGATATCCGGCAGCCCGCAAAAGTTCTTTTAAATCGCGGCAAATAGAACTATAAGGGCTGCCGGTTTCGTTTTGTGCACTGCGCTATGCAGGGAACGAGCAAGCCCACCATCGCCAGTATTCGTCCTGACCGGTTGTTGTCCCCCTCAACCGACGTCAGGATTTTTGTCATTCCTCAGGGTGGAATAAAGATACTAATCGCACATGGAAAAAGTGCCGATGACCGCCGCGGGCTACCAGGTTCTCGACGATGAACTGAAGCGTTTGAAGTCGATCGAGCGCCCCAGCGTGATCGCGGCCATTTCGGAAGCGCGTGAGCATGGCGACTTGTCGGAAAATGCCGAGTATCATGCCGCCAAGGAGCGTCAGGGCTGGGTCGAAGGACAGATTGCCGATATCGAGGACAAGATCAGCCGCGCTCAGGTGATCGACGTCTCCAAGCTGTCCGGCAATAATGTCAAGTTCGGCGCCACGGTCACCGTGGTCGACGAGGACACCGAGGAAGAAGGCCGCTACCAGGTAGTCGGCGACCACGAGGCCGACGTGAAATCGGGGAAGATTTCGCTGTCGTCACCATTGTCGCGCGCCATGATCGGCAAGGAAGTCGGCGATGTCGTCGAGGTCCCTACGCCCGGCGGTGTCAAGGCCTACGAAATCCTCAAGGTCGAATGGATCTGATGTCACTTTAAAGATTTTGCTGTTTTGCAGCATTCTTTTTGGAGTCTATAAATACAAGGACTTGCACGGGCTTGCCAATTTCGGCGATTCCCGGCAAGTCTTTGGTGTTTGTGGCGAACTGTTCGGCAAAAACCGAATGAGGATGGGAGTAATGAATGCCTCTGCCCCTCACCATCTGGGCCGTATCCGATGGACGCGCGGGAATTGAAAACCAGGTCCTGGGCCTGGCGGAGGCGGTTTCACGACTGAGCCCGGCCAAGATCATCAAGAAGCGCATTCGCTATACCGACCTGTTCGATCGCCTGCCCTCGGCGCTTAAACTCTTTCCAGATCGTATGTTATCCCCCGGCAGCGATACGCTGGAAGCGCCCTGGCCCGATATCTGGATCGCCGCCGGCCGCGCCACAATCCCACACAGCATACGGATGCGCGGCCGTTCCAAGGGGCAGACCTTTGTCGTCCAGCTCCAGGACCCACGTCATAATCTGAAGGCCTTCGATCTCGTCATCGCGCCGGAACACGATCATGTCGAGGGGCCCAATACCCTGTCGATCATCGGCTCGACCAACCGCATTGAAGAGACCAAGCTCGCCAATGCGCACAAGGCCTGGCGTACCAAACTGAAAGGCCTGCCGAAGCCGCGCGTCTGCGTGTTGGTCGGAGGACGATCGAAAGCCTATGATTTGGATGCCGCTCATGCGCAAATACTGGCGGAGGAGGTCCGCGGCGCCATTCTTCAGGCCAAGGGTTCGGTATTGCTGACCGTTTCGCGCCGCACGCCGATCGAGGCCCGCGTAGTGATCGAAGATACGCTGAGTAACCTGCCCGGCATCATCTATGACGGCCAGGGCGATAACCCCTATTTTGCTTTCCTGAAAGCCGCAGATCATTTCCTGGTAACCGAGGACTCGGTCAATATGGTCACCGAAGCCGCCAGTACCGGCAAGCCGATCCAGATTCTCAGCCTGGTCCGCCGGACGCTCGGCTCAGGTGAAAAGTTCGAGGATTTTCACGAGACTCTGCGTGCCAAGGGCATCACCCATCCCTTCAACGGCATTCTGACAGGCGCAACCTATCCTCCGCTCGACGAGACCCGGCGAGCGGCGGAATATCTGCTGGAGATGTATCACAGCAAAAAATAGCCGGCGAAGCTCTCACTCCTCGCCGGCTATTTTTATAAGGACCGTAACGGTTTTAAACGTGCCGGCCCCGCATCATGCGGCCCAGCGCGATCAGGATACAGGCGCCGATAATACCGGCGATCAGATAACCGATAACGCCGCCGAAACCGACACCAATCATCGAAAACAGGGCATTGGCGACGATCGAGCCGATAATACCCAGAATGATGTTCATCAGAAGCCCCTGGTTAGACTTCATGATCTGCTCGGCGACCCAACCGGCGGCCGCGCCTACGATAATAGCCAGAAGCCAGCCAATGCCTTGTTCGTTCATGATATCACCTCTCTCATTACCGCGAACAGCCCGCGGATATGAAATGAGCCTAAACCCGCAAAAAAGATTTTGAGATACGGTTCACAGCGGAACTTGCAAAGTTTCGGAAAAGAAAAGGCTCATTCAACCGTGGGAAAACCTCTGCCGTACCGCAATTCCTGATGACAATTCCTTCGCCACTACCTATCTAATGGCCATTAACTTTTCCGATTCCAGTCAGGCCGCATCATGTCCGCACCCACATCCCGTCCTCTTCGCTGCGCCATCATCGGCACCGGCCCCGCCGGCTGGACAGCCGCCATTTATGCGGCGCGCGGCCTGCTCTCGCCGGTGATCTTCACCGGCCCTCAGGATGGCGGACAACTGACCATCACCACCGATGTCGAAAACTATCCCGGCTTCGCGGAGGTGGTGCAGGGGCCGTGGCTGATGGACCAGATGAAGGCGCAGGCCGTGCATATGGGTACCGAGATCATCGGCGAGATCGTCACGAAAGCCGATCTGTCCAAGCGCCCCTTCCTGCTGGAAACCGAATCCGGCGCGCAGTTCCTGGCCGAGACCGTCATCATCGCCACCGGCGCCCAAGCCAAATGGCTGGGGCTCGAATCCGAGAAGACATACCAGGGCTTCGGCGTTTCCGCCTGCGCCACCTGCGACGGCTTTTTTTATCGCAACAAGGTCGTGGCCGTGGTCGGCGGCGGCAATACGGCCGTCGAAGAAGCCCTGTTCCTGACCAAGTTCGCCGCCAAGGTCTATCTGATCCATCGCCGTGAAAACCTGCGTGCCGAAAAAATCCTGGTCGAGCGCCTGCTCAACGATCCGAAGATCGAGCCGATCTGGAATGTCGCCATCGATGAGATCCTGGGTGAGACCAATGAATTCGGCGGCGCCGGCGTGGTCGGTGTTCGCCTGCAGGACATCAATACCGGCGAAAACCGCGTGGTTGATCTGGATGGTGTCTTCATCGCCATCGGCCATGCGCCCTCTTCACAACTGTTCGAAGGCCAGTTGGAGACCAAGCAAGGCGGCTATCTGGTGGTAGAGCCCGGCACCCCGAAGACCTCCATCACCGGCGTCTACGCGGCGGGTGATGTCACCGATGATGTCTATCGCCAGGCCGTCACCGCCGCCGGCATGGGCTGCCAGGCGGCGCTGGAAGCCATCCGCCTGCTGGCGGAAGAGGATCATCACCACAGCCTGCTGACCGCGAAAGAAATCGCTGAAGATTTTTCGCACCTGACCCTTGAACAGAAAAAAGTCGCTACCAAATCATAAAACGAAGGTGCCGATGATCGGGCCTTCTTGACCGGCACATCGCCCATCAGGGGATGCAGATGCCGTTCAAAATCAAACCTTTACGGGTTATGCCGCAGTGTGTCTGCACGCCCGTAAGGCCTCGCTTTTTTGAAGGAGAGCCCTATGCGTACCGCAATCGATTTTTCCCCCCTGTATCGCTCCGCCGTTGGTTTCGACCGCCTGGTCAACCTGCTCGACAGCGCCGCCCGCACCGAAACCGCGCCGGGCTGGCCGCCTTACAACATCGAGCGCGTCGCAGCCAGCGAAGGCGAAGATCAAGGGGATTTCTACCGCATCGAAGTGGCTGTCGCCGGCTTCCGCCCCGACCAGCTCAATATCGAAGTGAAGGAAAATGTCCTGACCGTCACCGGCAAGAAGGATGACGATGCCGCCACCCGCACCTTCCTGCATCGCGGCCTGGCTGAGCGCTCGTTTGAGCGCCGTTTCCAGCTCGCCGACCACGTCAAGGTAACCGAAGCCGACCTCGCCAATGGCCTGCTTGCGATCACACTCAAGCTCGAAGTGCCGGAAGCCAAGAAGGCAAAAACCATCGCCATCAATACGGCCTCTAACGACTCCGCGCCGGTCCTGACCGCCGCAGAGTAATCGCTTAAGCTCCGCTGGATAGGCGTCTGGCGGAGCATCTACCCTGTTTCTCCCTGAACTGATGTGTGTCGCGCGGTCCGCTGATAGTGGATCGCGCCCAAGACCCTCGGCCCCTCTGATCTCCGCCTGTGATCCCTTCAGGCGTTCGATGGTCAGGCGACAAGCCGGGGGTCTTTTTATTGTGCAAATGCGAATAAGCGACTTGATCCATACTGTACGGTACGGTATTAATTGCGATCTGTAATAGTGGCTGTGTCATTAGAAGGATCTCCCCATGCGCAATTTTTTCTTCACCATTTCCGCCACCCTTCCCTTGCTTTTCGGCATGGCCCACGCCCAGACCCAGCCTTATCAGGCGGTTGGCGAACAGCATGACTGGACTATCGATGTCGGCGGCGGCGCAGTCTATGGCTTCAGCGCCAATGGCGGCGATCCGGAAAAGGTCAGCGCCATTCCGTGGGTCGGCTTCAATTACAAAAATCGCTTCTATGGCGATGCCCTCAATGGCGTCGGCTATAACCTGATCCTGCGCGACCGCCTGCGCGCCGGCGTTCAGGTCCGGCCGCATTTCGGCGGCAATGCCGACGGCATGGAAGGGCTTGACGTCCCCGGTCTCGGCGCCGATCTCGCCGGTTATGCCTTCTATCGTGTCGGTGAGAATTTCAGCCTCGGCGGCCGCCTGATGCACGATGTCAGCGGCGTCTCCAATGGGTCATCGCTGATGCTTTCTGCCGGCCACCAGGACATAACGAAGGTCGGCCTTTTGCAAACTCTCGTATATACCCGCTTCGGCGACCGCAAGACCAACCAGGCCTATTACGGCATCGACGCTTCCGAAGCCGCCACCACGGGCCTCAACCCCTATGAGGTCGGGGCCGGTGCGCAGAATATCGGCATCGCCTTCCTGATGATGACGCCGATCCGCAAGCACTACGCTATCGCCACCTTCATCAACGCCGAACGCGCCCTTGGTGATGTAGCCGACAGTCCGCTGATCCAGCTCAAGCAGAACCAGGAAATGAGCTACCGCGCCGGCATTTTGGTAGTCCGCCGCTTCAGTCGCTAGCTATCATTGCGGCGCCGATGACGGCGAAATCAGCCGCACTCAGTTCGAGCACGCCGAAACGGAGCGAATAGCCCCAGTTCTTGTCTTTCGTCAGGTCCAGACGGGTGAGCAGTGGCCGGATCGACTGTTCATGCGTTTCCGACCACTCGACATCGCGTCGAAACGGCTGGAAGTCACCCGACATATAGCCCTGATAGGGCTCGCCCTCCCTGATCCTGCCGATGGCGGTAAAGGACTGAAAACCATCCTTCGCCCCCATCTTTTCCGAAGGCGAATAGTAGGCGACGCCATCGCCCGCCTTCATGCGCTTCAATGGCCCTTGCTTGCCATGATTGACCTGCATGAAACCTTCTGTCCGCCCGCGCCGGACATGCTCGGCGCAGGCGACCGCCAGCCAGAACTTCGTCACCACAGGTTCTTCCCGTCAATGACCGTCACCGGCACCACCCCAGGTCGAAATCATCGAACAGGCGGGCATTGATGCCGATTTTCGGATTGGTGAAATCCGGCTCACCCTTCGACCAGTCCGGCGATTCCGAATAGGTGCTGCAGCCGCAGTGCGGACAGAAATGATGCGCCACGGTCTGGCTCTGCCAGCGATAGGTCGCCGTCGTTGAAGGCGGCGCGATCTTCACCTGCTTGGGTGTGTAATAGGCCCATAGAGCACCGCGCTTGGAACACAGGCTGCATGTGCATTGGGTAACATCGGCCGGCGCGCTTTCGACTTCGAATGTCGTCGCACCGCAATGGCAACTGCCTTTAAGAGTCATGGTATCCTCCTTTTGCTGGAGGCACCCTACCCTGCTATACTGCCAAAATATGTCAGGAGGCTATGCGCCCGCGCAGGGCCACGCACGTTGTATGCTCAAGCGCTTCGAGATTCATGCTGGCGCCCTGCATATTGGAGCGCGAAATATCGGCGCCATCGAGTCGCGCCAGCTTCATGTCGGAATCGGCAAAATTGACATTGCGCATCCGCGTTTCACGCAGGTCGGCCGGCAGGAAGCGCGTGGCGTCGATTTTCAGCGCGCCGAGATTGGCGCCTTCAAGATTGGCACCATCAAGCCTGGCCTTGAACATCCGCACACCCCGCAGGTCGGCGCCGGCGAGATTGCAGTTACGCAGGTCGGCCTCTTCGAGGTGTGCGCCCTGGAGCTGGACGCCGCGCATATCGAGTCCGTAAAAGACTGCGCCCTTGGCCGATAACGCCGCCAGGTTCAGTCCCTTGATCGATCCCATGCCGCGCAGGTCCGCATTGTCGAACTTAGACGGTGTGCCCTCCTTGCCGAGCGTGTCGACCCACTGCGCGTGATCCCGCAGCATCTGACCATATGGCATGTTCTTGACGTCGATGCCTTGGGGTTTGTCGGTCAGCATCCCGGTCATGTCTGTCTGAGAGGTGCGCCACATATCGGTTTTCGCCCCGATCAGCACAGCATCACGCAAGGAAGCGCCCGAGAGATCGGCGCCGGAAAGATCCGCGCCGGCCAGGTCGACATTATCCATGATGCATTGCTTGAGATTGGCTCGAATCAGCTTGCATGACTTCATCGTTGCGTCGGTGAAATCGGCCTTCATCGCTTGAATACCGGACAATTTCGAGCGATCGAGATTGGCACCGCGCAGGTTGGCGTAGGTCGCTTCGGACGAACGCATCGAAATTTCGACATAGGACAGCCCGGCTTGCTTATCCGGCAGGGCCAGCGCACCCTCGCGCAGGTCGGCCTCGTAAAGATCAGCTTCGGACAGGTTGGCACCGCGTAAGGAAGCCCCTCGCAGGTCGGCCCGTCGCATCGAAGCACCCGTCAGGTTGGCCAGTTGCAGGTCGGCGCAGTAGAGATTGCAGGTATCCAGCACCGTGCGGCTAAGGTCGCATTCCATCAGGATCGCGGCAGTGAAATCGGCGTCATTGAGCACGCGTCCGGCGAGGTTCAGGCCCGACAGATCGCACCACGCGAAAACAGCCCGCGCCCCACCCGGCTTCATGGCGCGCAGGCGTTCATGCTTGATGCAGATCGCATCGACCTGGGCCTGCGTCAGCTTGGTATAGCGTGTGTCACCCGCGGTGGCGGTCATGCGGATAGGCTTTCACTCAATAAAGAAATGAAAGTTTCGCACGAAAACCTTAAAATTTGGGTTACCCGACCATTAAGCCTGATGCACGCAGGAAGCGGGCGAGATCAGAGCCCGCCGCGACTGATAAATACCGGTATCCAAGCCCGGCCCAGGCGACCAGTTCGGCTTCCAG
>FTKR01000639.1_pt2 | contig 12303 bp, 11 predicted proteins | sample 1658141 | NCBI WGS metagenome assembly FTKR01 (sample SAMEA3914802, study PRJEB12502) | metagenome | biome: forest; material: soil | place: Canada | collected 2010-06-25 | depth 0.1 m | reverse complement strand
CGGTCAACCTGCTGCGCAAGATCGGTGTTTCTGAGCGCATGGATCGCCTTGGTTTGCGTCATGAGGGTTTCGCCCTGATGGATGATGACGAAAAGATGCGTATCCCGCTCCATGATCTGGTCGATACGGATGTCATGGTCTACGGTTGCGATGGCGCCCACGGCGTATCCTGTGCCACCCTGCCCGATGCGGCCCGACATGCGGTTGAGAAGGTCTGTCCCTTTGGATGGATGGGCATCCTGGCGGATGTGCCGGATATCGAGGGCTATCGGACTCTTGGGAAGAGTAGTGCGCCTCAATAGGGAACATCGATCCGGCGACAGAGACCACAAAAAAGTGATGGATGTTATTCCGTATTGGTTCCTAACCTGAAATTGGACACCTTGGGTATCAAGCCCTAAACGGGTCAAATTCCTAAACAGGGAGGTATCGATGTCACATCATCATGCGATTACGTACAGTCGCGACCTTGGCCGCGGCGTAACCTTTACGATCCAGAGTGGCGCCTTGCGTCATCAGGACGTCCTCGATTTGCAACTGGCGGGGGATGAAAAAACCGAAGCGATTGTCGAAAATTTCGATGCCACCGGCCTGTCCGTCAGTCTGAACGGTTCGCTATTCAAATGCCGCCCATGGCGCAAGGGAGATGCCGAGGTACAGCGACTGCCGGGCACAATTTCGAGCTGGACAATTGAGCAGATAGTGGAACATGCCGAAAACGGGCTTCATGCCTAGGCAGGTACTCGCTTAATCGCTTGACCCGGCGTGGGCTTGCACCCTAAGTTCTTCCCATTGCAGCGTGGGGGCGTTGCCGCGTGAATTGAATGGGGGATTTGTAATCTTGACGCAGAGCGGGGCAACGGACAGCGCCTCACACGTCGCGGCGTCTGGCGCGCGCGCCAGTTCTCATGTGCCCGTTAATGCCGCCGAGGCAAAGAGGCTGATCGCCCAGGTAAATGGCAGTCACGACCTGCAAACCACCTTCACCGCCATGCCCAAGCCCGATTTGAAGGCGCTGGAATTCTGGAATAAGGTTTTCAGGAACATTGGTGATTTTTTCGAGAAAATCGCCCACGTCTTCAAGCCGCTTGGGCCTTTCATGCCCTATATTCTCGGCGCCCTGGCTATCGCCCTGATCGCGCTGCTGTTGTCGCCGTTTGTACGGATGATGATCACCTCACGCTTCCAGCGGCTTTTCCAGCGAGATCATCTGCGGGCGGATGCGCCGTGGCGCCCGACCCGCGAGGCTGTCGTGGCCTTGCTCGGCGATATCGATAAACTGGCCGCTATCGGCGATTACGACGAGGCCGTCCATCTGCTGCTGGTCCGGTCTGTGGCCGATATTAATGCCTTCCGGCCGGATCTGGTTCGAAAGCACTACTCGGCACGCGATATCCGCTCGCATCCCTTGCTGCCCGAAGCGGCGCGGCCGGCCTTCACCGAAATTGTGCGCTGCGTGGAAAAGAGCTATTTCGCCGGCATTGCCGCCACCAAGGCTGATTTCGAAGCCTGCCGAGCCGCCTATACCGCCTTTATCGCCGCCGAGGGGATCGCCTGATGGCCCTCAAACCGGCGACATCGAAAAAGACGCTCGGTGAACGGATCGGCGCAAAAGTGGGCAAGGCCTCCGGCTGGCTGCCAGCCGTGGCGGCATTTCTGTGCCTATGCCTGTTCGCCGCGGCGGCTATCATCCTGTTCGACGTCAATTCGGTGCCGGAGACCGGCCAGAAGGCCAATGCCACCGGTCTGTCCGCGCAGGGCACGGCGGGGTTGCGCCGCCTGCTTGAAGCGAGGGGGCACGAGGTCATCATCAACCGCATGGAAGACGGTCCGCTGATCGAGCGCGGTGATCTTGAGATCATTACGCTCGATGATGACGGTGGCACCCTGACCTATGCCTATCATTTCGACAGGGATGACGAGGCGTCTGCCACCTCGTCTTCAGCCAGTTCATCTTCTGATACCCCGCTGGTATCGATCGATGTGCAGAGTGCATCGGCCAGTAGCGAGGCCAGTAGCGAGGCCAGTGAAGACGAGGATACGGATTACGGTGCCGCCCAGATACCGGACCCGAAGCGCTCAAAGCATGTTTTGCGCCAGCCCTTGGGCAAGGTTGTGCTGATCGTGGCGCCGAAATGGAACGCGGGCCCAGATCCGCGCAATCACAACTGGGATCGCGGTCCGACACTGGTGGCAGCGGCCAATGTTGTGGAAAGCCTGGGCTTCCTGTCGCCGATCACCGAAGTGCCGGCGCCGAAGGACGATAAGGCGGCCGCCGCAAGGATCGCTGCCTCACCGACCGGCACTCAGACTGTTCGCAGCGGTGATACGCTGGTGACTTTTGACAGCATCCCCTATGCCCTCAAGCGGGATTTGCGCGATGTCGTGGAGTCGGCAAAACCGAGCGGCGATGCGAAGAAAGACGTGATTGCCAACGAACTGAACAAACTGACACCGAGCCATGAGCCGGTGGCGCATCGCTGGACCTTCAAACCGGTGGCCGGTGACGGAACGTTCGGCGCCCCGCTTGCTGTGGGCGCGATCACCGGGCTGCAATCGGTCACCGGACCGAATCTCAAGCCGGTGCTGGTCGGGCCGAATGGCGAGGCGGTTTTGTCACGGGTGGTTGTTACCGGCGGCCGCGCTCAGCCGAAAACGCCGGTCTATCTGCTTAGCGATCCGGACCTGCTTAACAATCAGATACTCGGTGATCCGCAGAAGGTCATCGCCGCCCTGAGCCTGACGGACACGATCAGCCCGATGGCCAACGAGCCTGGCCGGGTGATCTTCAACCTGACCTTCAACGGCATTTCAACCGATCATGACCTGTTGCACGCCCTGAGCCGCCCGCCCTTTATCGCCGTGCCGCTGTGCCTGCTGATCGCCGGACTTGGCCTGATGTGGGCGGCCTTTTCACGCTTCGGCCCCGCTCGTGAAGCACCGATCGAGGCGCCATTGGGACGCGGCGTGAAAATCCTCGCCGATAACGCCGCCCGCCTGATGGCCATCACCCTGAAAGAGGTCAGGCTGGGACCGGCCTATGCCGATCTCGTCCGCGATCAGGTGCTGAAAGACAAGGGCTACCGGCTGGGCATCAGTCCTGAAAGCCCCGATGACCTCGCTGAACGCCTGGGGCAGGCGCAGAAGACAACCGACTCCTTTATCGACCTCAAGGCCCGTGCGGCCAAGGTCATGACCGTACATCAGCTTATCGATATCACACTCAAGCTCCACGCCTGGAAGACGGAGATACAACGTGCTCATACCTGACATCCAAGCCCTCGCCGACCGGCTGCGCGCCGAGATCGGCAAGGTTATCATCGGCCAGAAAGATACGGTCGACCTGCTGCTGACGGCGCTGTTCTCCGGCGGCCACGTTTTGCTCGAAGGGCCGCCGGGCACGGCCAAGACCCTGCTGGCGCGCGTCTTCTGCCAAAGCCTGAGCCTCAAATTCGGCCGCATCCAGTTCACGCCGGACATGCTGCCGGGGGATGTGTTGGGCTCGAACCTGTTCAACTTCCAGACCTCGGCCTTTTCGCTGACCAAGGGGCCGATCTTCTGCGACCTGCTGCTGGCTGACGAAATCAATCGTACCCCGCCGAAGACCCAGGCGGCCCTGCTCGAAGCGATGCAGGAGCGCTCAGTGACGCTCGATGGTGTCAAGCACGATCTGGGTTCGCACTTCACCGTCATCGCCACGCAGAACCCGATCGAGCAGCAGGGCACCTATCCGCTGCCGGAAGCCCAGCTTGACCGCTTCCTGTTCAAGCATGTGCTCGGCTATCCGTCGCTTGAGGAAGAAAAGCGCATCGTCGATACGGCGGGTAATGCGGCCGCCACTGATCCGGTGCTAGCCGGCGTTTCGGCCGTATTGAGCGCGGCGTCTCTGACGGAAGCCATTCAGGTGGTATCAAGTGTGAAGCTCAATGATGCCAATCTCAACTATATCGTCGCCCTGATCCGCGCCACCCGTGAAGCGCCGCAATTATCGGTCGGAGCAAGCCCGCGCGCTGGCGCCCTGCTGGCCCGCGCCGCCCGCGCCAGGGCCGTGCTCGATGGCCGCGATTATGTGCTCCCTGATGATATCAAGGCGCTCTATCCGGCCTGCATGCGTCACCGTGTCCTGCTGTCGCCTTCGGCGGAAATCGAGGGCGAGAATGTTGACCGCGTCTTGCAGGGACTGCTTGAGCGGATCGAAATTCCCCGCTGAGCCATTCAGGAAAAGTGATCTTCCATTAGATAAGGAAACGAATGCCCATCTACCCCACACCGCGTCTGCTGATCATTCTGGCCTTGAGCGTACTTGTCGCGCTCGGCGTCGGGATATTTGCGCCCGGTCTGTGGGTTTGCGTGCCGCTGGTGGCGGCCCTGCTGTTCGTCGCTGCTCTGCTGGATGGCATGTTCGCACCGGTGGGAGAGGGATTGACCTTCACCCTCAAGCCGCCGGCTGTGCTTGGTGTTGGCCGGGCGGTCGACGTGCCGTTTGAGGCGCGATTCACCAAATGGCGGCAACCGGGTATCATTGAGCTGCGTCTCGGCCTGCACCGCCTGTTGCTGGTTTCGATCTATGAACATCGCCTGGTACGGCAGGAGGGGGCCTTTCATGGCACTCTGAACCTGAAGGCGATGGCGCGGGGCCGCAGCGATATTGATGCCGCCCATATCCGCTGGCAGGGCTTCCTGGGTCTGGTCTATGTCCAGACGCGCATTCCGCTCGATATCGAGATCGTGGTAACGCCGGATCTGCAGGGCGTCGAGCAGGATGCCGCCGACCTGTTCTCGCTCGATAATATCTACGGTGTCCGGGTGCAGAACCAGCTCTATAACGGTTCGGAATACCATGCCTTGCGCGAATACGACGCCTCGCAGGATCACCGCCGCATCGACTGGCGCTCATCGGCGCGGCACATGAAGCTGTTTTCGCGTGAATACCAGGCGGAGCGCAACCACCATATTGTGTTGGCCTATGATACCGGCCGCCTGATGGGCGAACCACTCGGCGGGCTGAAGCGGCTTGATCGCACCATCTATGCCGGCCTGCTGCTCGGCTATACGGCGCTGAAGATCGGCGATAATGTTCGCACCTTCGCCTTTGCCTCCAAGCCCTATCATAACGCGCCGTCGATCTCCGGCACCAACGGCTTTAATACGCTGAAGTACCAGCTGTCGGCGCTGGAGGATTCGCCGGAGGAATCCAACCACACCCTGGCGCTTGCCGATCTGAACGCCAAAGTGGCGCGGCGTTCGCTGATCATCCTGTTTTCGGACTTCATCGATGAAATCAGCGCCGACCTGATGATCGAAAGCCTGAACCGCCTGTCGAAAAAACATCTGGTGCTGTTTGTCGCCTGTCGTGACGAAGTGGTCGAGGACTTGATGGCGAAGACGCCGGCCCAGGCCGAGGACGTGACGCGGGCCGTCTTCGCCCGCCGACTGGCCAGTCAGCGCGAACGTGTTCTGACGCAGTTGCGGCGGCAGGGCATAGAGGTGCTGGAAACGCCGACCGAACAGATGGCGACGGCGATTGTCAGCAAATATCTGGCGCTGAAACGCGCCGACCGGCTGTAGGGGAGGACGAGATGAACGACGACATCCACACGCCGGCCGATGCCCCCAAACCCGTTCTGCGTCTGAAAAGCCAGAAATTCCGCGAGGCGCGGCAATCGGACTGGCGCGCGCTGTCGACGCAACTCGACAAGGTGGAAAAGCGCGGGCTTGGCAGCTTTTCGATCGACGAATTGCTGAACCTGCCGTTGCTCTATCGTTCGGCTATGTCGTCGCTGTCGATGGCGCAATCGATCTCGCTTGATCGCAACATGATCACCTATCTGCAGGCTCTGTGCGTCCGCGCTTATGTCTATGTATATGGGCCGCAGACCCGCCTCAAGGACGTGCTTTACAGCTTCTTCGTTCTCGGCTGGCCGCGTGCCGTGCGCAAGCTGGGGGGCGAAATTGCCCTGGCCTTCGCCACGCTGGTCATTGGCGCCATTGCGGGCTGGCTTTTGTGCGCCCACGATTCCAGCTGGTACAATGTCTTCTTGCCAGGCGAACAGGGCAGCCGCGGGCTAGGTTCCTCGGCCGACGACCTGCGCAAGACCATTGGTGGGAATCCGGAAGATCACGCCTTGTCGCCTTTCGCTGTTTTCCTGATGACGCACAATGTCGGCGTCGCCATCTCGACCTTCGCCTTCGGGGCGGTCTTCGGCCTGCCGACCTTCGCCCTGACACTTTATACCGGCATCACGCTGGGCGCCATGGTCTGGCTGTTCGCGCAGCAGGGTATGGGGTTTGAGTTCGCCGCCTGGCTGACCATTCACGGCACGACGGAACTGTTTGCCCTGGTCATCGCTGCCGGCTGCGGTTTCCATATCGCCCGCCGTCTGATGTTCCCCGGTGATGCCACGCGCAAGGTGGCCTTGCAGGAAGCCGGCGTCCTGACCGGCACGGCCATGATCGGCGTCGCCCTTATGCTGACAGTTGCCGGTTGTCTGGAAGGCATAGGCCGCCAGATGATCACCGATCCGTTCATCCGCATCGGCATCGGCGCCGTCATGATGACGATCTGGGGCCTTTACTATACCAGTGTTGGCCGCAGGAAACCGGGGGAGAGCGCCTGATGCCCGCCAAGCACAGCAAGCGCGACCTGATCAGTGATGCGCCCTATGGCGAGATGGGGCGCACCGCGTCCGAAATTCTGACGCCGGAAGGGGTGATCCTGCCCTTCATCAATGCCTCTTTCGGCGAGCGCGTGGGGGCGTTGCTGCTCGACTGGCTGATCATGATTCTGGCGCCGGTCGTTGTGGTGATAATCTGGATTCTCCTGCCGCTGGAAGGCGTTTTTGATCACGGCAAGCACAAGGTCTTGAGTTCATTCGTGCTGATCGTGGGGATGTTCTTCTTGTTCTTTATCCGCTCTGGTTATTTCATTTTCTTTGAAATGGGGCCACGCGCTGCCACGCCGGGCAAGCGCGTCATGAAACTGCGGGTTATCTCGCATGACGGCGGGCGACTGACCCCGGCAGCGATCTTTACGCGCAATGCCCTGCGCGAGGTCGAACTTTACCTGCCGGTGACCCTGATCTTCGCCTGGTCAGCCAGTCATTCGGCCGGGGCGTGGCTGGCCTTCTTCTGGGCGCTGGCCCTGCTGCTCCTGCCACTGTTCAATAAACAACATGCCCGGTTGGGGGACTTCCTGGCGGGCACGCGCGTGGTTCATATGCCGAAGGCGGCCTTGAGCTATGACCTGGTTGATCTTGAAGGTGATCGTGGCCTGGGTATCAGCTTCACGCCAGAGCAACTGGCCTATGGCGAGATGGAACTGACCGTGCTGGAACAGGTTCTGCGGGAGCGCAAAGCCCCGGTGATGCGGGCGGTCGCCGCCAAGATCAAGGCACGGATCAATTGGGTCGATCCGAAGACCGACGCGCCCAATGACGAGAATTTTCTCCGGGCCTATTACGGGGCTCTTCGCGCGCATCTGGAGGCCAAGATGCTGCTCGGCCGTCGCCGCAAGGACAAGAACGATGCGCCTGTGTAAGAGTTGTCCGTAAACGGTTGCAAAGCCGCCGGATGCGACCATGTGAAGGGCAGACAGTTACAGATTGAGGTGCGACATGGCCGACAACGATCCCTTGAACAACCAACCCAGCGGCTATGTTTTGCCCCAAGTCTGGCAGTGGGACAAGAGTAACGGCGGGCAATTCGCCAATATCAACCGGCCCGTCTCCGGGGCGACGCATGAAAAGGTCTTGCCGGTTGGCAAGCATCCGCTTCAGCTCTATTCCCTGGGCACGCCCAATGGCATTAAAGTGACGATTCTGCTGGAGGAATTGCTGGCGTTTGGTCATGTCGGCGCGGAATATGACGCCTGGCTGATCAATATCGGCGAGGGAGATCAGTTCGGCAGCGATTTCGTGTCGATCAACCCGAACTCGAAAATCCCGGCCCTTATGGATTATTCGACCACCCCGCCGACGTGCCTGTTTGAAAGTGGGTCAATCCTGTTTTATCTGGCTGAAAAGTTTGACGCTTTTCTGCCAACAGACCACCACAAACGTGCAGACACCATGAACTGGTTGATGTGGCAAATGGGTTCGGCACCATTTGTTGGTGGTGGTTTCGGGCATTTTTACGCTTACGCACCCTTCAAGATCGAATACGCCATCAATCGCTACGCCATGGAGACCAAGCGCCAGCTGCATGTGCTGGATACCCAGCTCAGCAAGACTGAATATGTCGCCGGTGACGACTATACCATTGCCGACATGGCCATCTATCCCTGGTACGGCGGCATCGTAAACGGTGCCTATTCCGCCGCCGAATTCCTGTCCGTTGGCGAATATGCAAATATACGCCGCTGGATGGATTTGCTGGAGGGCCGTCGCGGTGTTCAGCGGGGGCGGCTGGTGAACCGGGCCAGCGATGGACTGGCCGAGCGGCATGACGCCGGCGATTTTGATAAACTGTCTACCGGCGCGACAAGCGAGGCTTAAGTCTGCAAATCGAACCCTGACACAATCGGTCATCATATTTCGCTTGCCTTTGCGGGTGCAGTTGGGTTTGGTTCGGCGCAAAGTTTAATGACTCGCCTGCAACGATAAGGTTCACAGATGAAGATTACGATGATTGGTTCGGGCTATGTTGGCCTGGTTTCGGGTGTTTGCTTCGCCGAATTCGGCCATGATGTCATCTGCATGGACCTGAATGCCGACAAGATCGAAGGCCTGAAAAAGGGCATCATCCCGATCTTCGAGCCGGGTCTTGAGGAAATGACGCTCGACAACGTTAAGGCGGGGCGCCTGACCTTCACGACCGATATCAAGGCGGCCGTGGCTGAATCCGAGGTTGTTTTCATTGGTGTCGGCACCCCGACCAATAAGGAAACCGGCCACGCCGACCTGAAATATGTCTATGCCGCCGCGCGCGATATCGCCGCCGCCGTCAAGGGCTTTACCGTCGTTGTCACCAAGTCGACTGTGCCGGTCGGCACCGGAGACGAGGTCGAGCGCATCATTCGCGAAACCAATCCGGACGCTGATGTCGCCGTCGTCTCCAATCCGGAATTTCTGCGCGAAGGCGCGGCGATCAAGGATTTCATGATCCCTAATCGTATCGTCGTCGGCATCGAGGACGAGCGTGCCCGCCCGGTCATGACAGAAGTCTATCGTCCGCTGTTCATCAACCAGTCGCCGCTGATGTTTACCACGCGCCGTACTTCCGAACTGATCAAGTACGCCGCCAACGCCTTCCTGGCGCTCAAGATCACCTATATCAACGAGATGGCTGATTTATGCGAGGCCGTGGGCGCCAACGTGCAGGAAGTGGCGCGCGGCATCGGGCTCGACAACCGTATCGGCACCAAGTTCCTCCATGCCGGTCCGGGTTACGGCGGCTCGTGCTTCCCGAAGGACACCCTGGCTTTGGTCAAGACGGCGCAGGATTTCGCTGCTCCGCTCAAGCTGGTTGAGGCCACGGTCGAGGTCAACGACGCCCGCAAGTCGAAGATGACCCAGAAGGTTGTCAAGGCCCTGGGCGGCAGTGTGGCCGGTAAGACGGTGGCCGTGCTCGGTCTTACCTTCAAACCGGAAACCGATGACATGCGCGATTCCCCGGCCATCACCATCGTTCACGAGCTGGTCGCAGCCGGCGCCACGGTGCGCGGTTTTGATCCGGAAGGCATGGAAAACGCCAGGGAAGTGTTGCCGCCGATCACCTACTGCGAAGGGCCTTATGACGCGGCCGCCGGCGCCGATGCCGTCGTGGTCGTCACCGAATGGAATGAATTCCGCGGCATGGACCTGAAGCGCATCAAGGCGGCCGCCAAGGGCGCCGTACTGGTCGACCTGCGAAATATCTATCGCAAGGAAGAGGTGGCCCGCCACGGCTTCACTTACACTTCCATCGGCCGTCCGAACGAAGACATTACGGGGTAAGACATTTGCTATCAAAAAAGCGCGCGACCCGGTAAGGATCGCGCGCTTTTTTGTGCTTGAAAGAACCGATTATTCGAAAATAGCGGCCGCAGTTTCGGGCATGGTTTTATCTTTGCTCTGGCGCAGGCAGACATAGAGGGCCGCGACGAAGATCTGCGTGAGCAGGGCGGTAACACCGCTGACAACCGACTGCACGATTACGAAGGTCATATCGAATGTCGGTGTCTGACCGGTTTGCGCCGCCAGAAACATTGGCCCCATTGTGGCTCTTGTCGTCGCTCCACTAATTATGCTGATGGCGATCCCACCGACAAAGAACAGAAAAAAGATCAGCCACCGGTGTCCACGGGTAAGCTCGAACGAGCGCTTGACGGCCCCCCACAGGCCAACACCTTTTTCACCGACATAAGCCGGAACGGACACGCTCGCCGCAATGAAGAACATAAGGCCTGGCACAATCAGGAGGACCATCAAAAGCGCACCCAGCACCGTCGTGATCAGGCTCACAATGAAAATAGGAAGGATGTTGCCGAGCGAGTGGATGATGACCGCGCGCATATCAATCTGTTTATCAACCGCTCTGAGAATAGCGATTTCAGTAATCATGGCCAGGTTGAAAAGGCTTAATGCCCAGAGCAACAGGCTTATGCCACCGCCAATCGCCCAGTTGTCTGCACTGAATTGGTAAGCCTTCGCAGCCCACGTCGCCTGTGTTACGCCAAGTGTAGCGATCAGACCATAATTAGCTGCCACAGCCGGAAGTACCGTGAGCAGCAACCCCAGGACCGCAAACAGAACGAAGTTTTCGCCGATAAGCTTGAAGAAGCGGCTGAAAACGCTGCCGAATGTAAATGGCATCTGAGCCCCCTGATAATATGACACGACGAGACTATGCCGCGAAATGCCGCCTGCCAAGGTCTATCTGGCTTTGAGGGGCGCCGTGGAACCGCGCAGCACAATATCGTGCGGCAGAATCTGATGGGGAACCGGCGTGGGCCATTCCGATGTGCCCAGCGGGGACAGGCGAGTGAACAACAGGTCGCCCGCTGTCGCGCCGAGCTTCGCCACAGGCTGGCGTACCGTGGTCAGCGATGGCCACAGCATTTCGGAGGTCGGGATATCATCGAAACCGACGATCGAGCAGTCGTCCGGCAGGGTGAGGCCCATTTCGTGCGCCACCTTGATAACAGCCACGGCCATCTCGTCATTACAGGCGAAGATGGCCGTGGGTGGTGCCTCGCGTTCCAGCAGCCGGCGGGCGCAGGGAATGGTGGCGAAATAGCGAAACTCGCCGTCCTCTATCAGGTCGGGATCAACAGCCAGCCCCGCTTCCTTCAAGGCCTGCGCGTACCCTTCAAAGCGAAACAGGGTGGCAGCATGATTTGGCAGCCCGCGGATAAAGCCAATTCGTCGGTGTCCATAGGTCAGCAGGTGCTGGGTCATCTGGTAGGCGGCGCGCTTTTCATCGATGCGGACACTCGGCAGATGAGGGACTTCCGTCACGGGGGATACCCGGACATAGGGCACGCCGGCCTCATCGAGCACGCCCAGCACGATTTCATTGTCGGTCAGCGGCGCCGTCAGCACCACGCCGTCGAGTTTCAGCCGCTTGACCAGGTCCTTGGCGCGGCGCTCGATATCCGGCGATTGATAATCCAGTTCCTCGACGACCAGATGATAGCCGAAATAACGGCAGCGTTCCATCAGGCCAAGCTGGATGTCGTGAGTGTAAAGCCCGCCGGCATCGCCATAGAGATGCGCCACCACGTAGGATTTTTCCGGCGCCAGGCTGCGCATCCCGCGCGCCGATTCATTGGCCTCGAACCCCAGTTTGGCAACGGCCTGACGGACACGGGTGCGCATGTCGACTGAGACATGGCGCTCGTTGTTGATGACACGCGAAACGGTCTTGATCGACACGCCGGCCAGGCTGGCGACGTCGATAATGGTCGGTTTACGGGTGATTGCATCGGGCATGGTCAGGTTCGCCGGGAGGTTTGTGGTTGTTTTGCGGAAGCTTAGCATGAGGGCATAAGCCGGACAATGGGAAGGCGACGCGTAACTGTTTGATCTGGCATGGAAAAAGTTCTCCTGTCCCTGTCATGCCTGTCAATTACCTTGTCTTGTGGACAGGTCTTGTTTGAAAAATTGGACAGGGAGTGCCGGCAAGTACATGAAAAATAGAAATTTTAACTGTGATATTTGTGCAAAATATCTGTAATTTCAATAAATTGGTATTGTGTGTCGTGCTGGCCATTATCTGACAACATTGTCAGGAATTGTTTACACCCGGTCTTATTGGAGCTAAGCCTCCTCCCGCGTCACAAGCCCCGGATAATACCGGTCCGAAGACCAGCGAAACGATCATCGG
>FTKR01002869.1_pt1 | contig 12379 bp, 8 predicted proteins | sample 1658141 | NCBI WGS metagenome assembly FTKR01 (sample SAMEA3914802, study PRJEB12502) | metagenome | biome: forest; material: soil | place: Canada | collected 2010-06-25 | depth 0.1 m | reverse complement strand
GTGGTGTGCTGGCGGATCAGCCTGAACGCTTCCTGGTTTTCGGCCGGCGTCGCGTCTTCCATCCAGAACAGGCGGTAGGGTTCGAGATCCTTGCCGAGACGCCCGGCCTCGATCGGTGTCAGGCGATGGTGGACATCGTGCAACAGTTCGATGCCGAAGCCGTGGACATCACGCAGCTTCTCGAACAGTTTCGGTGCGAAATTCAGATAGGAACTGGTGTTCCATAGGGTCTCGGTCGGCAGGGTGCCGTCGGCGGGCTCGTAATACATGTCGCCACGGCCGACGCCATAGGCGCCCTTGACGCCGGGAATGCCCGACTGGGCGCGGATCCCCTTGTAACCCAGGCTCATATAGCGCCCGACCTCATCGACCGTATGTTCGATATCCGATCCGTTGGCGTGGCCATAAACCAGTACGCCGTCACGTGAACGACCGCCGAGCAGTTGGTAGAGCGGCATCCCGGCCAGCTTCGCCTTGATATCCCACAGGGCGGTATCGACCGCCGCGATCGCCGACATGGTGATCGGCCCACGCCGCCAGTAGGCGCCACGATAGAGGAACTGCCAGATGTCCTCGATGCGCTGGGCGTCCTTGCCGATCAGGTTGGGGATGACGTGATCTTCGAGGTAGGACACGACCGACAGCTCGCGGCCATTCAGCGTGGCGTCGCCAATACCGTAGACGCCCTGGTCGGTCTCGATCTTCAGGGTGACGAAGTTGCGCCCCGGCGAGGTGACGATGACGCGCGCCGCCCGGATGATCGCTGTGCCGGTGTGGATGTGACCGCCTGGAGCCGGCGTGATTTTATTCAATTGCATGGATACTGACTTGGTCTGACAAAGTTATCTGATCAATATACACAGTGTCGGATGGCGAAACAAGCCGGAATTCTGTGCAATAGCCGTTTTAACGGCCAAGCCCCGCCCGCCCACGCAGACGCGCGGTCTCATTCCGCACCCGGTTGATGGCGTCCGTTTCGGTAACAATCAGCAGGTTTTCGATAACACGGCCCAGATGATCGCGCATGGCGTTGCGCGCCGCGTCCGGGTCACGTGCCGCAATGGCGTCGACAATGGCGCGGTGGTCGTCGATCTGCGGCTTGACACCGGCCGAACGCGAGCGCCTCAGCATTTCCATGGTCAGGGGCGAGCGCTCGCGCACTTCCCACAGGGTTTTGACCACCAGCACCAAAGCATCATTCTGCGTGGCGCTGGCGATGCCCATATGGAACTCGCGATCCGCCGCTTCGTCGTGCGTCAGGGTCTCGCCCTCGTTGTTCTCGTCGATCATGCGATTGAGGATTTGCTCAAGCTCGGCGATCTCTTCGTCCGAGGCCATGGTAGCTGCAATCGCCGCCGTCTCTCCCTCGACGACACGACGGGCCGCCGTCAGTTCAAATGCGCCGATATCCAGTTCGCTGGTAGCCAGGCCATCCGCCGGCGGGGCTGTGACATAGACCCCTGACCCTCGGCGGGCCGCAACCAGTCCCAGGATTTCCATGCCGATCATGGCTTCACGAATAGTCAGGCGGCTTACCTGGAAGCGCTCAACCAGAACCCGTTCCGGCGGCAGGCGATCGCCCTCGCGGAACCGCCCTTCGGCGATATCCGCCTGCAAGGCCGCGATAATATTCTGATACAGCTTCTGATTATCCGCCGCCATAGATATAGGTTCCTGTTATCCGCCGCCTGTAATAGCGATTCCGTAAATATATCAGACGATCACGTCAGTCCAATTCATTTCACAGGCGTGCGAAGGTGGCTGTCGGCAAAACGGATATATTGGCTCCAGTCATAAGCCGTAATCTCGTGGACACCGGTGCGATTATGAAAGCCGATCGTCGTCTGCACCGGCGTATCGGGCGGCGGCATGTCGGTCACGCCCAATCCGTCCGTACCCAGCAAGCGATAGACCGGATCGGCAGCCTTGGCAGCGAGAAATTCGCCCTTCGGATCCCCCCACAAATCTTCCGTGGCCGTGGCGACATAGACCGGGCGCGGCGCCACAAGCGCAATCAGTTCGTGGGCATCGACCGGCAGATCCTGTTCACGCGAGGCAAAACTCTTGAAGCGCGGCGCGAACCAATAGGTGTTCATCACGCGGATGCTTTCACCGAAATTACGGCGATAGAGCTTGGCCCCCCCCTCGCCCGAATCGTTGGAGACCACCATGGCGAAACGCGGATCGCTGGCGCCGGCCCACAGTGCAGCCTTACCATAGCGCGAATGGCCGATGACAATGACGCGCTTCGCATCCACCCGCTTATCGGTCGCCAGATAGTCATAGACCCGGCTCAGGCCCCAGGCCCAGGTAGCGATGGCGCCCCAGTGGTTGGGCGCGGAACTCTGCGTACCGTAGTAAGGATGGACGCTTTCGGCAATCATGTTATCGCTGTCCGGATAAAGATCGCCCGGCGCGAAGGTCGCCACGCCATACCCCGCTGCCAGTATCTGTTTCAGCGGCCATTCCGCCGCATCCTGGCCACGCGAGGTCGCTGTGGCGTGGTGCTTGATGATGCCGGGCGACTGGTAATCGGTCAGCCAGGTGGTGGTAATATCGATGGCCGGATCAGGGTCGATTGCCTGGTTGCCGTGGAAATTGAGCCCGACAAAAACCGGCGCGGCTTTTACACTGTTGGGCAGATAAAGCAGGACGCGCATCTGCGGCCCCTGATCCTTGCCATCGAGATAGATCGTGATTTGCCGGCGTGTGGCGAGCCCATCAAGCGCCTTCGGATCATTGTCCGTAACCTCAAAGCGCATATGCGCCGGTGCGGCCGGCGACACGCCGAAAATATTATCGGCGAACAGTTTCAGCAGTTCTGGACGCCGCTCCGCCTGCCACATCTTCGCCGACGTCACGGGTCGGCCATCCTGCATCACCAGCGGGTTCGGCAGGGTATAGCTACCCGCCAGCGCCTCGTCGAAATTGCCGTCAAGCCCGGACGTGACAGGCGTGGCCGCTTGGGCGCCGCAAGCCAGAAGACACGCACTCAAGGCAAGCGCAAAGGATCGCATGGCCATCTCCGGAAAAGGGAAAAAGGCGCACTCCGACTGGAATGCGCCTTTTCACATTAGCTCAGCTTAGTAGGCGTAATGGAAGCCGATTTCGAAGCTGTGATCAAGCTGGTTGGCCAGGGTCGGCAGCAGCGGGGCGCTATAGTCGCCGCTGACATTGGCCACGTCGGCACGAGGCGAGGCCCCGTAATACTGATGCTGGAAGGCCTTGGTCAGGTTAACGGCGTCAAACTTGATCGACATCCGCTCGTTCAGCTTGTAGGTGGCCGAGAAATCCAGCGATTCCAGCGGATCAACCATCAGGGGCCGAGCGAAGGTGTCGCCCGACGTCGTCTGGATGTACTTGTCGCGCCAGTTATACGACAGGTGCATCGAGATCGGCCCCTTTTCGTAGATACCGGTCAGGTTATAGCTGTTCTTCGACAGTTGTTCGGCCGCCACATTGTAGAAGTGCTGGACGTTGGCCGAGTCGAGATAGAAGGTCGAAAGCGAGCTGTCGACATATGTGTAGTTGGCCTGGACGCCAAGACCCGACCAGATCCCCGGCAGGAAGTCGAAGAACTGCTGGTAATTGACCTCGTAACCTTTGATCGAACCCGTGCCGGCGTTACGCGGGCGGCTGATCTGGTAGGAAACACCGTCGATATCTTCGGTTACAGCAAACTTCTGGACAAAGCCGGTCACATCCTTCTGGAACAGCGACAGGGCCAGCATGTTAGAACGGCCGAAATAGTATTCAAATGAGGCGTCATACTGATCGGCCTTGACCGGCTCCAGATCGGGATTGCCGCCGGAACCGGTGGCGCTGGTCACGTTCAGCACCAGGGCGGGGGACAGGTTGCCAAACTCCGGACGCGAGATTGCCTTGGAATAAGCCAGGCGCAGATACAGATCGTCTGTGAACTTGGCGCGTACATTCAGGCTCGGCAGGACATTGTCATACGGCTTGCCGCCTTTGATCGGCTGATAGACACCGTTAGCATCCTTTTCGTAGACCGAATTGACGCCATCGGTATGGACGGAACGCACGCCGATATTACCGTCGATCGGGATCGGCAGGGTGTCGAAAGCGAACTGGGCTTCGAGATAGGCGCCCGTCACTTTTTCATTGTAGCTGTAATGGTTGCTGACCGGATAGGGCTGGTCATTCGGCGACACGCCGATCAGGACACGCGTATCGCTCATGCTCTTCAGGATGTCGTCCTTGACGGTGATCCACTGGTTCAGCGAGCTGTCCTCGCCGTCAAACAAGTTATTCGGTGTCGTTTCAGTAATCGCCGACAGCGGCACATTGATACTGGAATTCGACGGATTGAAGGAGACGCTGTAGACATCATTCGTGGCGGTGTGGTCGGAATAATAAAGACCGCCGAGCAGCGCCGTGATCGGGCCTTTTTCGAAATCGTAGCGGACGTCAACCTTGGCGACCGTTTCCTTGCCGGCAGTGCGCTGACCGAGATCGCTATAGCTGGCATAGGCGAAATTGGCCGGGTTGGTGGCATCGAAGCCGTTCAGGTTGATATCAGGCTGGCTGCCGGACACATCGACCGTGGCGCTGGGCGCCTTGCCCTGCAGGGTGATCGAGCGGCTGTAGAAGGGACCGGCACTGCGCTCATAAGACAGCTCGGCACCGACAGTCAGGTGATCGTGGTGATACTTGCCGCCGAAAGCCGCGTTGTAGTTGTTGTACGGGTTATCGGAGTAGCCCTGCTGGGTCTGTACGGTTGGGTTGGTGAAGGTGGCCGTATCGACGATATTGGTGCCTGGCTTCAGCGTTATCGGACCGGCAACCGCGCCATCAGCGGCCGCGTATTTCAGGGTCAACACCTTGGTCGACGAGTGACCGCCGGAATAGGTCCACAACAGATCGGTGTAAAGGGTCAGATCATCGTTGGGCTTCCATTGCATTGATGAATAGAGCGCGCCACGACGACGCTCACCCAGTTCATACTGCGCCTTGGCCGTTGTCGGGATCTGGATGGTGTCGGCGCCGTTGGCGCTGTTGAGCTGACCATCGCCGTTGAAATCATAGATGTCGTTGCGATTGACATAGGCATTGGTGCCAGTCTGATAACCGCCGGAGTCGATCTGCTCATACTGGAAGCCCAGCAAAGCACCGAATTCGCCATGCGACGTATTCCAGCGGTTGGACACAATACCCGACAGGCGCGGCGTTACGTCACCGTGGATATCGCTGTAGTTGGCGGCGATCGTGCCGGAAGCGTGGAAACCCTTGAAATCAAACGGACGCGCGGCATGGACATTGATCAGGCCACCGAGACCGCCTTCGATCTGGTCGGCCGTCGCCGTCTTGTAAACATCGACACCCGACAGGATATCGGCCGAGAAATCAAGCAGGGTCGCCGAACGGTTGGCGACGGTGAACAGCAGGCGGCCGTTCAGGGTAGTCATGACCTGCTTGAGTCCATGCACGACATAGGCATTGCCCTCGCCGCGCGTGTTACGCGAAATCTGGACGCCGGGAATGCGCTGGAGCGTTTCGGCGATATTGGTGTCCGGCAGCTTACCAATATCTTCGGCGACGATCGAATCGACGATCTGCGCCGACTTGCGCTTGATATCCGTGGCATTTTGCAGGCTTTTGCGCAGGCCGGTAACGACAACGACGGTATCTTCTGCCGGCGCGGCCGCAGCAGGCGCGGCATCCTGGGCGAAGGCCGGCGCGGCCATCATGACAAGCGCCATGCAGGCGCCCGACGCCATTAAACTGGCTTTGATCGACATGTAACTAATCCCTTTGTTCCCTGGCCTCTGGCATCGGCCCTGTGTGCTTGGTTTGACTTTTGGCGCGACGCTGTCTTGTTGAAGCGCCGTCTGCTGACCGATCTACAGTTATCAGACAGGTTTGTCAAATAATTTGTATGATGGGTTACGTATGATATTTAAAATCGTCAGATAAAATCAGAAGGCATCAGAACCTGACTTCCCTTGGCTTTAAGGGAAATCCGCGTACGCCCCCCTTCCACATATACCGTCCGGGTTCCAACAAAAGCGCTGCGGATTTGCGCCGTCTTCAGTTTTCCACCGGCCCAGGCTATATCTATCTCGGCCCCGCCGCGTACACGCAGCCCCCTCACCTCGCCGTCCGGCCAGGCCGAAGGCAGGGCCGGCAGCAGGCGAATCGTTTCGCCGCGGCTCTGGACCAGCATTTCGACAATGCCCCGCACGCCGCCGAAATTACCATCAATCTGGAACGGCGGATGGGCATCGAACATATTGGGATAGGTGCGCTCCGAACTGAGCAGCATGGAGAGAATCTTATGGGCATGATCACCCTCGCGCAGGTGCGCCCACAGGTTCAGCCGCCAGCCAACGCCCCATCCGGTGGCCTCGTCGCCCCGCGTTTCCAGCGACACCCGCGCCGCCAGCGCCAGTTCCGGAGTCTCATCCATATTGATCTGTTGACTGGGGAACAGGCCGTAGAGGTGTGAAACGTGGCGATGATGGATATCCTGTGCGCCAGCGTCCCAGTCCTGCTGCCATTCCTGTAACTGCCCCTGCGCCCCAATTTTATTCGGCGCCAGGCGGCCGCGCATGGCCGCGATTTCGGCGCGTAAACTCTTGTCGCGCTTGAGGATTTCCGCGGCGCGTACCGTCTGACCAAAGAGATCGCACAGCAACTGATTATCCAGGGTCGGTCCGGCGCATAGGGTGCTGCCGCGGCCATGATTGTTCTCCGGTGACAGCGATGGATTGGTCACCATGAAGCCTGTGCTCGGATCCTTTGCCAGTGTATCGAGAAAGAACAGCGACGCACCCTGCATCAGCGGATAAACGCGCGCCAGATAAGCCGCATCGCCGGTGTAATCATAGTGATCCCACAGGTGTGTACACAGCCAAGCCGCCCCGGTCGGCCATAGCCCGGTCTGCATGTGATCGACCGGCCCGGAAGCCCGCCATAGATCGGTATTATGATGCGCCACCCAGCCGCGCGCGTCGTACATCTCCTTTGCCGTCCGCGCACCGGACTGCGCCAATTCCTCGATCATCCTGACCAAAGACTCGATACATTCACCCATATTGGCGGCATCGACCGGCCAGTAGTTCATCTCGGTATTGATATTGATGGTGTATTTGCTGCCCCAGGGGGGTGTGTTGCTGTCGTTCCAGATGCCCTGCAGATTGGCCGGCTGGCTGCCGCGTGACGAGGAGATCAGCAGGTAGCGGCCGAACTGGAAATAGAGCGCCGCCAGTGATGGATCGTCGCTATCAGCCGCGTGTTCGATCCGGTTACTGGTCACCTGAGCGGCGCGTTTGCCCGCCGGCAAATCAAGCGAAACACGACTGAACAGGGGTGTGTAATCGGCCGTATGGGCGGCCATCAAGGCATTGAAATCCTTAGCTTGCGCCGATGCCAGGTGGGCACGCGTCAGGGCTTCCGGATCGCCGCTGACATTGGCCGGACCGCGATAGCTCGTCGCCATGGCCACTCTGATTGTAACCGATTTCGCGCCACGCACCTCAAGCTGCGGGCCATTTGGGCGGATCGTGCCGCCGTCGGCGGCAACCTGCGCCCGCGCCTGAAAACGCAAGGCACCAGGGATACCGCGATCAGCATTATTGACACCGGCCATGACAAGGGTGTCGCCATCGGTCGTGATTTGAGCGCGCAGCCCCGATGAAAACGCCAGGTCAAGAGCCAGCGGGCCCCCTTCGGCACGGATGGCGACGATCAGGAGATTGTCCGGATAGGAGGCGATGACTTCGCGGATATATCTGACCCCATCGGCGGTGAAGCTGACGCGGCTGACCGCAGCGCCAATATCCAGTTCGCGCCGATAATCGCTGGCCGAGGTTTCATCGACGTCACACAGATCCAGCCACAGATCGCCAATGCATTGATAGGCCATTTCGCGCATCGGCACGGCCTGGACATGCGCGTCGGCATAGGCTTCGGCCTCGGCATATTTACCGTCAAAAATCAGTTCGCGGATAACCGGCAAAGCCTCGCGCGCCGCCGGATTGACATTGTTATAAGGACCGCCAGACCATAGCGTGTCTTCGTTGAGTTGCAGGCGCTCGCGCTTGATGCCGCCGAAGACCATGGCGCCAAGGCGGCCATTACCGACCGGATTGGCCTCCACCCACTGACTGGCCGGCTTGTCATACCACAGTACGGACGGCGTTTTGACGGGCCCACGCATTGTTTCATTAGCTGTCTGCGCAAAGGCCGGGGCAACCGTCGCGGCCAACATGCCGGCCATGCCAGCCTCAATCAGGGTACGTCGCGTCATGGTCATTGGGATTTCCTCGGCATTATCGCCTCAATTACAAGAGGTCTGATGTATTATGTTTATTGACACATCATCTTGTTGCCAGCAAGCCATCAAATTTATCAGTTATGCGTCAAAATGCCTTATTAACGAGCCAGCCTGAACATGACTTTCAAGAAATTAGCCCCACAATGCGCATCGCCTGGAAAGCCACGACATAAAATGGGTTGCAATTAGCGAGACAATCGCATAAATTAGTCAGACAGCCTTTAGGTGTTATCAGCTTTCCCCGTTGTACACAGGTCTCAAGGCTCCTTCCTGACTCGCCCCCGCTCCTCACGGAACGGGGGCTTTTTGTTGTCAACTGTGCTAAAGACGCCGCATGGCCCTGACCAAAACAGATGCAATTGCCCTGCCAGCTAGGCTACCGGATATTATCGGTCCTGATCTCGACGTTCTTTTCTGCGGCCTCAATCCCGGCCTGACCTCGGCGACCGTCGGGCACAGCTTCGCCAATCGCAGTAATCGCTTCTGGCGCGTCATGCATCTGGCGGGTTTTACGCCTGTCCAGCTTCGGCCCGAAGAAGACCACATCCTGCTGGACTACCACTGTGGGCTGACCACGGCGGCACTGCGCCCGACGGTCAGCGCCGGCGAACTGTCACGCAACGAATTCGCGGCCGGTGCGGCGGCGCTCAAGGCCAAGGTCGAAACTTACGCGCCACGATTTGTAGCCTTTCTCGGCAAGCCGGCCTATGCGGCCATATCGGGCCAACGCCAACTTTCCTGGGGCGCGCAAGTCGAGCCATTCGGTGGCGCGCAGGTGTGGATATTACCCAACCCCAGCGGCCTGAACCGGGCCTTCCAACTGGATGCGCTTGTCACCGCTTATCGCGAATTGCATGACGCCATCGGAACCCGACCATGAAAAAGCTTATCGTCTTCGATCTCGACGGCACACTCGCCATCAGCAAGCAGGCGATTGATGTCGAGATGGCCGGATGGCTGGCGCGCCTGCTCACCGTCTGCCCCGTTTGCATCATCTCCGGCGGTGACTGGCCGCAATTCCAGAAACAGGTTGTAGATCAGCTTGAAGCCGGAGCCAGGCTGGAAAATCTCTATCTGATGCCGACCACCGGCGCGAAATTCTATCGTTTCGATGGCACGTGGCAGCAGATCTATGCCGATAATTTCAGCGAAATCGAACGCCAACGCGTGCTCGAAGCATTAAAAGGCGCGGTCATCGAGGCCGGGTTCGATCACGAACAGACATGGGGGGACCAGATCGAGGATCGCGGCACTCAGATTACCTTTTCCGGCCTCGGCCAGAAAGCGCCAATCGCAGCCAAGGACGCCTGGGACCCGGACCGCAGGAAGCGGACAGCCCTTAAAGCGATCCTCGACAGGTCGCTTGGTGATCTGTCCGTCCGTATCGGCGGATCGACCTCGATCGATATTACCCGTCCCGGCATAGACAAGGCCTATGGCGTTCGCAAACTGCGCGAACTGAGCGGCGTGGCCCTTGAGCAAATGCTGTTCGTCGGCGACGCCCTTTATCCCGGTGGCAATGACGCGCCAGCACGCGACGCCGGCGTGCCGACAATCGGCGTCAGGACGATCGATGACACCAAGCGCCTCATCGAGACCATTGTCACCTTCGCTACTTGATAAACAGCAGGGCCGGCTTTTCGATGAATCGTTTGAGCCGCTGGACATATGAGGCTGCGTCGAAACCATCGATGATCCGATGATCGAAGGAGGATGACAGGTTCATCAGGGTGCGGATCACCACTTGGCCATCCCTGACCACCGGCCGCTCGACCAGCTTGTTAGGGCCCAGGATCGCGACTTCCGGCGCATTGATCACGGGTGTCGCCGCAATTCCGCCAAGCGTGCCGAGGCTGGTCAGGGTGATCGTCGAGCCGCTCAGATCCTCGCGGCTGGCCGTGCCATCACGCGCGGCGGCTGTCACACGCGTCAGTTCGCGCGCGCAGCCCCACAGGTCGAGCGCCTCGGCATGGCGAACCACCGGCACGACCAAACCGTTCGGCGTCTGGGTGGCGATGCCGATATGGACCGCGTCGTGGGTGCTCAGGATGCCGGCTTCGTCATCATAGCGGGCGTTCACATTGGGGAATTCCGCTCGCAGTTTCACCACCGCCTGCATGAAGAAGGGCAGCAGGGTAAGCTTGGAATGATCAGCACCGCGGTTATCGTTCAGTTCCTTGCGCAGCGCTTCCAGTTCGGTCAGGTCGAATTCCTCAACATAGGAAAAGTGCGGGATATTGCGCTTGGCGGCCTGCATCTTTTCGGCGATCTTGCGGCGCAGACCGACAATGCGGATTTCGGTGACGCCATCGGATTTGACCGATGCGTTCTCCGACTCGAAATGGGCGTCAAGGTCATCCGGCAGGATACGGCCGGCCGGCCCAGTGCCGGTCACGGATGACAGCGGAATGCCCAGTTCATCGGCACGATGGCGCGTGGCCGGCGCCGCCAAGGGTGCGGGCTGTAGCGCGGACTTCGGTGCGGCCGGCGTCACAGGCTCGACTAGTTCCGGCGCAGCAACCGGCGCGGCCTCCCCTTGTCCTTCGACCTCCAGCTCAACCAGCACCGAACCGACCGGCGCGAAATCACCAGTTTCGCCATGGACGGCCAGAACCGTGCCTGTCACTGGCGAGGTGATCTCAACCGAGGCCTTGTCGGTCAGCACATCGACCAGCGAGGCGTCTTCCTGGACGACATCACCAGCCTTGACATACCAGGCGCCGATTTCGGCCTCGGCCACGCCTTCACCGACATCGGGCAAACGGAAAAGATAGAGGCCCATATCAGTTCTCCATAACGGCAGTGAGTGCCCGGATGATACGGGCGGGTCCGGGGAAATAGTCCCATTCAAAGGCATGCGGATAAGGCGTATCCCAGCCGCAGACCCGGCCGATCGGCGCCTTCAGATGATAAAAACAACGCTCTTGCACCAGGGCTGAAAGCTCGGCGCCGAAGCCACCGAAACGCGACGCCTCGTGGACGATAACACAGCGGCCGGTCTTTTTCACCGAGGCGACGATGGTGTCGATATCGAGCGGCACGATCGAGCGCAGATCGATCAGTTCGGCATCGATGCCGCATTCCTCTACGGCCGAAAGCGCCACATGCACCATGGTGCCATAAGCCAGGACCGTCACCTCGGCACCAGGCCGGGTGATCGCCGCCTTGCCAAGCGACACGGTATAGTGGCCCTCCGGCACCTCAGCGTCCCTGTGGCCGGCCCAGGTCTTCATCGCCTGATCGGGACGGCCATCGAACGGACCATTGTAGAGACGCTTCGGCTCCAGAAAGATCACCGGATCATCGCATTCGATGGCGGAGATCAGCAAACCCTTGGCGTCGTAGGGATTGGAGGGGATGACTGTTTTCAGGCCGGTAATATGGGCGAAGATGGCTTCCGGCGACTGGCTATGGGTCTGACCGCCAAAAATGCCGCCGCCATAGGGCGAGCGCACGGTCAGCGGCGCCCAGAACTCGCCATTGGAACGATAACGCAGGCGCGCCGCTTCGGAGACAAGCTGGTCAAAGGCCGGCAGGATATAATCGGCGAACTGAATCTCCACCACCGGTCGCAGGCCATAGGCGCCCATGCCGATGGCGGCGGCGATGATGCCGCCCTCGCTGATCGGCGCATCAAAGCAGCGCGTCAGGCCGTGCTTTTCCTGTAGTTTGTCGGTGACGCGGAAAACACCGCCGAAATAGCCGACATCTTCGCCGAAGATCAGCGTGTCAGGGTCACTGGCGAGGGTGATGTCGAGCGCGTTATTCAACGCCTGGATCATGTTCATGCTGGCCATCTTACAGTCCCAGCTCCTTGCGTTGTTCCATCACGCGCCAGTCGGGTTCCTTGAAAACGCCTTCGAACATCTCAGCCACGGGCGGCTTGGACTTGCCAAGCGTGCCGACCGCCTCGCCTTCGCGGACGGCGGCATTTATCGCCTCTGTCAATTCGGCGCTCAGCGCTTCGTGACGCGTCTCGTCCCATTCACCGATGGCGATCAGATGATTTTTCAGCCGCACGATGGGATCGCCGAGTGGCCACTGGACCGGCTCGTCAACCGGACGGTACTTGGTCGGGTC
>FTKR01797145.1_pt1 | contig 12414 bp, 10 predicted proteins | sample 1658141 | NCBI WGS metagenome assembly FTKR01 (sample SAMEA3914802, study PRJEB12502) | metagenome | biome: forest; material: soil | place: Canada | collected 2010-06-25 | depth 0.1 m | reverse complement strand
CGCCCTGGCGCGGGGACTTCTACCCGCGTGGGCTGCAGCAGCGCCGCGAGCTGGAGTTCGCCTCCGGCCGTCTGCGCACGATCGAGATCAACGGCACCTTCTACGGTCTGCAGAAGGAGTCGAGCTGGCAGGTCTGGCGCGACACCGTGCCGCACGACTTCGTCTTCTGCGTCAAGGGCAGCAGGTACGTCACGCACATGCTTCGGCTGCGCAGTCCCGAGGCTGCGCTGGAGAAGTTCTTCGCGCAGGGACTGTTCCAACTCGGTTCCAAGCTCGGACCGATCCTGTGGCAGCTTCCTGCTTCGGTCAGTTTCGAGCCGGAGACGGTCGAGCACTTTCTCGCCGTTCTTCCACGGAGTACCCCCGACGGCACTCCACTCCGGTATGTGATGGAAGTTCGCAGCCACACCTTCATCGACGAGACCTACTTCTCGATGCTCGAACGGCATGGTGTCGCGTCGGTGATCGCGGACACGGCCGGCACCTTCCCCGTGCTTGATCGGGTCTTCGGCGACCTGGTCTACGTGCGCCTGCACGGAGATGTCGAACTGTACGCGAGCGGCTATTCCGACACGGCCCTCGATCACTGGGCCGGGCGGGCACGCGGCTGGTTGGACGAAGGACGCGACGTCTTCGTCTTCTTTGACAACGACATCAAGGTGCGGGCGCCGTACGACGCCATGGGCCTCGCCAGCCGGTTGGGCTGGACGCCAGAGAGCGACACTCTCTTCTAGAGCTGCGTGACCTCGACCGAGTACGGCGTGACGAGCACCCGACGGTAGCGGCCGTCCTCGTCGACGATGATCGTCGCGATCTCTTCGCGGCCGACCGGGCTGAGACGCGCGGTAACGGTACCGAGTCCGGTCTCGGCAAGCACCTGAAGAAAGGCGCTCTCGACGCGGAGACGCTCGGCCGTCGAGAGATCGGTGCCACGATCGTCAATCAGCGTGACGCTCAGTCCTCGCAGCCTTGCTCCCCGAGTCGCCTCGGTGATGCGCTCACTGCTGAAACCGGTGGCCTGGATGCCGTCGCGGAGTGTCGACTCGAGCACCGCAAAGTGCCGGAAGTCCTGCTCGCTCAAAGGGACGTTGGCGATGATGCGCTCAAGAGCAGGTCGGGCCTGCTGTTCAAGACGGAAGCTCTGGTCGGCACGTTCCCGAGTTGCCACGGCGCTGGACGCGGCAACAGATACGCGGGTGACCTGGTTGCCCTGGATGGCCGAGATCGTCTGGGTAGCCCGACGGAGCACGATCCCGAAGAGGGTGCCGATCAACAGGGTGGCAGACTGCCGTGCGACGTCGTTGACGACTCGAATGAGATCCTGGCCGGCGATGAGAGCGACGACCACGGAGACAACCGCGAGAGCGCCGAAGCCGATCCACGCGTACCCGCGACGCCCACGCAGTGCAAGAACGAAGAGAAGGAAGGTCATGGCGCCCAGGGGCCAGGTGGCATATCCGGAGTTGGCTGGATCGAGGATGTTCCAGCTGCTGATCGCGGTCGTGAGGATCACGATGACGACGATCGCGATCGTCCACCGCAACTCGTGCGGTTCACCTTGCGGAATGGCGAGGAGAGCGATACCCGCCCAGAACAGCGCGAGCGCGACGAGACCGAAGGCCGGCTGTATCAGCTTGTCGAGGTTGAGCGCGGCGACGATTGTGGTGCCAACGGCGTAGACGACGAGTACGACACGACCAATCCAGCCGTTGAGTCGAAGGATCGATCCGATCTCACTTTTCATTGAAGGTCTCGTTCCACTCAAGGGTTACGGTGGTGCCGCGTCCGCGTGACGACACGATGGTCGCCGACGCACCCGGGTAGGAGTTGACTCGCTCAAGGATGCTGAGACGGAGACCCAGCCGGTCCAGTCCGACGCGACGAGGGTTGAAACCGCGTCCATCATCCTTGACCACCACGCTGAGGCCGCGGGGCAGGCGAACGGCACGCACCGTGCGGTGCACAACCCTGCCGTCACGCCAACCAGCGTGACGGTTGCTGTTGTCCATCGCCTCCGTCATCGCGTCGACGATCGCGTCGCCAGTTTCCGCCGGCACCTCCAACGGGCCCTCGGGGGACGACAGGGAACTCGCGTAGGAGATCCCGGCTGTCACAGCTGCCGTTCGAAGCAGGACATCAAGATCCGCCACGGCGATCCGTGCGGCTGGTGGCGGGGAGTCATCGCTGAACTGATTCATCTTCTGGAGCGTGAGCACCGCTCCCTGCCTGGCCACCTCGCGCGACTCTGGGGTGTTCTGGGAGGCCGCGTGCAGGGTAGCCAGGACGTCGTCACGGGTGAAGGACTGGAATCGGGCGCGCTGGCGTTCGAGCGTCTCGGCCGATGCTGATGCCGCGGCCGCGTCGAGCGCGATCCGCGCGGCCGCGTCCTGTTCCCGACCGGCGAGGAGGGTGAGCTGGATCAACGACATCATGAAGCCACTGAGCAGCAGGATCATGATCGCGTCCTGAATCGACTGCGATGCGTCGGGCGAACCGTAGGTGACGAAGCGCACGAATCCGCTGACCGCCGTGATCGCGAGCATGTAGATCCACGCGGCGATGAATGGGAAGGCGATCGCCGCCTCGCTGGTAGCCACAGCAACGGTGTTGATGATCCAGGGCAGCTGGCCGCCCGTTAGCGCAGCCGGCGCGCTCATCGATGGGATCCAGAGCACAAGGAACAGAAGGGTGCTCACCGCGTGGACTGCAGCGAGCGTTCGCAGCACCGCGATGGGAGCGCGGAATGCGATCAGGGCCATCACCGGCGGAAGCCCGCAGAAGACAGCAATACTCACCACCGCATAGGAGGTATCGAGAAACTGGTACTGCTCGAGGATGCCGGGGAGGCCGAGAAGCGAGAACAGAACGCTGCCGATGCCAATGGAAACGATCAGGGTGCGGATGACCCGATCGAGCGCACTCTGGATGATCACCCGGTGTCACACCTTCCGATTCTGTGAGAACAGTGAGAACAGAGTGGCACAGAATCGGCGCGCGCATGGTGGCCTCCCAGCGCGGGCAAGCGCGAGAAGGGTTCGCTACTTGTCGGACGCGTCCTCTGCGGCCCATTTGCGGGCTCGCTCGGCGATGATCTCGGGCGCGCGGGCGGCATCCTCGCGGGTGGCGAACGGTCCGTCGCGCTCGGATCCCAGCGACTGCGGGCCCTCTTCAACCTGCTTGGTCTTGTGGTTGTAGTACCACTCGGTCATCCGGTGCTCCTTTGGTTGAACTGAGGCTACGAGTTGGCCTTGAGAATTGCCTGTCGCTTCGCCGCGTTGTACTGCAGCGGCCAGGACAGGAGTTCTGTGCCTCCCTGGCGGATGACCAGACCGGACGCGGGATCGACCTGCGGAACGTCGAGGTTCACCGGGCGAAAAGCGGTGGCGTAGCCCGCGGCGGCCTCGCGCTGACCGGTGCGGTAGCCGAGAGTGAGGAAGACGACCATCGTCGCCGTGCCGAACGCCGTGACGACCCAGAGCAGCACGACCAGCCAGGTCGGCAACCCGGCGTACGGTGCCGCGAACGCGAGCCCGAGCCCGCCGAAGCCGACCCAGAGGCCGATGAACCCGATGAGCTGGAAACGGCTGGCCGGCCATCCCGGTATCAGGGTGATTCGTTCGGTCATCTGTGCGCTCCTCGCAAAAGTACGATTTACAGTATGCCTCGCGATGCCTCCGGCCACCTCGTTCCCGGCCGTGTATCGCCGCAGCTGTCGGTGCCGAGGAGCATCGAGAGGCCCGAATACGTCGGCCGGCCGGGGCCCAAGCCGTTCACCGGATCAGACGTCTACTCCGAAGACAAGATCGCACTCATCCGCGAATCGGGCAGCATCGCGGCCAGAGCCATCCAGGCGGTTGGCGCCGCCGTACGCCCGGGAATCACTACCGACGAGCTGGACGTCATCGCCCACGAGTTTGTGATCGGCGAAGGCGCCTACCCTTCGACGCTCGGCTATCGCGGGTTTCCCAAGTCGAGCTGCACCTCGCTGAACGAGGTCATCTGCCATGGAATTCCGGATGACACCGTGCTCGAAGACGGCGACATCATCAATATCGACATCACCGCCTTCAAGCACGGGGTGCACGGCGACAGCAACGTGACGTTCGTCGTCGGCACCCCGGCGCCGGAGGTTGCGGCGCTGGTGGAGGCCACCCGCGAGTCGCTCAACCGCGGTATGAAAGCCGTTGCCCCCGGCCGTCAGGTCAACGTCATCGGGCGAGCGATCGAGGCCTATGCCAGGCGTTTCGGCTACGGAGTGGTTCGCGATTTCACCGGGCACGGAGTCGGCGAGGCCTTTCACTCCGGCCTCATCATCCCCCACTACGACTCCGCGCCGAAGTTCGACGACGAGATTCTCGAGGGCATGGTCTTCACGATCGAGCCGATGCTCACTCTCGGGGGCTACGAGTGGGATATGTGGGCTGACGGCTGGACCATCACCACGAAAGACAAGTCGTGGAGTGCGCAGTTCGAGCACACGATGGTCGTGCGCGAACGGGGCGTCGAGCTGCTGACGGGCCTCTAGAACAGCTTGCTGATCGGTCCGAGCAGCTTCGCCCCGGCCTTCTGCACTGCGTTCGGAAATCGGAGGGTGACGGGCGAGAGCAGTGCGCACGCGATGCCGCCAACGACAACAGCAACCAGAAACAGGACGAGTCCCGCCCAGCCGCCGTCATTCGTACCAAGGGTGATGTGGTTGAGGTTCACGAGGGCACCGGTGATGAGCACCAGCGTCACGTGCACGATCGCGAAAACGACGAAGTAGCCGAGCACGATGAGGTGCACGGACTTGCCCACTTCCGCGTTGAACACCCGGTTCTCCAGCCGTTTCGCGATCGTCGGCGAGTGCATGAGGCCGGTGAGCACGGCAAGTGGGGCGGCGACAAACACGGTGAGGAAGTACGTCAGCAGTTGCAATGAGTTGTAGCTGACCCATGAGTCTGTCGTCGGAAAGTCGAACGAGACGTACTGCAGCAGGCCGCTGAGGGCGTTGGGAAAGACCTCAAGCGATGTGGGCACGATGCGCTGCCACTGGCCGGTGGCAAACAGCAGGATATAGAAGAGGATGCCGTTGGCCACCCAGAGGAGCGTCACGCCGAGGTGCCACCAGCGCGCAAGTCCGCTGGAGAGACGTTTGCCCGGCAGGCCGACCAGGGAGGGGAGCCCGACCGCGTCGTCCCGCATCCCCCAGCCGCCCGTCTCCGGCATGGCACGCTGCATTCGCACCCAGTCACGGCCGGGCACGCCCGGCTTGCGCCAGTAGGCACGGGGGCGGCCCGCCCAGATCTGCAGTCCAGCGCGCACGATCGGAATCAGGAAGATGGCGTTGAGCAGGTGCTGCCAGCGCAGCCACCAGGGAAACCCCTGCGGGGCGTGCGTCTTCACCGACCCCGGGTACTGCGCGATGAACTGCTGCACAGGTTCGAGTGTGCGAAGGTATGTTGCGATGCCGAATGCCGCAAGCAGCAGCACTGCGACGAGTGGAATCGTCCAGAGCAGGTTGAACCACCGACGACCGAAACGCACGCTCGGGAATACCGCGCTGGCGCTCGGGCCGCCTGCTGAAGTCACAGCTTCACCTTACCGACTCGGCGGTTCAGTCCTTTTCGGCAGTCAGACGGAATACGTAGGAGTACGAGTCCTTTGCGGTGATCGAGGTGGTGAATCCGAGGGCCTCAAGGCCATCGAGGTAATCACTCACATCATCGCTGCCGGAGACATCCTCGATGAGGTCCGAGAGCGTTGCGATGTCGATGTACAGGGAGCTGTACGAGTCGCCGGCGGCTGGCAGCGCTCGCCGGAAGCTGTCTTCACTACCGAGGCGGGCATCCGGTTTGAGCACCTCGTCGAGGAAATCGCCCGCACTGATGACGACGCGGTTGCCATCTGCCTTGGCCTTGAGCCCGAGTTCGCTGCCGCTGGACTCCTCGAGCCTGCTGAGCACCTTCTTCCAGGCCGAGGCCGTCTTGCTCGCGTTGTCGGTCGAGATGACAACGGCGAAGCCGGAGCCAACGCCCTCGCTGAACCCTGACTCACCCTGGGAGAACGCGTCGAAGTCGGCATCCTCGCCCATCGCGAGGGTGACCTGGTTGCCGAAGAGGGTGTCGAGATCGTCGGGGAAGTCGATCGCAAAGTTGTCGTGGAAGTACTTCACCACGTCATCCCGGGTGATCGACGGTGCCTGGCCAACTCCCCCGAGGGCGCCAAGCCCGAAGGTCGAGAACAGCGACAGGTTGTCGTCATCCAGTGCGGAATCGAGCGCATCGCCGATACCAGCGATGGATGCCGCGATCACCGCCGAGTCCGGCAGGGTGCCGAGAGGACTGCCCTTCACGCCCGGCTCCGGGTTCTCCTTGACTCCGACCGCGCTTCCGGCGAGCTCAAGCGCACCGTCATCGAAGCGCAGGACGCCGAAGAACGAGGTGCCGTCGTAGGCATCTTCCAGAGCCTTCTGCGAATCCTCAATGCCCTGGTACCGATCGACCTGCGTCTGGGCGAGATCATCGAGGTTGACAGCGACGTAGGCGGCGGCGTAGTCCTCGAAGTCCTCGTAGAAGACACCCTGGTACTCGTAGCCGTTGTTGTCATAGTCGTAGTCCGCATATGGCGCGTAGCTGTACGGGTTGGTCGAGATCTCCTCGCGCCAGTAGTCGAGGTCGGTGAAGTCGCCCGCGACCGTGGTTGCGGAGGCGTAGAGCTTCGACAGGGCGCCGAGATCGGCGTAGTAGCTCACGAGGCCCCAGGCGCCGGCATCCTTCGCGGCGGACTTGAAGGCGGCGGAGTCGGCAAGGGTGCCGTGGTCGTAGATGTCGTCGGCATCCACGTTGTCCGTGGTGATGATGACGTAGCCGTTCTTCGCGTTGACATCGGCGTCCACGTCGAGGTCGTCGACGAATTCCTCCATCGCGTCGACACCCGCATGAGTGTCCTTTGCCTCGATCGCGACGACGACTTGCGGACCGTCCTTGGCGAGATCGGCACCGGGCAGCACGCCAACTGCGATTCGATTGCCCAGCCACGGCTCTATGTCAACGTCGTAGTCGAGGTCTGTATCGATGCTCGAGTTGTCGCTGTCGGTGAGAAAGTCCCAGAGCGTCTTCCTCAGGTCGTTGGAGCCGGGATCGTCAAAATCGATGTCGAGATCGGAGTCGTCGACCGCGTCACGGAGGGAATCGAGCTTGTCGATGAAACCGAGAGACGCGACCTTCTGCCCGTTGGAGGGGTCGATCGCCACCTCAGTCCAGTAGATGGTGTCGGCGGGAAAGGCGACCGCGGACTTCGTCGCCGACTCGTTGGTGCCGAGCACAAACGCGGCAAGTGCCCAGACTCCACCCGCGACGAGAAGCAGCAGCACAACGGCACCCGCGATGATCGCGATGAGCAGGTTGCGCCGACGCGTTGGGTTTTCGGCAATCGCCGGGGTGGGCGGGGTGACTGCGATGGGCTCGGACATGCGGCGTAGCTCCTTGGGGGCGGACGTCGTGGGTAGGTGGTCCCTAAGCGTATTGGCTGGCCGAGTGGAGCAAGTCTCATTTCCGGCGAACGCGCCGGATTGTTACGCGCCGGGGTCCTCCCCAGTTAGGGGAGGATGGACCCATGACAACGGCGCTAGGAATCGACATCGGCGGAACCGGGATCAAGGGAGCGCTGGTCGACCTGGACACCGGGGAGCTCATCGGCGAGCGCATCAAGCTAGCGACTCCGGAGGGCGGCGAACCAGAGGACATCGCGCAGACCGTCGTCGAGCTCATCAAGGAGCTGGGCGACATCCCGACCGACATCGCAGTCGGGATCTGCTTCCCCGCCATCGTTCGCCACGGCTCGACCATGTCTGCCGCCAACGTCTCGCAGAAGTGGATCGGACTCGAGGCGGAGAAGTTCTTCGAGAAGCACCTCGGTCGCGACATCACCTTCGTCAACGATGCGGATGCCGCCGGAGTCGCCGAGGTGCGCTACGGCGCGGCCAAGGGCGAGATGGGTCTCGTGATCCTCACGACCCTTGGCACCGGAATCGGCAGCGCGATCGTCTACAACGGAATTCTCGTGCCCAACTCCGAGCTCGGCCACCTCGAGATCAACGGCAAAGACGCCGAGAAGCAGGCCTCCTACGCGGCAAAGGAGCGCCGCAACCTCGACTGGAAGAAGTGGGCGAAGGCGCTGCAGACCTACTACTCCACCATCGAGGCGCTCTTCTCCCCCGACCTCATCATCGTCGGCGGTGGCGTCTCCAAGAGCCACGACCACTTCCTGCCGCTGCTGAAGCTCAGCACCAGGATCATTCCGGCCGAGCTGCGCAACAACGCGGGAATAGTCGGTGCTGCCGCACTTGCGGTGCGGCTCGAGCAGAGGCCGGCTCACCCGGCACCGACCCCACTGGCCTGAGCTACTGCTCCAGCACGTACGGGTCGCCGAGCTGCCAGGCGGTCACGTAGACCGTGCTGAGATCGGTGATGTCGACGTGGTCCTCGTCGAACCAGGTCAACTCATCTCCCGGGCGCGTTGCCCAGCCAACCCGAACTGCTCTTGTCGGATCCGTAGCCGGTGCCTGGGCTGCCCAGCCGAGGGAGGCAAGCGCGTGGTCACCGGGCGCGAGAACTAGCGCCTCGACCCCCGGGTCTGTCGTCATCATCGTGCCGCCGTGCTCGACGAACACTCGGAGGGCCGCACCCGACCGATCCGTTGCGGCAAAGTCGGGGTAGCCGCTGAGCACGCAGCTGCGTGAACCGGTGTTCTCGAGAAAGAACGGCATCTCGCGGTGGCCGGAAGCGGCATCCCCGGGACCGAGCATGATCGTCACCTCGTCGGTGCGGCAGGCGGCGGGGTCGAACGCAACCGTCGGTTGCGGCGTGGGCGTCGCGACCGGTTCCTCCGAGTAGACCGGCTGGGGCACCGCACTCAGCGAGGGGGTCGGCAGAGCGACGACCTTCTCGCTGTGACCGAGGGTGCGAAAGGCGATGAGCAGCACGAGCCCGATAGCGACAACCGCGGCGAGAAAGATCAGCAGGGAGCGGCGCGACACGTCTCGATGGTACTTCGTGAGGATTTGACCGAAGTGCGTTAGGGAACCGTTAGGGCTCGCTCGGAGCGGCCACGACGGGTGTTGCATCCATCTGTGCGCGTCATCTGGCGTGCGGTCACCGCTTTGGAGGCATCCGTGCTCGACCTTGTCTTTGTCCTCGGGATCCTGGCGCTCGTCGCCGTGATCGCGTTCGTCGCGAAGGGGGTGGAGCGGCTGTGATCGTCTTTGAGGTCATCGCCGCCCTGCTCGCGGTCGCCGCGATCGGCTACCTCGTTCTCGCCCTCGTGAAGCCGGAGCGCTTCTGATGACCGCCATCCTCTTCATCGCCCAGCTGCTCACCGTTGTTGTGATCATCGGCCTGCTCTATCGCCCACTCGGCGACTACATCGCCCATGTGTTCACCACGACGAAGAACCTCCGCGTCGAACGCGGCTTCTATGCGCTGATCGGCGCGAAGTCCGACTCGGAGCAGAGCTGGCCGGCCTACCTTCGGAGCGTTCTGGCGTTCTCGGCCGTCGGCATCCTTCTCGTCTATGCCGTCCAGCGGCTGCAGGAGTTTCTTCCGTACTCACTCGGACTGCCTGCGGCCAGCGAGCACCTCTCGTTCAACACCGCCATCTCCTTCGTGACGAACACGAACTGGCAGTCGTACTCGCCCGACTACACCTTCGGGTACGGCGTGCAGGTGCTCGGCTTCGCGGTGCAGAACTTCGTCTCTGCTGCCGTCGGTCTCGCGGTTGCCGTCGCGCTCATCCGCGGCTTCAGCTACCGGGCGAGCGGCACGATCGGCAATTTCTGGGTTGACCTCACTCGCGGTGTCACGCGCATCCTCCTGCCCCTCTCGCTGCTGACTGCCATCGTGCTCATCGCCAGCGGAGTCGTGCAGAACTTCGCCGGCTTCACGGATGTCACGACGCTGGCCGGCGGGGCGCAGAGCATTCCCGGTGGCCCGGTGGCATCGCAGGAGGCCATCAAGATGCTGGGCACCAACGGCGGCGGCTTCTACAACGCGAACTCCGCCCATCCGTTCGAGAACCCGAGCCCATGGACCAGCATGCTGCAGATCATTCTCATGCTCGCCATCCCGTTCGCACTCCCCCGCACGTTCGGAAAGATGGTCGGCGACAACCGCCAGGGCTACGCGATCGTGGCGGTCATGTCGACGCTGTTCGTCACGTCGCTCGTGGCCATGACGCTGTTCGAACTCAACGGCTCTGGCACGGCCACGCAGCTGGCCGGCGGGGCGATGGAGGGCAAGGAGCAGCGCTTCGGCATTCTCGGCTCGACGCTGTTCTCGACAACGAGCACGATCACCTCGACCGGTGCCGTCAACTCGATGCACGACAGCTTCACCAGCCTCGGTGGCGGCATGGCGATGATCAACATGATGCTCGGCGAAGTGGCTCCCGGCGGTGTCGGGGCTGGACTGTACGGCATCCTCGTGGTGGCCATCATCGCCGTCTTCATCGCCGGGCTCATGGTCGGGCGCACTCCGGAGTACCTCGGCAAGAAGATCGGCTCACGGGAGGTGAAGCTGGCCAGCCTGTACATCCTGACCACACCGACCCTGGTGCTCGTCGGAACGGCTCTGAGTTTCGCCATTCCCGCAGTGCGGGCGGATGTCGAGTCCACCTCGATCTGGAACCCCGGGCTCCACGGCTTCGGTGAGGTTCTCTACGCCTTCACGAGCGCCGCGAACAACAACGGTTCCGCCTTCGCCGGCCTCACCGCGAACACGCCCTGGTTCAACACCGCACTGGGCGTCGCGATGATGCTCGGCCGGTTCCTGCCGATCGTGTTCGTGCTGGCCCTGGCCGGCTCACTCGCCAAACAGGACAGGGTGCCGGTCACCGCCGGAACACTGCCTACCCATCGCCCACAGTTCGTCGGCCTGCTCCTCGGCACCGTCGTCATTGTCTCGGCACTCACGTATTTCCCCGTACTCGCGCTGGGTCCCCTGGCGGAAGGGCTGCAGTAACCATGTCAACCATCACCTCATCCTCGAGCGCGTTCTCGCTCGGCCAGCTCGTCGCTGCGCTTCCCGGAGCCCTGCGCAAGCTCGACCCGCGTCGTATGTGGCGCAACCCGGTCATGTTCGTCGTCGAGGTGGGCGCCGTGCTCACCACGGCGATCGCCATCGCCGAACCGTTCACGGGCAGGGCCTCCTCCGGCGGCTCGACCCTCGCGCCCTCTTTCACCATCGGCATCGCGGTCTGGCTGTGGATCACCGTGATCTTCGCCAACCTGGCCGAGGCCGTCGCCGAAGGGCGTGGCAAGGCGCAGGCGGCGTCGCTGCGGGAGACGCGGACCTCTACGGTCGCTCACAAGGTGGCCGGTGCTGACACCGTCGACATCTCGTCGGCTGACCTCGTGCTCGGGGACACCGTGGTGGTCTCGGCAGGCGAGGTGATCCCCGGTGACGGCGACATCATCGAGGGAATCGCCTCGGTCGACGAGTCGGCCATCACGGGCGAATCGGCTCCGGTGATTCGCGAACACGGCGGTGACCGCAGCGCGGTGACAGGTGGCACGCGAGTGCTCTCCGACCGCATCGTGGTTCGCATCACCAGCAAGCCCGGTGAGACGTTCGTGGACCGCATGATCCGTCTCGTTGAAGGCGCATCACGCCAGAAGACACCGAACGAGATCGCGCTCAACATCCTGCTCGCCAGCCTCTCGATCGTGTTCCTCGTCGTGGTTGTGACGCTCAATCCGCTATCGAGCTATGCGGGCCAGCCCGTCAGCATCCCGGTGCTGGTGGCCCTGCTGGTGTGCCTCATCCCGACCACCATCGGCGCACTGCTCAGTGCGATCGGCATCGCCGGAATGGACCGCCTCGTGCAGCGGAATGTGCTCGCGATGTCAGGCCGCGCCGTGGAGGCCGCCGGCGACGTCACCACGCTGCTGCTCGATAAGACCGGCACCATTACCTACGGAAACCGCCAGGCGACGGAGTTCGTGCCGGTTGGCGGGGCGTCGATGGCACAGCTCGTCGATGCCGCCCGCCTCAGCTCGCTCGGCGACCCGACCCCGGAAGGCTCGTCGATCGTGACCCTTGCGGGCGGCTCGACCGAGCAGCCGACCGATGCTGTCGTCATCCCGTTCACCGCGCAGACGCGCATGAGCGGACTCGATCTCGCCGACGGCACCCAGGTGCGCAAGGGCGCTGGTTCGATGGTCATTGAGTGGGCTGGGTCGGCTCCGGACGACCTCGACGCGGTCATCACTCGCATCTCCGAGTCGGGCGGCACCCCGCTGGTGGTTGCATCGAACAAGCGCATCCTCGGCGTCGTCCACCTCAAGGACGTCGTCAAGACCGGCCTGAAGGAACGCTTCGCCGACCTCCGTGCCATGGGCATTCGCACCGTGATGATCACCGGGGACAACCCGCTCAC
>FTKR01810562.1_pt1 | contig 12476 bp, 8 predicted proteins | sample 1658141 | NCBI WGS metagenome assembly FTKR01 (sample SAMEA3914802, study PRJEB12502) | metagenome | biome: forest; material: soil | place: Canada | collected 2010-06-25 | depth 0.1 m | reverse complement strand
GTCATCCTGATCGACCGGCTCAATGTCGGCGAAGGCGTCACCGCTATCTGTGGGCCCGGTCGCAAGCCCCTGGGGAATTTTACCCTGACCAATCCGCTTGATGCGGTGTTTCTCGATGATCATCGCGTGCTGCATGGCGTGACGCCCATCCACCGCCTTGACCCGACAGAGCCCGGACATCGTGACGTACTGGTGGTCACCTTCCAACGCCAGACACCGGCATAATATCTGTGTCAGCGAAACGTCCGGACATGGCGTTCCAGACCACTTGACAGGCTTTCCAGTGCGCGTTTGTGTTGTTCCGGTGTTAACTCAGCCATGGCGCCAAGATCTTCGCGGCCGATATGCGCGCCGGGATCGCCATTTTCGCAGAAGACGAAATGGTCGAACATGGTCTTCCACACCTCGCGTTGCCGCACCGGCATGTCGCGCACCAGCAGCATGGCATGCAGCAAGGCGCCGTATGGCGCCTGTAAGTGCCGGGGGGCTTCGTTCCACCAATAGTTCACCAGAACATTCAGCGTGGAGAGACTGCGAACATGATGCCACCAGCCGTAGGGAATATAAATCGCGTCGCCCGGTTCCAGCTCTGCCACCTGCGCCGCCGCCAGTGCCGTTTCCAGGCGCGGGAATTTGTTGAAATCCGGCGCTTCAATATCCGCCAGACTGATAGGCGAGCCAGCGAGTGTCTGCTCGAACGGCCCTACATAGAGGTTTGGTAACTGATCCGGCGGAAACAGCGTGAAGCGTCTTTTCCCCGCCACGACAACGGCGATATTATCCGACAGATCGTAATGTGTCTGGACGCGAACGGCATTGCCGATCCAGACACGCGGGCGCACGGAATCGGGCAACAAAGGCATCCCATTTTCCGGCGTAAAGGCCGGAAGGCAGGCATCGGTCGGCGTAGACTGAATATAGATGGCCGGCGGCGATGGCTCTGATGCCATCGCAAGCAAGCGATCTAACACATCGCCAAGTGCCCCCTGTCCCTTTTGAAAGTTCCGGGTCTTCAGTGTGTCTCCGTAAAAGAACTCTCCCTTCACCGTCGGCGGCGCTGTCATGAATTCGACAAGTTCACCCGTATTCATGGCTGTCAGATAGCCCGTTATGGCCAGATCGGATTCCCGTGCCGCGAATACCGATGGCCAGTCATCGCACAGTCCCCGCAGCACAACCGGCACATTCATCGGCAGAATGTCTGCTCTGAAGGTTTCGGCCGTGACTCCTTGAAGGGTTTTACAGGGCTGCATGCCGGTTATTTCTGCAACCGGGCCATTCCCCAGGTCACGACGACCGGCTGTTCATTGGCCGCGTTGTCATGGGTCGCCAGCAGTTCGATAATCTTGTGTCCGGCGATAACGGCGGAAATATCACGCGGTGCGTCACCGAATTTCAGCGGCGGTGTTTTGGCGACCAGCTTGCCATCGGCATAGACGGCAAAGGTCACGGCACGGTCGCGGTCCGGCGTCGAGTCGTCGACGCCCACGGTAGCGCGGAAGGTGCCGTAGCCGTCGTTCTTTACCTGCAACAGCGAATTACCGAGCACACCGATGCCGCTGTCATAGGTGTGGTCGCCGATTTGCAAGGCCTGCGCATAGGGCGTCATGTCCGCCTGTGCGCCGCCCCAGCCGGCATATTGCGGCCGTGAGCCGCCGGAACGCGTGCTGGCCCAAGGATCGATCATCCGGTGGACCGTCGGATCGAGTTGCGGTTCGCGCACACCGTCGTCCGCCACATTGATGGCGCCGGGGATTTCAGACAGGTAGACGCCATCGGCCAGTTCGCGCACGCCTTCAACGGAGAAAACGCGGGTTTCATGTGGCGCCAGTTCGATTTCGGTTTCGGCCGTGAAGGTGCTGCCGGCTTTCGACCACAAGTCGGTCAGGGCGATCGGCGCATCACCGCGCAGTTTCAGGTGCCTGGCCAGCAGGCTAACCTTGGTGGGCGACGCCGTGCGGTTGAACAGGGCCACCACCTTGTGGTGATCCGCCATGGTCTTGACCAGGATCTGCGCGTCGTCGGAATCGTAGGCGACAATAGCCTGGTTGCCGGCCGGGTCCTGATCGACGGTGATCAGGTCGGCATTGCCCCAGATATCGAGCAGTGATTTTGGCGCCTGCCGCAGGTCATAGCTGATCAGCAAGGGCGAACTCATCATCGCCCATAGGGTAAAATGCGTGCGCGCCTCGGTCAGGTGATCGGCATCGAAATCACCGGCGCCTATGTAGAGAATATCCGGATCGTTCCAGTGTCCGGGGCCGGCATAGAGCGCGCGCTTGGCCGCGCTGTCATAGTTGTGCAGCATGCTCGACCAGTTGGGCGTGATATCGCTGGATGTCCGCCACGAACTGCCGACTTCCTTGCCCCATTCGCGGACATTGGCCATGCCCCAGTTGCACATCGAAAACACGTAGTCGTTGTCTGGGTTGGCCTGCTTCAGGGCTGCGGCCACCTCGGCATAGCGCTTTTCGACTTTCACACTGTCCGTGCGATTGAGCGAGGCGCGGTCGATTTCCGGCTTGAGCCCGATATAGCCATTGTCCTTGACCAGTTTCGAGTCCGGCGCGTAATCGGCCAGGCCGCAGGCGTCAACCTTGAGGTAGTCGAAGCCCCATTCGCTGAAATAGAGATTGATATCCTGCGATACATGGCCATCGAGGCCGACCTGGCGTTCCTCGGCCGTACCTTCCGGCAGGTTGGGCGAATGCAGATCGAAAGCCTGCGAACAGGCATTATGGCCGACATCGGTATAGAGCCCGGCCTTCAGGCCCATGCCGTGCAGGCGGTCGGTAAAGCCGCGGAAACTGGTATTACCGTCGGGCGTCGTCGCCGAAGGGAAAATTTGCGTGCGGATAATCATACGGCCATCGGACTGGCGGCGTTTCAGCCACCAGCCATCATCCAGATTGACATAGGTGTAGCCGAGCTTCGCCAGGCCGTCATCGACCAGAGCCTGCGCCGCGCCCATCACCTTGTCTTCGTCGACTTCGGTGCGAAAGGCGTTCCAGCTATTCCAGCCCATCGGCGGCGTCTTGGCGGCGCCGGCTTCGTTGCCGAGCCACACGCCTTTTGCCACAGGCTGCGCAAAGGTGGCCAACGGTGATGCGAGACCAATCAGGATGCTGGCAAGCAGAAGTTGGGTTTTGAATTTCATAAGGCTTTCCCTGTTATTTATTGTCGCTGGTCAGCGCCTTGATCTCAGCTTTCCAGTAGGATGGCAGATCGCCATAGGTATCGAAGCCCGCCTGCCAGTCGCCACTGACATCTATTACATAGAGATAGTCCGGCGCATAGACGTCCGACGCCCGCAACACGGCATCCAGTTCGGTGTTCGTCGGGATGTTGTTGATGATATGCCAGACCTCGGTGCCCTTCGCTTTGGCAAGGTCGGTCGCCGCCTTGATCTGTTTGTAATCATTGATGTAATGCGGGCCGTCATTTTCGAACAACACGATCATCTCGCCCGGTGAGGTGGCTGCCACGGCGCAGGTATCCGGCATCCCGACATTGAAGATAATCTTGCCGCCGGACCGGTATTTTGCCACCAGAGCCCGCAGCTTTTCATATTCAGCGCTGAACAGCGCGCAGTCATAATCGGCCGGCGCGGTTTCATCGAAGAAGATGCCCTGCAGGTCGGGCATCTGCTCGAAATAGGTCTTCACCTGCGCCTCGATGCGCGCCCAGGTCTGGCACTTGCCGTCCACATTGCAGTCGTGTTTGAAATAGCCGGTCGGGATGTAGCCATACAGACGGATGTCGTGCTTTTTCGCCCGCCGGAAGACAGCTTTGTAGATGCCGAGATTATCGACCGGCGTATCGATCGATCCCTTCGCCAGAATCCCGCTGCTCGGATTGATAAGCGCCACCGTATGATCAGGAATGCGTTCGAAATTCTCGACTCTTTGCCCCCAATAGCTGACCACGGCCAGTTGCGGTTTCGCCATCGCCGCGACAGGAGACAGCCCGATCAGGGCGGCGAACAGATACAGATATTTCCTCACAGGCCGCCTTTCACGTGATCTAGATATTGGCTGTGTGTCGGCAGGTTGGAAGCGCGCTGCCCAATCATCCTGCGCAGCTGCGTCATCCGTTTCAGGAACTCATCCCGCGGCATGGCGTCGGCCAGCGGATGATAACGCTTCGGATGCAGCCCCTGCCCCATCAGCACGGAAAACCAGCTTGAATCCTTGAAGAGGTCCTGGGGAAATTCGAGCAGTAGACCTTCATTAGTAAAGACATCGAGCCGCATGCGCAGGCTGTCAGGAATATTCATGGTACGGCACATGTTCCAGAATGGCGTGTCGTCGCGCTCGGTCAGCTTGTAGTGGGCGATCAGGAAATCACGAATGCGCTCATATTCGGCATTCATATCGTCATTGAACTTCGCCCGGACATGCGGGTTGATCTCGTCACGCGGGAAGATCGCCATCAGCCGCGCCAAAGCACTCTGCACCAGATAGATCGAGGTCGATTCCAATGGTTCGAGAAATCCGGAAGCCAGGCCCAGCGCGATGACGTTCTTTTCCCACATCCGGGTACGATGCCCTGTGGTGAACTTGAGCAGGCGCGGTTCGGCCATCATCTGGCCATCCAGGCGCCCCATCAGCTTTTCGGCAGCCTCGTCTTCCGACACAAAGGCATCGCAGAAGACGTAACCGTTGCCTGTCCGGTGCTGCAAGGGAATGCGCCACTGCCAGCCGGCTTCGCGCGCGATAGATCGGGTGTAGGGCGCTGGCGGGCCGTTTGTCTCGCACGGCACGGCAAAGGCGCGATTGCACGGCAGCCACTGGCTCCAGTCCTGAAAATCGACGCCGAGCGTCTTGCCGATCAGCAGGGCGGCGAAACCCGAACAATCAATAAACAGGTCACCTTCGATCGTCCGGCCATCGGCGAGCGACAGGCTGGCGACATCGCCGCTTTCGGGATCAAGCCGCACATCCTGCACCTTCCCCTCAATGCGTGTAATGCCGCGCCCCTCGCTGTAGCGGCGCAGGAAAGCGGCATAGAGGCTGGCGTCGAAATGGAAGGCCTTGTTGAGCTTGATCTGCGGCAGGTCTGTCGCCGTCGGGCCGCAACGCCCGGATCGGATGGCCAGGGTTTCCATATTGAACTGGCCATAGTCCTGCGCACCTTCCTGGGCGGCCAAGCGCAACCAGTAGTGATGGAAGCCGATGCCTTCCATATTGATGCCATAGGCACCGAACGGGTGCAGGTAGCTGTGCCCCAGACGCGTCCAGTCAGTAAATTCGATGCCCAGCTTTATGGTGGCTTCCGTCTCGCGGATCAGGTCGGCCTCGTCAATGCCCAAGATGGAATTGAACAGGTTGATCATCGGGATAGTCGCTTCGCCGACGCCGACCGTGCCGATTTCGGCCGATTCAACAAGCGTGACGGAGACGGCTTTACCGTAGACCTTCGCCAGACAGGCCGCCGCCATCCAACCGGCCGTGCCACCACCGAGAATGACGACCTTCTGCATTTTGGAAACGGATTCAGTCATTGGCAAAGGCTCGGCGTTTTATAGTGAAAAGGCGGCGCGCAGCAAACCTGCTGCGCGCCTTAAGTTATCCATGCCGCCGGGGAACGGCGGGAAAGGGCATGGACATAAGGTTTTAGTATTTAAACCGCACGCTGAGCTGAACGCGGCGATCGAAGGCGAAGGTACCGGCCGGCAGAAGCAGGGGCGCCTGATCGGGGTTGGCCGCCGTTGGCCCCAGTACTTCCTGGAAGATCTTCGGACGGGTATCCAGGAGGTTGGTGCCCTGCAGATCGATTTCGGTATGATCATTCAGAGCATAACGCAGGGATCCATCAAGGAAACCTTCAGCCTGGTTCCATACCGGGAAGCCGATGCAGCAGTCATTGACCGAATTGACGTATTTCGACCGCCAGTTATAGGCCAGACGACCACCGAACCGTCCTTTGTCATACATGACAATCAGGTTGTACGAGTCATCCGAAAGCTGCTCCAGGCGGCCCGGATTGATCATGCCGTCTTGAGCCGACCGTGTAATGGTCGAGCCATCCGCCGTGTCGAGAGTCAAATTGGCATTCTTCACGCCCTGATTATGCAGATGCGTATAGTTGGCCTGGATGCCGAGACCATCGAAGGGCTTGGGCAGGAAGGTGAAGTAGCGTTGATAGGCCACTTCGAAGCCCTTGACGCTGGCGCCTTCGCCATTCACCGGACCATTCACCACGACATCACGGGTGACGCCGTTATTGGTCATGGGGACCACGAACGTGCCGTTCTGGATATAGTCGTGGAACTTCTTGGTGAAGATATCGAAGCTGAATGAGCCGACTTCGGCGAAGTAATGCTCGATCGACAGATCAACCTGGTCCGCCGTGATGGCTTTCAGGCGTGGATTGCCGGTGCTGCCGGAGTAGCCGTAGATATAGCTGACCGGATTACCGGCGCCATCAAGCACGATACTCGGATTGCCGACAGCGATCGCCGATTGCGGCACGTAGCTGCGTTGCAGGGTTGTGTAGTTCTTGAGCAGGCCTATATCCGGCATATACATGCCGCGCGAAGCCGCGAAACGCACCTGCCAATCGTTCGGCAGCGAGAACTTCAGGTTCAGGCTGGGCAGGCTGTAGGTATGCTTGGTCTTGACCGTCGAGCTGGCGAAACCGCCGTTCGAGAAGGCCTGGTCGTCGAGCGAATGAGCCCCGAGGCATCCTGGCGAAATCGCATACTGACCGGGCAGAAGCGCCGCAATCTGCTCAGGGGTAAGCGGCACACAGTTAGTTTCGTCAGGCGTGAACTGCGTAGCGAAATTGGTGGCGCCGATGCTGGTCAGGTTGGTCTGGACCACCCGCATACCGATATTGCCCGACAGGGTAATGCCGCTGCCAAACAGGGTGGCGTCAGGCCCGCCGAACTTCAGCATGACATAGGCGGCGTCCTGCTTCAGGTTAACATTCAGGAGTTCACCCGGCTGGAAGCAACTGCCGGCAATGTTGCCGGACCGCATGCAGATCGGATCCCAGTTGGAAGACGGCGTGCCATATGCATCCTGCATCGTCTTGCCGAAGGTCGCCTCCATCAGGTTGATATCCTTGAGATAGTCCGGATTGATGGTGACGAACTGGGTCTGGCCGATAAGACCATCCAGCATGCCTTTGTCTCCAAAAGTCGTCGTCTGCCAGTAGTGACCGGGATAGCCGGCGAAGGTGGCCGTGGCCGGCGCATCAAGGTGGAAGGAATCGGCCGGGTTGGCGCCCCAGTTGCTCGATATTGACTGCCAGTTATAGGCTGACCACTGGTTCAGCTGGTCACGCTCGGAGGTGCGGACACCGGCGCGGATTTCGCTAAGCCACGGACCGTCAAACGCATAGGCGCCATCGATCTGGATGGCGTTCATGGTCGCCTTGGAGTCCTCCAGGTGATCCATGATCGATTCATTGAAGTAGTTGCGGTAATCCGACATCGGATCGTCGCCCACAACATTGTATCCGGACGGGCGCTCGAAGTTCAGCTTCGGCAGATCGCCGGTCAAGTCAACGGCCAGATTGGCATAGGTGCCATTGCGCGAGGTGATGTCGTAATGGGTGTTGGTCGACAGGACGTGCTGTACATCGAAGGTGAGCTTGAGACGGTCGGTCGGTGTCCAGATGAAGTTGAGTGCGGTGTCCTCAACCGTGCGGGACTCCGTTGAGTAACGCGTGGCCATATTGACCGATGGCCCCAGGCGACAAGGTTGGCCGGCATGCGTGACGTTGGACGCCAGACACGGCTGGTAGATCGGCAGGTCACGGCCGTTGGCATCCTTGATGCCGTACTGACCATAGGTGCCAAATTGGTCGGTCGAGCCAGCCTGATATTCGCCGGTCGACCAGTCAGCGATATTGCCGTAACCCCAGCCACCGGCCGAGGCCGTGATGACGCCGGTCTGGAACATGCCGTTGCTGCCGAAGGTAAAGGGCGTGCCGCCGCCGGCCTCGTTAATGCCCAGGCCCGGCGCGTCGGGCGGCGCAATCAGGCTGCCGTCGGTCCAGACGGTCGATTCATTGGTTGTCGCCGGATCGACCCAGGCCCAGAAGCTGAGCAACTGGTCTTCGTTCCAGGTATTCTCATAGCTCGACTTGTTATACTGAAGCGTTGCCTTGAAGTGATTGTCCGTGCTTGCCCACTGCCCGGCCAGCGAAATGCCCTTGCGGGTCCGGTCATAGACCGTGTTGTTATAGCTGATACCGGACGGAATATAGTTCATCTGGTTGGTGTAGGTGCCGGCAGCAAACGGCATCATGCGCGGCAGAGTCGCACCCTGGCTGGTGGTTTCGATATCCGAATAGGCAATATCCCCCAGGAAACCGAAATCGCCCAGTTCTGTATGCCAGCGGTTGGAATACAGCGCCGAACCGGACGGCGTCCACTTCTCACTGAGATCGCCATAGTCACCCTCAAAGGTCGCCGAAATCAGTTGCCCCTTCTGGTCGAATGGCAGACGCGTGCGCAGATTGATCGAGCCTGCCACGCCGCCTTCCAGCATTTCGGCGGTCAGGTTCTTGTAGGTATCGACGCCGGCCAGCATTTCCGGCGACACATCTTCCCAGCTCAGGCCCGAGGCCGAGCCGGCGCTGAAGATATCGCGGCCATTGAATTCGGACTTTACCTGCTGGAGGCCACGGATGATGACACCCGTTGGCTCCGCCGGGAAGTGCATGACGTCCCCGCCGGCAACCGAGCGCATGACGGTAACGCCGGGCACGCGCTGCAGCGCTTCGGCAACCGACTTGTCCGGGAAGGCCCCGATATCGGTAGCCGTAATCGAGTCAACAACCGTATCGGCCGATCTCTTGAGTTGCTGCGCCGTTTTCAGCGCTTTCCGCGAGCCGACGACGACGACGGTCGTGTCAAGCGACGCGCCACCCTGGTCAGCGGCATCTGTTCCGGTATCTGCATCCTGTGGCGCGGCAAACGCATGGCCCGCACCACCCAGCACCCCACATACCAGCGCAATCGTCAGCGCTGTACGTGAAATGCCACCCTTGTTCTTCCAGTTACTCATCCTTTTATCATCCCTTTTTTCTTGTTCCTAGCTACAGGAGCTACAGCGATGATGCTACATTTACTACAAATGTCAAACCCTGTTACGGCTTTGTCGAAATTATATGACAATTTCCATAAATATGTTGCAAATCGGCAATACCAATTAATACAGGCATGGAACATACTGATTTTAATATATTTTCAGGCTACTATCATGTCCAATAGACAGTATGTATGCACGAAAATGTCGCGCTGCCGGTCCGCATATTTTAAGAATTGACATTATTTGAAAATTGTAGCGCATAATATGTAGTCAAACTACACCAGGGAAAATGATATGTCCGCGCTTAAAGTCTGTACCTCCGTCCTGGCCCTCCTGTCGGCATCCGGTTTTCTTGCCGTCGTGCAAGCCGCCGAACCAGCACAGTCCCTAGGTAATGCCTCCAGCGCCCTAACCTGGACGGCCACCGGCGACCATGTGTCGAATGTTCGCTTCACCGACAAGCTGACCGGCCGAACCCTGGCTGTTACAGCCCCCTTCACAGTGTCTCTTCAGGATGGCCCCACCCTGACCTTGGCCGATCTCACCCTGACCGCGCCCTTGCGTGTGCAGACTGTGCCGGGTAACCTCAAGGCGTCGCGCCTTTCCGAAACGAAACTGCGCCAGGAAGTCCAGGGCACGTTTACAGATAAAGACGGCCGCCTGCGCATCGACTGGCGTCTGGTCCAGCCGGAAAACGCCAAATACCTGCGCGAAGTGGTCACCATCACGGCGCTCAGGCAGGACGAGACAATCCCGCAGGTCCGCCTTATGGACATCAATGCCCCGGGCGCGGAAATTGCCGGCAAGGTCAACGGCTCTCCTGTCATTGCCGGCAATGATTATGTGATGTTCGAGAACCCGCTGGCCTATAGCCACGCCATTATGGAATCGGACGAGGCTTGGACGCAGATCGACAATGCCCTGCCGCTGCGCAAGGGGCAAAGCCTGACCTATTCCGCCGTCATCGGCGTGACCGCGCCCGGTCAGACGCGCCGTGACTTTCTGGCCTATGTCGAGGCCGAGCGCGCCCATCCCTACCGCACCTTCCTGCACTATAATTCATGGTACGATATCGGCTACGACACCCCCTATACCGAGGCCGATGCGCTCGATCGCATTCACGCCTTTGGCGAAGAACTGGCCGTCAGGCGCGGCGTGAAGATTGATTCCTTCCTGTTCGACGATGGCTGGGACGATCTGACCGGGAAATGGGCATTCAGTGCAGCCTTCCCGAACGGCTTCATCCCCTTGCGGGACGCCGCGGCGAAATATGGCGCCTCGCCCGGTGTCTGGCTGTCGCCGTGGGGTGGTTACAACAAGAATAAGGCGGCGCGCATCGCCAATGACAAGATCACCGGCTATGAGCTGATCGATGGCGGCTTCGCCCTCTCCGGTCCGAAATATTATGATGATTTTCGCAAGGCGACCCTGGATCTGGTGACCACTCAGGGCGTCAACCAATTCAAGCTGGACGGCACAGGCAATGCCAGCAAGGTCTTCCCCGGCAGCCGCTTCAACAGCGATTTCGACGCCGCTATCCACCTGATCGATGACCTGCGCGCCGCCCGGCCCGACCTGTTCATCAATGTCACCACCGGCACCTATCCGTCGCCAGCCTGGCTGATCTATGCCGATTCGATCTGGCGCGGCGGCCAGGACCATGCCTTCACTGGCACAGGCTCTGACCGCCAGCGCTGGATGACCTATCGTGACCGCGAAGAATACCAGAATATCGTCATCGGCGGCCCGCTGTTCCCGCTCAATTCCGTCATGCTGCACGGTTTGATCTATTCACAGCACGCGCGCGGCCTCGATACCGATCCGAAGCACGAGTTCGCCGACGAGATCCATTCGTATTTCGGCAGCGGCACGGCCTTGCAGGAAATGTACATCACCCCGTCCCTGCTCAGCGCCTCGGACTGGGATAGCCTGGCCGAGGCAGCGAACTGGTCGCGCGCCAATGCCGACGTGCTGAAAGATACTCACTGGATCGGCGGCGATCCGGCCCGGCTGGATATCTATGGCTGGGCGGCCTGGGCGCCGCGAAAAGCCACCCTGACCCTGCGCAATCCGTCAGATCAGGCGCAGGATTTCGCGCTCGACATCCGTCACGCGCTCGAACTGCCCGACGATGCGGCCACCACCTACACGGCGCACAGTCCGTGGAAAAGCGCCAAAACGCCGGACATGACCCTGACCGCCGGTCAGGCCGTCATGCTGCATCTGCAACCGTTCGAGGTAATAACATTGGACCTGACGCCTGTTAGTCGCCCGTAGGCAGGTAATGCTGCTGCGGCGAAACGGCCGACGAGACCCGGCGCAGGGTCTCGATCGCCGGCTTACCCAATATAAGAGCCACGCGGTCGGCGATGCAGTCGAGCACGAATAGCTGCGCGAAACGCACAGGGTTAGGCTGGTGATAAGGCACATCTGTCGCCAGCTCGATCGGGATCAGAATATCCGCGGCCTTGGCCAGGGGACTTTTCTGCGGCGCCATGGCGATACAGGTCGCGCCGTAGCTGCGGGCGATACGGGCGCTTTCACTATGGGTTTCCGGCTGGCCGGTGGCGGAGATGATCAGCACAGTGTCGCCCTTCTTCAAGGTCGCGGCCGTCATCCGCTGCATATAGCTGTCGACATGGCTGACGGCACGCAGGCCGAGGCGGAACAGACGGTTTTGCGCCTCCACGGCCAGGGTCGCCGACGAACCGCCAAGCCCGAATATGGCAATGGTTGATGACGCCATTAAAACCTTGGCGGCCGCATCGATCTGTTCGAAATGCGCGGTTTCGCTGACCGAGCGCAGGGCGATGGCGACGCTGGTGGTCAGGCGGTCGAACCGTTCATCGCCGCTCTGGCCGCTATTGTCCTCACCGCCTATGGACGTCGGCGCCTTGGCGAATTTCTGTTCCAGAACAAGGGACTGCGCCAGATGCTTCTTGAATTCCTTGAAGCCGTCGCAGCCAATCGAGCGGCAATAGCGGATCACAGACGGTTCGCTGACCCCGATCCGGTTTGCGAAGCTCTTGATACTGACATCAACGACCGTCGCCGGATCGCGCAGGATCTCTTCACCGATTTTGAGGTTTACCCCCTCTTCATGGGGGGCACGGTCACGAATGGTGGTCAGTATGTCGTTCAATACGGTCATGTCCGCCGTTGTAGCAAAATTACACTGTTTTACAACACAGGGTTAGGCCTGCTCCTGCGGCTGGCAAACAGCCCGAAGATCAGGATATAGGCATAGCAGGGGACCATGAGGCAGAGGAAGACGAGTTGGAAGCCGAACTGTTCCTTGAAGTGGGCGAACAGCTGCGGGATCACGGCGCCGCCGATGATGCCCATGACCAGGAAGGCCGCGCCGAACTCGGTCAGCTTGCCGAGGCCGCGGATACCAAGCGGGAAGATAGCCGGCCACATCATGGCGTTGGC
>FTKR01810068.1_pt1 | contig 12598 bp, 11 predicted proteins | sample 1658141 | NCBI WGS metagenome assembly FTKR01 (sample SAMEA3914802, study PRJEB12502) | metagenome | biome: forest; material: soil | place: Canada | collected 2010-06-25 | depth 0.1 m | reverse complement strand
TCGATGACCGCATCATCGACCACCACGCCGAGCGCCACGGCGAGGCCACCGAGCGTCATGGTGTTGATGCTCAGCCCCATACGGTCCATCAGCATGACCGTGGCCAGCAGGGACAGGGGAATGCTGACGAAGGAGATCAGCACCGTCTTCACATTGCGCATGAACAGGAACAGGATAATGGCGATCAGGACTGCGCCGATCAGCAGGTCGTCCATGATGCCGGACAGCGCCGTTTCGATGAAATTGGCCGGGCGATGCAGGTTGGCATACATGGTGATGCCCTGCGATTTCAGCGCAGGCTTCAGTTCGGCCAGTGCCGCTTCAACGTCGCGTGTCACCTTCAGCGTATTGGCGCCGTACTGGCTGGACATCGAGATCAGGACACCGGGCTGGCCCATGACGACGGCATCGCCGAAATCAGGCGCTGGGGCTTCTGTCACCTCGGCGACATCACCGATATGGACGATGGCACTTGAAGTTCCATTGGGCGTTGTTGAAGCGGCCAAAGGCGTGGCGGCGATATCGGCGGCATCGGCGGCCTGCGCCCTGGGTTCGACCAGGATGCGTTGCTCGGAAGTATCGATGAAGCCGCCGCCGCTCAGGGCCGTCGAGGTCTGGGTCGCCTTGATGACGTCATCGAGGCTGAGGCCGCGCGCCGCCAGCGCTTCGGGATTGACGCGGACTTCAAGACGTCGGACGCTGCCACCATAGACCGTGGCACGGGCGACGCCGGGCACGGACATCAGGCGCGGGCGCAACTGCCATTGCACGAAATCACGCAGGGCCTGCGGATCGAGTTTTTCGCTGGTGAAACCGACCTTGAGCAGGTCCATGGTCGAAGAGGTCAGTGGCGCCACCTTGGGAGTTTTGGCGCCGACCGGCAGGTTGGCGGCGGCCTCGCTCAGCGCCTCGGCGACGATCTGGCGGGCGCGGTAAGGCTCGGCGCCTTCCTTGAAAGTGACGGTGACGAGGCTCAGGCCCTGAATCGATTCCGAGCGCACGCTCTGTACGCCGGCCGCGCCATTGATCGCCTGTTCGACGGGGCGAGTAACCAGTTGCTCGACCTGGTCGGCGGCCAGGCCCGGCGCTTCGGTCTGGACCTCGGCCTGGGCCGGCACGAAATCCGGGAAGACATCGTAATTGGCGCGGGTCAGGGTAAAGCCGCCGGCGATCAGAAGGATACAGGCGGCCAGCGCCACCAGGCGCGCATGGTTCAGGCTCAGGCGGACGAGGGCGCTTAACATGATCTTATTCCCCTGCGGGGGTGGAGGTAGCAGCGGTCAGCAGAGCTGAGGCGCCTTGCACGACCACCTGTTCACCGGCGGAAAAGCCCTCACTGACGATCACGCCATCGGGCGTGACGCGCGCCGGCGTAACGGCGCGGCGGCTGAAGGCTTGCGGACCTGTTTTTACGTAAGCATAAACCCGGCCACTCTGACGCAGCAGGGCATTGTTGGGGATCAGCAGGCCGTTGGTGCCGCCACCGCTGTAGAGGCCGGCTTTCAAGGTCAGGCCGGTGCTGAGATAAGCGGCACTATCACCCGTCACCAGGGTCATCAGGCCGGGCGATTGTAAACGCGGGTCCGCCATGCGGGCGACACCGAGCACGCGGGCCTCAACCGAACCGACGGCCGGCAGATCCAGGGTGGCGGATTTCGCCCCCTTGAGGCCCTGCCCGGACGGGGTGTCAATGCGCACCAGCGCTGCCCGGGCGCCGACCAGATCGGCGCCGAGCTGGCGCAGGTTGGCATCGGAAAGGCCGGCGAAATAGCCGCCCCATTCGAGGCCAAGCCGTTGTTTGAGCAGGGTGATCTTGAGCTGGTCGGCACGGGCCTGGGCAACGGCAGCCTCCGCTGCCTTGGTCGACAGGCTGGCATCCTTTGCCAGGGCCTGGCTGCGCGTGGCCTCGGCGTGCGAGGCGCCATAGGCCGATTGCGCCGTGGCGAGATCATTGAGCAGGGTGAGCAGGGGTGTCGGATCGACGACTGTGGCGAAGGCGCTGACTTGATCCGAGCTGTGGGCGGCCTGAATCGGCGCCACGCGAATCTGCAGACGGGTCTGGGTCTTGCCATCCAGTTGCAAGGGTTTTTCCTGGGCCTGGACGGCAGTGGCGGTAAGCATCAGGGCGAGGATAGCGGTGGAGATGCGTTTCACGGCTTAACCTTTACGGTGTCGGTCAATATCTGGGTGTCGGCGGGATCGAAGCTCAGATGCAGGGCGTCTTCGAGCGTCAGGCGGTCGATACGGGCGGTACGTTCGGCCTGGAGTTGATTAAGCGCGGTCTGGCTGGCATTGATCTGTGCCAGCAGGGCCTCGGATTGGTCGGCTTCACCGGCGGCCTTGAGGCGCTGGATGCGGTTGGCCATGTCGCGCGAAACCGGCACATCATGGTCGCGGATGGTTTGGGCGGTGGCGAGGTCGGCGCTGTAGGTAGCGGCGGCCTGGGTGGCCGTGGCGCGCGTGGTCTTGACCTTGTCTTCCAGGGTCTTGCCGGCGCCCAGACGCGCCGATTGCGCGGCATTGATGGCGGCGCGATTGCCATCGAGCGACGGCAGGGTCAGGCTAAGGGACACGGGCAACTTTACCTCGCCCCGCTCCCAGGTGTAGCCGGGCTGGATATTGATGTCGGGATACTGCGCGGCCACCGCCGATCGCAGGTCATTCTCAGCCATGTCGTAATCGACGACGGCCAGCAGGACATCGGACCGGCTGTAGAGCGACGTTGTGATCATGTCAGAAACCTGCGCGTCGGATACCGCCTCGAGGGCTGCCATATTCACTGGCGGCAGGGCCGTGATCGCGTCGGGATCGGCATCCAGGGCGTGGGCAAGGGCCGCCTGCGCCTGTGTCTGCCGGGCCTGTGCCTGGGCCAGGCCCTGGCGGGCGCCGGAGACATCAAGCGCGGCCTGCGCCGACAGGCCTTGCGCATCCTCGCCGGCCGTGACGCGTTTCTGCATCACTGACTGATAGGCATGGCGCTGATCGAGCAAGGTCTGGCTGAAAGTGATTTCCGCACCGGACAGGCTGAGGTCGCTAAGCGCCGTATATAACCGTTGACGCGTAGCCCATACGGCTTCCGCCAGGGCATAGCGCGCCTTCACCACGGCCAGATCGGCGGCGGTGACGCGCGCCTGCTTTTTGGCGTCGATATCGAGCGGTATGCCGACGGCGCCGCCGTAGAGCCATGGTTTTTCGGGATTGGCATCTTTTGAATATTCCGCCGTCAGAGACAAGGACAGGGGCGGCAGGTTCTTCGCGGCCTTTTGTGTTTGCCCGGCCGAGGTCAGAGTGGCGCGGGCGGCGGCGACGGCCGGATCATGATCAAGCGCCAGTTTCAGCAGGGTATGCACATCGCCGTCGGCCGGCAGGTCGGCTTGATGAACGCTAGGTGCTGCGATCTGTTCGACATTGAGCGGCGTCGGCGTATAAGACGCGCAGCCCGTGGTACTGAGAAAAACGATCAGGGCAAGAGCACGGTGGCTGGAAGTCAGGATCATGCGGAGGCTTTCTTTGAACGGGGAGCGTCTACCGGTTTAACCTGAAGCGAAACTGAAATTTACTGTTTGAAATGGATATTTACGCCGAGCCCCCGGTCATCGGCTGGTGTGAAAAGCGTTATGTCGGCCTCTAAAATATCACCAAGTGAGCGCACGATTGCGAGGCCAAGCCCGCTGCCGCTCTCGCTGCGGCCTTTCAGTCGGTAAAACCGGCCGAAGACGCGCTGGCGCTCGTCTTCCGGGATGCCCGGACCATGGTCACGAAGGGTCAGGACCGGTTTGCCATTCTCGGCGCCGATGGTGATCTTGACCGCGCCGCCGGGTTCGGAATACTTCACGGCGTTGTCGACGAGATTGCTGACGAGGAGATTCAATAACGGGGCGCTGGACGTGACCATGACCGTGTCGTCGCCACTCAGGGACAGCTCTACTGATCGGCGGTGCGCCTTGCCGTAGATGTCACGAATGATCTCGCCGGCCGCCTGATAAAGATTGACCGGCGTGGCCTGAACCGGCGTATGGCGAATCCGCGCCAGCACCAATAACTGATCAAGCAGGCGGGATGTGCGTTCCACGCCGCGGGATAGTTCTTCCAGCATGGGGCGACGTTCATCATCGCTGCGAGCATTACGCAGGACGTCGGCCTGTACCGTAAGGGCGGCCAGCGGGGTGCGTAGCTCATGGGCCGCATTATCGGTGAACAGCCGCTCCTGCGACAGTGATCGCTCCAGCTTTTCCATCAGGTGATTGACGGATTCGGCCACGGGCGCGATTTCGACCGGCAACCTGTCACTGCCGATCCGCGACAGGTCATCGGGCGAACGGCGCCGCACATCACCAGCGAAACGGGTGAGGTCGCTCAGTCCGAACCGGATACCCAGCCAGACCATCAGAATAATCAGGGGCAGCACAAACAGCAAGGGAAGGCTGACGCCCCAGACGACGCGCATGCTGACGATATGCCGGGCTTCGAGGCTTTCGCCGACGACCACTGTCATGTCGGCTTCGGACGTGCGATAGGTGAAGACGCGCCAGGCGTGATGCGGTCCCTTCAGAATAGTGAACCCAGTGGGGAGGCGGTCGGTCAGGTCCACGGGATTGCCGTCCGATTCCAGAACCAGCTGGCCATGGCGCCACACCCGGAAGGTGCGCCACCGGGCATAATCATCGAGCGCCGCCTGGTCTTCGGCAGACAGGTGGCTGTCCTTGCGCGCAATCACCGCCCCCGAAAGGTCGTCGTGGCGTTCGGCGATCAGACGGAGCTGTTGCGCCGAAGTGATCATCTGGGAATCGTAGATTTCCGCTATCTCGTCCTTCGCCGTGAAATAGGCGATGGCGCCGATCAGACCGATGACTATCAGGAATGGTACGCCGATGCCGGCCATCAGTTGCAGGGTGAGCGACGGACGTTTTGTCATTGCGCGTTGACCACGTAACCGACGCCGCGCACCGTGGTAATCAGGTCGCGGCCGATCTTCTTGCGCAGGGTGTAGATGGCCGCTTCGATGGTGTTGCTCTCGTAATCGCCATCCCAGCTATAGACCTGGGCCTCGATCTCACTCTTGCTGAGGATACGGCCCAGACGGGCGGTCAGGAGTTCGAGGATCTGGAATTCGCGAGCGGTCAGCTTGATCCAGTCACCGGCCTTGCGCACGGTGCGCGCACCGGAGTCGATCTCGATATCGCCCAGTGTAATGACGGACTGTGCCCGACCCTGGCTGCGGCGATGCACGGCGCGCAGACGGGCCAGCAGTTCCGATAGGGCGAAGGGCTTAACGATATAGTCGTCGGCGCCGAGGTCCAGCCCTTCGATGCGGGCGTCGAGGCCGTCACGCGCCGTCATGATGATAACCGGCAGGCCGGAGGTGCGGCGCAGGTCTTTCAACAGGTCGAGCCCGGACATGCCCGGCAGGTTGATATCGAGAATGACGGCGGCGTAGGTGTTGGTTTTTAGGGCCTCGGACGCGCTTTCGCCATCGATCAGCCAGTCGGCGGTATAACCGGCCTGACCCAGGCCGGTGTTAAGGGCCTTGCCCAACATGGCGTCATCTTCGACCAGCAAGACCCGCATATCAGGCGGTCCGCCAGGCAACGAGGATGGCGCCGGTGGCGATCAGGGCTACGCCCAGCCAGTTGGGCAGGGTCAGTTTCTCACCGAGAAAGAGCACCGCGAACACGGCGACGAAGACCACGCTGAGCTTGTCGATCGGCGCGACGCGCGAGGCGTCACCGAACTTGAGCGCCCGAAAATAACAGAACCAGGAAGCGCCGGTCGCCAGACCCGACAGGGTGAGGAACAGCCAGCTCCGGCCTGAAATAGCCGAAGGCGCCTGCCAGCTATTGGTGGCCAGGACAACGATACCGGCGGCGATCATGATAATAAGGGTGCGAATGAAGGTCGCCAGGTTCGGATTGACCGCTTCGACGCCGACCTTGGCGAAAATAGCCGTAAGCGCGGCAAAACCAGCGGACAGCAAGGCCCAGAATGGCCAGGATACAGCAATTGCTTTCATTCGAACCTCTGAGGGCACAGTATCAGGCCAGACTGAGGCGAAACTGAAGCGCTGTAAATGTCGTAATTGGCCAGGCGGTGTCTATAGACAATAAAGGGCCGGCCGCATCTCTTCTATCGGCCCTTCGTTAATCGGCCTCCGGTATGGTGGGGGAAATCACCGGCCAACGATGATCACGGAAAAGTATCGGGCAATTGTCGGCGCCATCAATTCAGGTCCAGTGCATCCTATACCAATAACCAGCTGACCGGTAATACGGCGGATGGTGCCTTTACCAATACGATTTGCCACAGTAATCAGGTATTTTTCGATCATAAAAACCTTGCGGATGACACGTCTGCGGATTTTTTCTATGGAAGAACGGCGCGTATACCTCAAAGGCTGGCTTCAATCAGCAGTTCGATACGGTCGCCGGCCAGGAGCTGGGATTTCGTAATGCCGAACTGGCTGCGGCGGATCTGGAACCTTGCTGAAAAAACAAGGGGATGGCCATCGGATATCCTCTGGTCTGGTCCGAAATCGACTGCTATCGTTACGGGCCGCGTTACGCCATGCAAGGTCAGATCCCCCGTGAGATCAGCGCGGTTGTCTCCGGTCAGTTTCAGGGACTTGCTTTTAAAGCTCGCTGTCGGGAAGCGATCGACGTCGAAATAGTCGGCGCTTTTGAGTTGCCGGTCCAGCGAGGCTGATCCCGTTGCGAGCGTGTTCATATCCAGTGAAACGTCAATGGCGCTGTCTTGAGGGCGCGCAGGATCATATTTGATCACGCCGCGTGCGCCATTGATGGTGCCTGACATACGGACAAGCCCGGAATGACTGCTGAATCTTACCAGGGTGCGATCGCGGTGAAGACTGTAATCCGACGTAGACGCATAACCGCTTGCAAAGAGCGAGAGGGTGCCAACGGTTACGAGAAGGCTCATTAACACTTTCATCTGAGCTTCCCGCGATGGCATCCGTTACATGACAAGATCACGCCATATGATGCGGGAACGCAATATGTTTATTGAATATGATTTTGAATGATCAGGATTATAAGCCAGGCCAGGGCCATTCCCTATGCAGCATCCTTGACTGATGCACCGCCGGCCCGTGACGTGTCTTTTCATTAAGCGACTTGTCCGCAAATGTGAGATTGACAAAGTCCCCGTTTGACAGGCTGTATTTATGTAGTTTATATTGTGTAGCTAAGCTACTTAAACAAATATATGAATTCAGAGGTGCCTATGGCCATCACACGTATTGGCGATCCGCGCTCCGGCAGCGGCGGCCAAATGCTGCCCTTTTCGCAGGCCACCGAAGCTGGCGGGTTTGTGTTTGTCTCCGGCCAGGTCGGTTTCGATGCCGGTGGTGAGATCGTCCAGGGTGGCATTGTCGCCGAAACAAAACAGACCATGGACAATATCGTCGCCATTCTCGCCAAGGCGGGCTGCACCCTGTCGGACGTGGTGAAGGCCAATGTCTGGCTCGACGACACGCGCGACTTCGCCGCTTTCAATCGCGTCTATGCCGGCTATTTCAATGATGAGCTGCCGGCACGGTCCTGCGTCCGCTCGCAGATCATGATCGACGCCAAGGTCGAGATCGACGTCATCGCCTACAAGGCCAAATAAATGACGGCGGCCGTCTACGCCTATCCCTGGAACTTTCACGACCTGGAGGCCGATGTGTCGCGCATTCGGGGGCTTGGGGCGGGCGAAATAAGCCTGGCGGCCAGCTATCATGCCGGCAAGTTTCTTCAGCCGGGGGATGCACAGGCACGGGTTTATTTTCCGGAAGACGGCACGGTCTATTTTCGTCCGCGCAGGACATATGGTGCCGTGCAGCCGCAGATCTCGGCGCTGACTGAGGCGCGCGATGTGCTGGCTGAGTTGTGCGCACGTGACAATATCGTCATCAATGCCTGGACGGTGCTCCTGCACAATACGCGGCTGGGCACGCTGCATCCGGATCTGACGGTGCGCAATGCCTTAGGTGACGGCTATCCCTATAGCCTGTGTCCGTCGCAGCCGGAAGTGCGAGTCTATGCGGTGACTCTGTGCGCCGATCTAGCCGAAAATTACCGGCTGAAAAGCCTGCTGCTGGAAACGCCGGGCTTCCTGACCTATGGCCACGGCTTTCATCATGAATTCGCGCAGGTGGCGCCCAATGCCTGGCTCGACGCCATGCTCGGCCTGTGCTTCTGCGCGCCGTGCCGCGCAGGCGCGAAGCGGGCAGGGATCGACGCTGACGGGTTGGCCAGGCGTATCTGCACGGCGGTCGACGCCTGGCTTGACGGTGGGCCTGATCAATCGCTTGACGACTGGAACGCAGGCGATCCGGACCTCGCCGCGTTTCATCGCTTTCGCTGCGAGAGCGTGACCTCGCTGGTGGCTGATATTCGCGCGGCTGTCGATCCGACCGTTAAGGTCAAAGTCATCGCCACCTGCCAGCGGCCGCATGCCACCGCCTATCTCGAAGGCCATGATCTCGTTGCGCTCGATGCCGTCAGCGACGGTCTGGAACTGCCACTTTACCAATCCTCGCCTGAAGCCGTGGTGGCGGATGGTCGATATGTGCTTGATCTGGTGCCGGCGTCGCGTACCAGTGTTATTCTGCGGCCGGGTTATCCGGACATGAGTCGCGAAAGCGACCTGACCGAAGCGCTGGAGGGGCTGCACGGTCTGGGAATTGGCGATTTCGCCTTCTACAATTTCGGTATGTTGCGTCCCATGAACCTTGAATGGCTCCGGGGTGCGCTCACAAGACAGGTACTCTATGTTTGATTTCAGTGGAAAAGTTGTTCTCATCACCGGGGCTGCGGGCGGCATCGGCCGGGGCTTGTGCGAGGCATTTCTGGGCTGGAACGCAACGGTTCTGGCGCTGGATCGTGACGCCGGTGCCCTGGCCGGCATGGATAAGCGTCTGAAGACAGCGGCGGTCGACTTGACCAATCTGGTGGCGACGAAGGCCGCCATCGATGCTTTGGTGGCCGTAAGCGAGCCGGTTGACATCCTCGTCAACAATGCCGGTGCGGCGGCGGCAACGGCCCTGGCGACCTTGAAGCCCGAAGACTGGGCGCATGATCTAGCTATCAATCTGAGCGCGGCCTATCACTGCGTCGAGGCCGTGAAGGCGGCGATGTTCGCACGCAAGGCCGGCGTCATCATCAATATCGGCACCGTCAATGCCAGCCTCGCGCTCGGCCATCCGGCCTATAGCGCTGCCAAGGCCGGGTTGGTCAGCTATACCCGTTCTCTGGCCATCGAATATGGCCCGCTCGGCATTCGCGCCAATCTGGTCGCACCCGGCACGGTTAAGACTCAGGCCTGGGCCGAACGCGCCGCCAAAAAGCCGGAAGTCTTCGATGACCTGAAGAAGTGGTATCCGCTGCGCGATTTCGCCGATCCGCAGGATATCGCCAATGCCGTGGCTTTCCTGTCGTGCGACCTGTCGCGCATGATCACCGGCGTGGTGCTGCCGGTCGATGCCGGCCTGACGGCGGGCAATCCGGTGCTGGCCGCCGAACTGACCCTGGAGGCGTTCTGATGGCGCTTGATCTCGAACCGATTCTCGATCTGCCGCTTACGGCTCGTCTCAAGGGCCTGCCGGCGGCCGCCGAAGGGCTGGCGCTGCGTGAGGTCGGGGCGCAAAGCTGGAACCTGCTCGATGGCTCTATCCCGCTGCCGGCAGCGGTAATCCGCAGCACCGTACTGACGAAAAACCTCACGGCGTTTCAGGCCTATATCGATCAGGCCGGGGCGAAACTGGCGCCGCATGGCAAGACCAGCATGTGCCCGCAGTTGTTCGACCGGCAACTGGAAGCCGGCGCCTGGGGCATGACAGTGGCGACCTTCTCGCAGGCCAATACGGCTCTGGATTTCGGCGTCAAAAACCTGCTGATCGCCAATGAACTGGTGGGCGAGGCGGAAATCCGCGCGCTGGCGGTGTATCAGGACAAGGCGCCGGATACCTTGATTTTAAGCCTGGTTGATAGCCTGGCCGGTGTCGAGCGTCTGGAAGCGATCCTGACCGCCGCCGGGGCCGTGCACCCCTTTGAAGTGCTGGTCGAGTTGGGTATTGCCGGTGGCCGTACAGGGGCACGGACACGCGAAGCAGCACTGGATATTGCACGTCGCGTGGCGCAATCGCCTAAGCTGAGCTTGCGCGGTGTCGAGGGCTATGAAGGCCTGATCGTCACCGGTGATGCAGCGGCGGATGCTGTCCGTGTCGATGCTTTTCTCGATGACCTGCTGAGCCTGTTCAATACCTGCCGTGGTGAGGAGCTTTTCACCGGCGAACCTATCCTGAGCGCTGGCGGCTCGGCCTATTTTGACCTAGTGGCGCGTGGCCTGAAGACCGAAGGCGTCACGCCGCTGTTGCGCAGCGGCTGCTATCTGACCCACGATACCGGCTTTTATAACCGGCTGCTGGACCATGTTGGCGAGCGCGGTGTGCTCGGTCCGGCACCGGCGCTCAATCCGGCGCTGGAAGTCTGGGCACAGGTGGTTTCGCACCCGGAACCCGACCTGATTATCGTCAATGCCGGCCGTCGTGACCTGTCGGATGATTCCGCCCTGCCGAAGGTCGAATACCACGCCACGCCGGGCGAGGGGACCGCACCCGAAGCCGTAACGGACTGGTCGTTCTTCCGCATGAATGATCAGCACGGCTATATCCGCCTGCCGGCCGGCGCTTCGGTCCGTATCGGCGATTATGTCGGCCTCGGCATCTCACATCCCTGTACCACTTTCGATCGCTGGCCTGTCCTGCTCGAAGTCGATGACGCCTATGCCGTGACCGGCGCCCTCAAGACCTTTTTCTAAGAGTAGCCCATGTCTGTTCACGCCGATATCCTGTTACGCAACGGTCTCGTCTTCGATGGCGGCGGCGGCGCACCCTATGCGGCGGATATCGCCATCCGTGGGGGTGTCATTGTCGCTATCGGCGACCTGTCCGATATGCCGGCGCAGCAAAGCTTTGATCTTTCGGGCAAAGCGGTCGCGCCGGGCTTTATCGATGTCCATTCGCACGACGATTACGCCTGCATTCGCCAGCCGGAAATGACGGCGAAGATCAGCCAGGGCGTGACCACGGTGGTGGTCGGCAATTGCGGCCTGTCGATCGCGCCCCTGCGCTTTTCCGCCGAGCCGGAGGAGCCTTTCAACCTGCTGGGCGATTCCAAAGCTTTCGCCTATGCCAGCTTCGCCGACTATGCCGCCGCCATCGACGAGGCGCGGCCGGCGGTCAATGTGGCGGCGCTGGTCGGCCACACGACCCTGCGCAAGATATGCCTGCCGGATCTCGGCAAGGCGGCCAGCGCCGATGAGCGGAAACAGATGCAGGCCTTGCTGTCCCAAGCCCTGGAAGCGGGCGCCACGGGCATGAGTTCCGGTGTCTATTATCCGCCCGCCTTCGCTGCCGATCTTGATGAACTGACGGCGCTCGCCCGCACGGTCAGCACGCATGGTGGGGTCTACGCCACCCATATCCGCAGCGAATATGATGGTGTCGCCGAGGCCTTGCAGGAGGCTTTCACCACGGCCGGGCCCACGCAGACCCCGCTGATCATTTCGCACCACAAGTGCGCAGGCGTGCGCAATTGGGGCCGCTCGGTCGAGACCCTGGGGCTGATCGACAAGGCGGCAAAGAAACAGCCCATTGCCATGGACTGCTACCCCTATACGGCCGGATCGTCGGTGCTCAATCCCGATCTGTGCGACGGCGAAATCAAGGTACTGATCAACTCGTCGGAAGCCCATCCGGACCTGGCGGGTCGTTATCTCCACGATGTCGCCCGTGAGTGGGACTTGAGCGAGCGCGAGGCCGCCAGGCGCCTGCTGCCCGGCTATGCCTGCTATTTCCAGATCCACGAAGACGATATGCGCCGTATTCTGGCGCACCCGCTCTGCATGGTCGGCTCCGATGGCCTGCCGAATGACAAGAACCCGCATCCGCGCCTGTGGGGCACCTTCCCGCGCGTGCTCGGCCACTATGCTCGCGACCAGAAGCTGTTCTCGCTGGCCGAGGCGGTCGCCAAGATGACGGCCTTTCCGGCCAGGCGCTTCGGTTTCCATGATCGTGGTCAACTCGCCGTTGGCATGGCGGCCGATATCACCGTTTTCGACATGGAGACCGTGGCGGACCGTGCCACTTTCGAGAAGCCGGTACAGCTTTCGGCCGGGATCGAAGAGGTCTTCGTCAACGGCGTCCATAGCTGGTCGCAGGGCCGGGGGCTGGATCGCGCCGGCGGCTTCCTGTCGCACAAGACTATCAAGGCCGAGACCGCCATAGCCGGCGAATAACAATCACAATGCGAGGGGAAACATAGCCATGCCGACATCTGGAACTTCATCCGTCACAAACGCGCCAGAGAAGACGCCCTGGGGCGCTGTGCTGATGTTTTGCGGCCTGTTCGCCATATTCGGCTTTGTCACCTGGCTGAATGGCCCGCTGATCACCTTTTCCAAGCTGGCCTTTTCGTTGAGCGACGTCGAAGCCTTCCTGGTGCCGTCGGTGTTTTACCTGTCCTACTTCTTCCTGGCCCTGCCCTCGGCCTTTATCCTGCGCAAGACCGGCATGAAGACCGGCATGGCGCTGGGCCTGCTG
>FTKR01007485.1_pt1 | contig 12723 bp, 11 predicted proteins | sample 1658141 | NCBI WGS metagenome assembly FTKR01 (sample SAMEA3914802, study PRJEB12502) | metagenome | biome: forest; material: soil | place: Canada | collected 2010-06-25 | depth 0.1 m | reverse complement strand
CGCCTCTGGGACTACTCGGCAGAGCTCGTCGGGGCGCCTCACCCGGTGCTGCTCCATTGAAAGAGTTTGGGGACCGCGATCACTCGCGGTCCCCAAACATGTTCGACTAGCGGTTCATGCTCATCGTGGACCGAGCACAACGAGCTCGCTGATCGCCATCTGGCCACCGGTTTGTCCGCCGCCGTCTGGCTTGAGGCCGACGATTCGCACGTACCGTGCACTGAGTACCGAACCGAACTCGAACCGGGTCACCCCAGACGTGAGCCCGGTACCGCGTGCCGCCGGGTAGTACTTGACCCCGTCGGCGGAGACGTCAACCCGAATCTCGGTTCCGTAGGCGGTGGTCGGCTGGGTTAGCACTGCGGCGCTCACCGCGCCCACCGTGCCAAGGTCGACCAGCAACTGCCACTGGTACTGATCGCTCGCCTGCGCAATCGTCGTTGTCGAGCCGTCGACTGCAAGCGCAGGCGTCGACCCGGACTGCATGACCGCGATCTTGCCGTCGATGAAGAAGGTCGATGCCGGCTTGGACAGTGCAAGGTTGCCTGTGGCAAAGACGCCCACTTCGGCGATGCCCATCTGCGACCCGACCTGGCCCCCGTTGTCTGGCTTGTCGGCGACGATGCGCACATAGCGCGCCGTGCTTCCCGTTGGCAGCGGCACGGATGTCACCCCTGGCCCGGTACCGGTCAGCGTCGACACGGTCGTGAAGGTCGTGCCATTTGTCGACGTGTCGACATGGAACGCCGTCGCGTACCGCGTCGGCGGCATAGTCACGGTGACGTAGCCGACGCTCTGTGTTGACTGAAGATCAACCTGAAGGATCCAACGGAACTGACCACTTGCCTGGGCAAAGGTGCTGACGTTGCCGTCGACCGCCTGAGCCGCAGTGGATCCCGGCTGCATGGCTGCGGTGCTTCCATCCAGGTAGAGGGCGGCAGCCGGCTTGCCCGCGGCGAGGTTCGTCGCCGAGGTTGTGAGCGGAACTGCGGCGATGTCGGCGTAGGCGGCTTCGAGACCGGCACCGGCCAGAATCGTTGACGGAATTCCCGTGCCCACTGCGTCAATGTCAACGTTCGACGTGTAGGTCACGTTGACGGGGTTGCCGCAGGGCCAATGGGGTGTTGGGTCTTCCCAGTAGTTGCCGCTGTAGGCGAAGTCGCCGTACGGGGTGCCCGACTGCTCGTTGCAGCCTCCGATCGACGCCGCACTGTTCGCATACATCGCGTTACCGCTCACGGTGACGTACTGGCTGCCGCCGTCGGTGTAGATGGCGAAACCGCCACCGGCCCCGCCGCGAACGACATTGCCGCTGATCGTCAGGCCCGTCGCGAGCGACGTTCCCTCCTGACCGAGCACGTAGATGCCCCCTCCGTCATCGCGCACTTGCATCCAGTCGAAGATGAGGTTGTTGCGAATCACGTTGCCGGTTGTCTTGGTCGCCGTTCGCCCCCATCCCCAGTTCGAGCTGATGCCGCTGTATGGAACCCCATTGATCTGGTTGTGCTCGATCGTCGACGTTCGGGCATAGCCCTGGAAGATCCCAACCGCGCCGGTGAATTCAGCGCCAATCGCGTGCACCCAGTTGTTGGTGACGAGGTTGTTGGCAGGCAGGATCGTCACGTCCGTCGGATTCGCATCCGTTCCGTTGCCGATCTCGAGCCCGTTGCCACTGATGTCGACGAAGGTGTTTCCTCGAATGGTCGAGCCGTGTACCCCTCGGCCAAGTTCAACACCTGCACCTCCGAGGTGCGTGAACGTGTTGCGCTCGAGAAGCAGGCCCTCCGTGTAGGTGAAGACCACATTGCCTGGCGTCATTGTCCAGTTGCCGTACGGGCACGTCCCCGGGTTGGTTGTGCTGAAACGGTCGCAGCTGCCTTGGGCGCTCCAGGCGTTGGCACCGGTCAGGCGAACGTTCGCCTGCACCTCGCTGAAGCCGTCGTTGCCGTTCGGCTCAAGCCACGTGCCATACGCGACCGTGATCCCGCGCAGAGCCAAGTTACGCAGCGGGTTTGCCGCGGTGCCTGTTCCCGACACGATCGTCTGCAGCGACCCCGCCTCAACAGCGGCTGTCGCGAGGTTCTCCCCCGCACGCGGCATGTAGTACAGGGTGTTCGTGGAGCGGTTCAGATACCACTCGCCGGGCGCATCGAGCAGCTCGCGCGCGTTCTCCACGTAGTTTGGCAGGTCGGCGTTGACGCCGTACTGCTTGCGCGTCGAATTGTCGAAGCAGGGCTGCTTCATCGTCACCGTCGTGCCCGACGCACTCGCAATCCCGCAGCGCATCTGGGTCCAACCGACACCGTAGATGAACTCCACCTGGCTGAGGTTGCCCCACGACGACAGCGTGCTGTTGTTCATCGTGTAGCCGGTGGCCGTGCGGGTGAACGACGCGGGGTTCTTGCCCGCGGCTCGAATCGCGCGCACGCCGTTGACGTAGACCTGGCGCGTATCGAATCCGGCGGTAACGGGTGCGGACCAGACGTTGCCTGTGCCCTGCGTCCAACCCGTAACCTGCTTGCCGCCGCTGAGAATAGGCTGCGCGCCGGTGGCGGCCTGGTAGATCACCGAGTACCCATTGGTACCCGAGTCACCGCTCGCGGACGAGAACGCGAGCGTCTGCGTCAGTCGGTAGGTTCCGCCCGACAGCGTGACCACGATGTCGCCGGTCATGCTCAAGCTGTTCGCTCGCGCTTGGGTCTGGGCCGTTGTCAGCGAACACGGCACCGCCGCAGAGCACGCAGTGCCTGATCCGGTGGGCGAGGCGTACAACGACAGCTGCACCGCCGCGAAGGCGGGTGCGGGCAGCGAGGTGAGGCCCGCTGCCAGGAGGATCAGCGCCGCGATCGCGGCGCCAGGACGAGCTCTAGACATTCTTTCTCCCAAACTTCATTGGCTAGGACGAAATACACCCGATTTAGCACTGGGAACAGCCGTTCACTCCCGGAACTCCATCGGGCCGAGGCGACATCCACGAGGTGGCGTCTGTGTGGACGCTAACAGCTTGCTGGGCTGGACGGAAGAGAAGAATCAGATCAATTATCGACAAGAGCCGCAACTTACTCACATCTAAGCGCCATTCTCCTGCTATTTATCAAGCGTCAATCGCAGTCATTTCTCGATTGATACGATCTATTCGAAATTGCGTGGCGACACGCTGAGCGTGGTCGCCAATCTGACGTACAGTGCAGGTGAACGTCACCCACCCGCCAAGGAGGCCCGTCGATGGATTCAGACGCAGTCGCAGGTGGGCCAAACGACCGTGGCTACGACCCGCTGATGTCCGTGCCCTATCGCCCTCAGTACGAACTCGTTGCCGAGAGACTTCTGCAGTACGTTGCCGAGCAGCACTACCGCCCTGGCGACCGGTTGCCCACAGAACAGGGGCTCGCGACCATCCTGGGCACCACTCGCAACGTCACTCGCGAGGCAGTGAAAGTTCTCGCAGCAATGGGACGACTGTCCGTGCGCAAAGGCGCCGGCATCTTCGTGGCGGTCCCCGGCGGCGGCGGTATCTCAGACGATCTACTGGCCCAATTCCAACCGACTGATCTGGATCAGGTGCGCATGCTGCTCGATCACCGTCGACTCGTCGAAGCGGAGACTGCGCGCCGCTCGGCCGCGTCCGCCACGCCAGTCGAGGTGTTGAGAATCAGAGAGGGAGCACAGACATCGTTGTCCGCCTCCGCCAGCGTCAATCCCAGCGACTTCGCCGAAGCGGATGCACATTTTCACCTGGCGGTGGCGGCAGCAGCTCACAATCTGTTTCTCGAGTCGAGCGTCGCGACCCTCCGGCGCTTCGCCGCTCAGTCCGACCTGCTGCTGTTTCACCACGACCTTCCCGGTAGCTTGGCCGTCGCAGCCCAGCAGCATGTCGCGATTGCGAATTCGATTGCCGACGGGGATGCGGAGCTCGCCGCGCGCCTAATGGCCGAGCACATCAACACCACGCAACAGCAGTTCGAGCGAAAGATCAGCCAACGTCTGTTCACCGCTGGAAACGACAGCGAGAGATCGGATTAGTCGCCAACTGGCCTCACGGGGCGGTTGCCGGCAGTTCCCACACGAGCGGCAGCTCATCGCCACCAACAACCGGTTCTAGCAACGAGTTGATCAGCTCCTGCCAGTGCCGGTCAGCTGGAGCGTTTGCGAGAGAGACACGCATCGCGGCGACATCCTCGACCTGTACCCAGTGGAAGAGATCCTGACCGCTGCGCCAGATCTTGTACTGCATTACTCCAGCCAGTCGCAGCGCGGCGTCGAGACCAGCGGGGATGACGGCGTGAACGCGCTCGTACTCGGCGATTCGATCCTGCTTGAGTCGGGTATGAATGGCTAACGTCTCCACGAGATCTCCTGTCAGAGCTGTATTCGGTCGGGCCTGTGCCGGGCGATCGCCGTCTTGCTCCGGTTCTGGCGACCAGCCTGTTGCCTGTGCGCTCGCGCATTCACCGTCGTGTTCGGCGAGTTTTGCGGTGCGAATGCGCTGCGTCCCCGAGAACAGTGCGAAGCAGTGAGGCTCAGCTCTTCACCGAACCCGAGAACGTGCCGCGCACAAGGAAGCGGGAGGAGAGAAGGAAGATCACGAGAATCGGAATCGCGATGACGAGTCCGGCAAGCGCAATCTCTGGACGACCAATAGGGATGGTGCTGGCCCCGAGGCTCGGGTTCAGCGCAGGTGTCGCGCTGAACAGCACGCCAAGGCCGACCGGCAGGGTGAACGCGGTGTTCTTTCCCAAGAGCACATAAGGGAGGAAGTAGTTCACCCAGGTCGCGGTGAAGGCGAAGAATGCGACCATGCCCGCGAGGCCCTTAGACAGCGGAAAAGCGATTCTGAAGAAGATTCCCGTCTCCGACACCCCGTCGATTCGTGCCGCCTCATACAGCTCCGGTGGCACCGCGGTGGAGAAGTGGATATACGCGAGGAACACGCCGAACGGATTGAGCGCGCTGACGAGGATAAACGCCCACGGAGAGTTGTAGAGCCCCAGCGCACTGACCTCGAGGAAGAGCGGAAGCACGAGCGCCACGGCGGGAACGAGCATCGTGATGAGAGTCACCGACACGAGTGTTCGCCGAAACGGAATCGCAGTGACGGCGAGCGAATACCCGGCCATGACGGCGGTGATCGTCGCGATGAGAACGATGATGGCTGTGTACCAGAGCGAGTTCCACGCCCAGGTGAGCAGAATGCCGTGCTGGAACGACATGAGGTTGTTCCAGGCAACGCCATAGTTCTCGAAGCTGCCGAAGGCAAATGGCGGCAAGGATCCGAACTCGGCGCGAAGCTTCGACGGGGCAAGTATCAGCCAGATCATCGGCACCACGCTGAGGATCGCCGCAACGATAAGAACGATCTTGACCAGCAGGGGCGGAAGCCAGGAGCGGGTCATTTCGAGTCCTCGGCGTTCTTGAAGAAATCAGTGCGGTAGATGAGGAACAACGCAGCGATGAGGCAGACGAAGAACAGGAGCAGGCTCAACGCGGCGGACCCGGCGAAGTTGCCGGAGGTGAAGGCGAGCGTGTAGCCGACCTGGTTGATCGACCAGTTCTCGGCGAGACCGGTGTACACGCCCGCGTTGATGAGCTGCGGTTCCACGAACACCTGCACGCCGGCCGCGAAGGTCAAAACCCCCATGTAGACGATGTACTTGCGAATGAGGGGCAGCTTGATGAGAAGGCCGATCTGGGCGGCGTTGCACCCATCGAGTCGTGCCGCCTCGACCAGATCCTCAGAGATGGACTGCAGCGAGCCGTACTGGATCACGATCCAGTTGCCTGCCCCCGTGGCGAACGCTATGAGCGCGAAGATCCAGGCCAGGTTGTCCGGATTCCAGATCTGCGCGGCCTGGGTTATGCCGAGAGCGTGCAGCACGTCACGGTAGGGGCTCAGCGTCGGCTCGAGTAGGAAGTACCAGACGAGAACGGCCACGGATCCAGAAATGGACGCGGGCACAATGTAGGCGAGTCGAAGCGGGAGGCTCCAGCGAGTTTGGTACGCATCGAGCAGCAGCGCCATCAGTGTGACGATGACGATCATGCTCGGCAAGAAGATGGCGAGGAAGATTCCTACATTGATCAGCGCGGGGAGGAAGCGGAAGTCCTGGATGACGTCGAGGTAGTTGCGGAATCCACCAGCGGGATTCATCCTCGTTGCCTGAAGCGATGTCGCCATGGCCAGCCCGATCGGGACCAGCCCGAAACCGACGAGCAGGATGCCGTAGGGGGCGAAGAAGAGCAAGCCTGCGATCCGTGATTTGCGCTGTGTGGGACTCACCCTCGGGCGTACTGACTGTGCCATTCGCATACTCTCTGCTCTGAGTCGTTGCATGCAATGCGTGGTGGCTGGGGGTACCAGCCACCACGCATTGAATCGAATCGTACGGTGCTACTTGGTGGCTACGGTGTAGCCGGACTCTTTCGCCAGGTTGGTGACGTTCTCAGCGAATGAAGTCAGCGCATCCTGGATGGATGAGCCGTTGGTGACCAGCGTCGAAAGGTTCGCGTTCAGCGCCGTGTCGATGTCGTAGAGCACGCCCTTCGTCTTCGGGTTGACCAGCGCTGCCTGAGCTTCGAACACCGGGATGATGTCGTCAGCGTAGAACGGGTTCGCCGAAGTCTTGGCGCCCCAGACTGCGGCCGAGGGGCCGTAGGCGGGGAACGTCGGACCGCTGGCGACAGCAGTTTCGTCGGTCAGCATCCACTGCAGTGCGTCCGCTGCGGCCTGCTTGTAGTCCGAGTGCGACGAGACGGCCCAGATGCCGCCGCCCCACTGGCCGGAATAGGCCTTGTCGGAACCCCAGGCTGGCATCGCTGCCGCGGAGGTGGTGCCGGCCGGAACTGCCCAGCTGTCGGTGGGGGTGTAGACGAAGTCTCCGAACCACGACGGGCCGATCTGCATGGCAACCTTGCCCTTCTGGGCAACGTCGGCAACGAATCCAGCGTCGAACGGCGAGCGCGTGTCGAGCGCGCCGGCGTCTACCAGCGGCTGAACCAGGTCGACAACTCGCTGGCACTCGTCTGCCTTCGGGTTGACCACGACGGTGTTCGACTTGGCATCGAGATCGGTGAAGGTACATCCACTCGACTCGAAGAAGCCCGCGTAGAGTGCGTTCGCGCCGAGCGCGCCAGAAACGTATCCAGCAGCGGCAAGGGTCTTTGCTGTCGTCGCAAACTCGTCGAACGTGGTCGGGACCGTGAGGCCGAGGTCGCTGAAGATCTTCGTGTCGTACCAGAGCACGGTCTGCGCGAGATCGTTCTTCACGCAGTACGTCGCTCCGTCGTACTCGCAGACGCCATTGGCCGCGCCGAAGCCACCGAGGAAGTCGGAGCTCAGTAGGTCGTCCAGGGGTGCCGCGAAGCCGTTTGCCGGGTCGCGCAGCTGTGCGATCGCGTTCGGCTGGCCGCCGAACACGAGGTCTGGCCAGCCGGAGTCGGCCTTGTTGGCGAGCGCAATGTCGGCCACGAGGTTGTTGGTGTCGCGAACCTCGACGGTGACGTCAACCTTGCCCTTGACCGAGTCCGCATAGGCGGTAGCCGGGCCCTCACGGGTTGCGTCAACCCAAATGGTGATCGCGGGCGTGGCGTTGGGATCCACCGATGCTGTGGGGGTACACCCCGTGAACAAGAAGGCGGCGGCGGTAGCCACAGCCCCGATTACTAACATGCGCTTCATTGAGCAGTTCCTTTCGAGTGAGTGTAGGTCTCTTGTTGCAGCGCGCAGGTTTCAACTGTGCGTTGTGAGAACAATATATGATATGAAATAGGTGTCAAGCTACCGCTCCACGCGAAAGGTTCTCCCAGAGATGAAGATCACGGACATTGTCGTCCACACAGTGCCCGTTGGTGCTCATGTCCCCGAGTTCAAGTGGCGGGCGGGGCTGCAGGGCTCGGAAGGCCCGCACACCGGAGGCTGGTTGGCTATCCACACCGACGCGGGAATCACGGGCTACGCCTATTCGAATCGCGGGCTGATCCTTGATGATCTGGTCAACCGCCGCATCAGGGACGATCTCATCGGCAAGGATCCGATTCAGCGCGAGCTGCTCTGGCATCGCATGTGGGAGCTCGACCGGGTCGAGGAGTTTCCGATCTACGTGATCGGAGCCGTCGACATCGCGCTTTGGGATATCGCCGGCAAGGCCGCCGGGATGCCCGTTCACTCCCTGCTCGGAGGCTTTCGATCCAGCATCCAGGCTTACGCCTCCACCACAACCTTCTCCTCGATCGAGGAGTACATGGACATCGCCGACCAGTGCGTCGACCTCGGATTCTCCGCGATCAAGCTGCATGCTTTCGGCGATGCGCGAGCCGACGCGAAGCTGTCCCTCGCACTCCGCGAGCGGGTCGGCGACGAGATGGTTCTCATGTATGACGGATCAGCGGGGTTCGATCTGCTCGACGCGACGTTCCTCGGACATGCGCTCTACGACGCCGGCTTCACGTACTACGAAGAGCCGATGCGCGAGTTCAGCATCCACGCCTACAAGCAGCTTGGGCAGCGAGTCAGGGTTCCGTTGCTGGTGGCAGAGACCAGTGACGGCGCCCACATGAACACCGCCGACTTCATTGCGAGCGGCTGCGCGACCGCGGTGCGCACGAGCGCCTCGCTGCGTGGCGGCATCACGGGAGCCATGCGAATCGCCCACCTGGCGGACTCCTTCCTGCTGCGCGCGGAGGTTCACGGTGCTGGGCTCGTGAACCGTCATCTGTGCATGGCGATCTCCAACAACACCTACTACGAGTCGTTCGTCAACTCGAACCCTGCAGTACGGGAAGCCGTCGTCGACGACCGTGGATACGTTCACGCTCCGCAGGCTCCGGGTATTGGCTGGGAGACCGAAGGACCATCGGATGTCCCTGCCGGGTTCCCGGGAGTGCAGGCCTAACCGGCCCCGCGCCTAACCAGCGGAGCCGGTTACGACGATCTCCAGCTCGAGCCCGGCGCGTGTACGCGAGCCGAGAAGGTGGTCCGCCATCTGCTCCGCCGCGCGCGCACCGTCGCCAGCGCGGATTGATCCCGCGATGCCGCGGTGCTCGCCCAGGGTTGAGCTGGCGTGAGCGGGCGAGTAGTGCTGGTCGAAGCCCGCCTGTGCGTCCCCACCCTGGCTTGCCGCCACCGAGCGAGCAGAAAGATAAAGCCGAAAAAGGTGAAGGTGGCAGTGGGCACTGTTGTAGGCATCCTCGAGGTACTGATTTCCTGATAGTTCGGCGACCATCGAGTGGAATCTCACGTCATGTTCACTGAGAATCCGGTACAGCTGGTCCAGCCCGGTCGCACCCTCGCTAGCGAGGGTCTGGTAGAACTGCTCGAGTTCAAGCTCAACGGTGCTGAGTTCCAGATCCAGCCTCGCGCTAGCGGCAGGGCCAGCGTTTCGTGCGGCTTCACTGGCTGCCCACGGCTCCAGGTGCAGTCGAAAATCGAACAGCTCGGCGAAACCTTCGGGAGTGAGCAACGGGGTGGCCGAGTAGCCCCGAAACTGCTCTTTGCGAAGAAGCCCGTCGGCCTCCAGCCGCGCGAGCGCCTCGCGCACCGGAGTCTGCGACACGTTGAGCGCTCGCGCGACAGTGTCGATCGTCACGTGCTCACCCGGCCGAATGTCGTGGCGAAGAATCCGATCCCTGATGGTCGCGTAGGTCGCCTCGGACCGCCCTGTTCGAGCGCTCGCTTCGGTGATTTCGGCCACTTTCATCCCTTACATCGTTTCGACATCACAAACCTACTTGCCTTAGGCCGAACTGGCGGCTTCATCGAGGGCTCCCCAGAGTTCGTCTGGCACCTGCTTTTCATAGCGCTCCACGTTCGTCTTGGCCTGTGTCGCGCTTCGTGCCCCGAGCACGACCGAAGCTACCGCCGGATGCCGCAGGGGGAACGCAATCGCCGCTTCTGGAAGCGACACATCAAAACGCTCGCAGATCTCTGCGATCTCTTTAGCTCGCCGTACCAGGTCGATAGGTGCCGGGGCGTAGTCGAACATCGCGCCTTCTGTCAGGCGAGCGGTGCTCAGGAGCCCCGAGTTGTAGACGCCCGCTGCGACGACCGCGACCCCGTGCTCGAGCGCAGCCGGCAGGAGGTCCGCAGCCGCCGACTGATCGAGCAACGTGTATCGTCCGGCGATCATCACAATGTCCACGTCGCACTGCTTTACGAACTCGGCAGCCATTGCCGAGGAGTTCATCCCTACTCCGACGGCCCCAACTACTCCTTCGTTGCGCAACTCAACCAGGGCATCCATGCCTGTGGTGGAGGCTTCTGCCCAATGGTCGTCTGGGTCGTGCAGATAGACGATGTCGACGCGGTCGAGGCCGAGTCGGCCCAGGCTCTCATCGAGCGTGCGCCGGATTCCGTCGCGACTGAAGTCCCACACTCGCTTGTGGCTTGCGTTCACCGCGAATCCCTCGTCTACGAGGTGCCCCGACTCGGGGCTAGCGACCAGACGTCGGCCGACTTTCGTAGACACGACGTAGTCGCCGCGCGGGCGCCCCCGAAGCGCATTGCCAAGTCGTAGCTCGGAAAGCCCGAGGCCGTAGTGCGGGGCCGTGTCGAAGTAGCGAATACCGGCATCCCACGCACTCTCAACGGTGAGCAAAGCCTCGCCATCGGAGACTTCCTGGTACAGGTTGCCCAGCTGCGCCGCGCCGAGACCGAGCTCTGTCAGGTCGAGAGCACCGACTCGTTTGTCCTCATGAGCTTCCACCTTCGTTGATCCCGGCGGAGCCATGTTCGCAGCTATACGCATCAACCAACAATATATGATCTTAAACCACAACGACCTTCTTATCGAATATTGCGCGCCCTGGCGCGCCGACCGGCAGCGATCACAACACCACAGCCGAGCAGCAGCAACGCGGCCTGAAAGGTGAGCCAGACGTTGTCGACCCCGGTCGCTGCGAGACCTCCAGCAGTGCGCCGCCAATGCCGTCAAAGTCGGTAAGGACGCCTCCCCCGTTGTTGAAGAGTTCAACCCCGGTTACCTGGTACTTGGGCACCGTGAAGCCGTAGTCGACCACGACGCCGGTGGCAGGCTGCTGACCCGTGTAGATGCGGGCATAATCACCGCCGGCAACGCTTCCGTTTGTGGTGTTCGCGATCCCGGAGATCGTCCACGGCTGCGGGTTGGCGGTCACTGTGACGCTATTGAACGACGCCGCGACGGAGGCCGCCTGCGCCGGCGACGGCGACACCAGCGAACCCGCGAACACACAGACAGACACCGCAAGTGCGGCCATTGCCTTGCGCACCCAACCATGGCCCCGGCGCGACGCGTCATTACCTGAAGACTTGGACAAGCGGTTTCCCCCCCGCGAACTGATCCCACACTCTGGGCAACTTCAACGCCATCCGACAGCAACCACAGGCTCGTGTCAAGAACGGGCGCCCGGGGTGATCTGTGAATTCCGGATGCCGGAAAAACAGCCCGAAAATACTCTCACAACTGCCAATTGAGTCGTATCCCAGTGGCATCACCAGGCTAAGCACGACCGCGACGATCCAGAAGATCGCCACGGAAGCCCACACCGGCGGCGGCCTCCGCGCGAAGTCGTCGGGCTATGGGCGCAAGCCCGCGGCAACGCAACCCCGCACTAGCGGATGCTGTGACCCTCCAGATGCGCCAGGCGAAGCTCGAGCATGAGGATGATCGCCTCGGCAGAGATCGGCTCGTCCACGGTGAAACGCACAACGCCCTTGCCCAGCTCGTAGTCGCTCAGCTCGCTCGCGAGCATCGCGACGATGCGTGGGTCGAAGGGGTAGATGTTCAGTCCAAACTGGTTGGAGCTGAAACCGAGCAGCGGTCGCCCGCGATAGCGGAACGCCGGCATCCCGTAGGCAAGACCCGGTTCGGCCTCGGGCACGTGCTCGCCAACGGTGGCGATGACAGCCCTGAAGGCCGCGCGTTCGGCGGCGTCCAGGCCGTCGAGGTACGAGTCGAATGCATCCACTGGATGCCATAGTAGGCAGTCGCCGGATCGCGCGTCGCCCCATACTGGGGTTACTGGGCGGAAGCCCCGTCACGTAGCGTCAGGAGTGTTCTGATCGTGGCACCGCGCCTTCCCGGCGATCAGCCGAGTCGCGGGGTACCTCCGGGTTTTCCTTCGAAATGCGTACCGAGCCCCCACGGGGGCCGATCGAAGGAACAACGATGTCTCGAACACCCTCACGCACTCGGACATCGAAGGTCGCAAGCACGCTATCTCGCTGGCGGGCACTACCCGCTGCCGCCGCGATCGCGCTCGTCGCGGCATCCATCGGGTGGCCGATAAGCGCGCAAGCCGTCGTCGCGCCTACTGTGAGCAGCTACACGGTTCCCGCGGGCGTCACGGCCGTGTCGATCACGGTGAAGGGCGCGGCCGGAGCAGCTCCCTCTGGCAGCTCGGGTGGGGCAGGAGGGATCGTCACATCGGTGATCGCGGTGACACCAGGACAGGTTCTTCAGCTCAGTGAGGGCACCGTGGGCGGCGGCGGCGCGGCGGGCGCCAACAACCTCAACGGACCAGCCGGTGCCGGTGGCGGCGCGAGTGACGTTCGGGTCGGTGCCTGTGCGGCGACTCTCTCGTGTGCGCTCAGCGACCGGGTCATCGTCGCTGGTGGCGGCGGCGGTGCCGGTGGCGGCGGCAGCATTACGCAGTGCGGTGGCGCGGGCGGCGCGAACTCGGACGGCTCGGGCAGCAACGGCTGCGAGCGCTCCGGCGGTGGCCCGGACTGGCCGCACGGCGGCGGCGGCG
>FTKR01780744.1_pt1 | contig 12862 bp, 15 predicted proteins | sample 1658141 | NCBI WGS metagenome assembly FTKR01 (sample SAMEA3914802, study PRJEB12502) | metagenome | biome: forest; material: soil | place: Canada | collected 2010-06-25 | depth 0.1 m | reverse complement strand
GGCTACGGCATTCGCGCCTACCTGATCGCTCAAAGCCTCAACCAGATTTCCAAGGCCTATGGCGAAAACAACTCAATCCTCGACAACTGTCACGTCCGTATCGCCTTTTCTTCAAACGACGAACGCACCGCAAAGCGTATCTCAGATGCTCTGGGCACGGCGACCGAACAGCGTGCCCAGCGCAACTATGCAGGCCACCGCCTGGCGCCGTGGCTATCCCACGTCATGGTCTCGCGCCAGGAAACCGCGCGGCCGCTCCTGACACCCGGCGAGGTCATGCAACTACCGCCTTCAGACGAATTGGTTTTGGTGTCCGGCTTGGCGCCCATTCGGGCCAAAAAGCTGCGCTATTTTGAGGACCAGAACTTCATTTGCCGCCTGGCGCCGGCACCAAGCCTCTCTGACAGCGGATTTTTGGATCGACCGCCGACGCGTCCCAATGACTGGGAAGGGCAGGTCCGGAAAACCGATGAACGTCTCGTGAGCTCGCAGAACCTGAAGGCCGAAAGCGAGGATTCCGACAGCAAGCAGTTGCAGCGACATCCGGGCCTCGCCCAGGAGGCGCCGCCGAAATCCGATACGGTGCCTGACGTCGCAGACATGCCGGTCGATGATGACGGTGATGCCGTGACGGACAAGAATGCCATTGATCGCTTGAGAGCGACTGTCGCCGTCCAACGTGCCGATCTCCTCAATGTCGAGGCGCGTGACATTCCCTACGGCAAGACTGGTGATCTGTTCCTTGGATTGGAGAGATAGTTCCGTGAAAGCCAATAAAGTCCGCCATCAGTTGTTTCTCGACCCAGTGATCACCGGCAGGCTGGAAGCCCTGGCCGCAAAGCCAGGCATGAACAAGTCTGCCGTCCTGGCTGACGCCGTGACCGCCTGGCTCGACCGTCGTGGCAGCAATGAACTCGATGACCGGTTCGGCCAGCGGCTGAACCGCCTGAGCACACAGATGAACCGCGTCGAGCGCGACCAGAAAATACTCCTGGAAAGCCTGGCTTTGTTCGTTCGCTTGACCCTGGTGCGGGACGCCAACATGCCCGATCCTAACGATGTCACGCGCGCCATCGCGCGCAAGCGCTTCGAGCAATTCGTAGCACAGGTCGGCCGGCAACTGGCTGAAGGCGGCAAATCCTTGTCCCCGTTAGACGAGGTGTTGTGATGGACGATCTCTCCATACCGGCCCGTCGCCTGCGCACCATGCTTCGCACAGCCATGGGCGAAGGTATGGCCGAAGCCCTGAACAATCCTGCTGTATTCGAGATCATGGTCAATCCCGACGGATGTGTCCGTCTCGACCTCGCCGGCGAAGGCCGGATTGACACGGGCGTCGTCCTGTCTGCTCCCGATGTCGAGCGCGTCATCCGGCTGGTGGCAAGCCATGTCCGTACCGAGATCAATATGGATTCGCCGATTGTCAGTGCCGAGTTGCCGGGCGGCGAGGGTGGTCTCGGTGGCGAACGCTTCGAAGGTTTGTTGCCACCGGTGGTGACGGCGCCCTGCTTCTCGATTCGCAAACCGGCCTATCGCCTATTTGGGCTGGACGATTATGTGGCGACCGGTATTATGACGGCACCGCAGGCCAAGGTATTATCGCGCGCCGTACGCCATCGCGACAATATCCTCGTCGTCGGCGGCACAAGCTCCGGAAAGACGACGCTTACAAACGCTCTGCTGGCCGAGGTGGCCAAACTGGACGAGCGCGTCATCCTCATCGAAGACACCCGCGAATTGCGCTGCGACGCCCGGGATGTGGTCGCATTACGCACGCGCGCCGGTTCCGTGACCATGTCCGATCTGGTGCGCTCGACCCTGCGTTTGCGACCCGACCGGATCATTGTCGGCGAGGTCCGCGGCCGTGAGGCGCTCGACATGCTGAAGGCCTGGAACACCGGTCACCCGGGTGGCATCGCCACCTTGCATGCCAATTCCGCTAACGGGGCACTATTGCGCCTGGAGCAGTTGGTGCAGGAGGCCGTCGCCAATGTGCCGCGTCCCCTGATTGCAGAAGCCATCGACCTCATTGTCTTCATCTGCGGGGCCAACAGCCAGACCGGCCAGCCGCGCCACGTCGCCGATATCGTCACCCTGAACGGGCTGGACGTCAACGGCGCATACGACCTTCAGCCGCTCGACTTAAGCGGGGAAGAAACCTTGTCCATCCCCTCATACACACAGGAGACCTGAATGCGTACCAATGCCCTGTCTTTTTTGCCACCCGCCCGCCGCAGCGGACATTATTCACGCCTGCTCATCACGGCGGCCATCGGTCTTGCCTTTGGCATGGCGACGGTCGCCGGCGCGACCGGCTCTGGCATGCCATGGGAGGCGCCCCTCCAACAGATTCTCGACTCGGTTCAGGGACCCGTCGCCAAGATCGTCGCCGTCATGGTCATCGTCGTCACCGGCCTGACCCTGGCGTTTGGGGAAACCTCGGGCGGTTTCCGTAAACTCATCCAGATTGTGTTCGGTCTGTCGATTGCCTTCGCGGCGTCGAGCTTCTTCCTCACCTTCTTCAGCTTCGGTGGTGGGGCCCTGATCTAAATGGACACGCGCGTCGAGGGCTTTGACATCCCACTCCATCAATCCTTGACGCAAGCCATGTTGCTCGGCGGCGCGCCGCGGTCCCTCGCTATCATCAATGGGACCCTGGCGGCCGCCCTCGGGCTTGGCCTGCAAATGTGGCTGGCCGGCCTTGGCCTCTTTGCCATAGGCCACACCCTGGCCGTTTTCGCCGCCCGCTACGATCCCGACTTTCTTCCCGTTCTCCTTCGTCATTTACGTCAGAAAGCGCACCTATCATGCTGAATTTGCGTCAGTATCGGAAGACCGCCGACCAGCTTGCCGATCATCTGCCGTGGGCGGCCCTGATTGCACAAGGTGTCGTCCTCAACAAAGATGGCAGCTTCCAGCGCACACTACGCTACCAAGGGCCGGACCTCGAAAGTGCCACGCCGACCGAACTGGTCGCTTTTTCCGCCCGGGCGAACAATATCCTGCGTCGTTTTGGCTCGGGCTGGTCGCTGTTCTTTGAAGCGCGTCGCGGGCAGGCCATGGGCTATCCGGCGCGCGGCAGTGAAACGGGCATCGCCGCCCTGATCGACGCGGAGCGCCGCGCCGCCTTTGACAGCCAGGCGAGCCAGCATTTTGAGACCCATTACTTCATGACCCTGGTCTTCATGCCCGGTGCCGATGCGGTTGCCAACGCAGGCCAAGCGCTGATTGAAACCGCCGACGAGGCGGTTGCCAGTCGAGACTGGAAGCGTGAGCTGGGAAGCTTCGTCGCCCGAACCGACAGCGTAGTCGACCTGTTCGCGGCATTTCTGCCGTTCATAGCGCCCCTGAATGATGCTGAGACCCTGACCTATCTGCATGGCACAATCTCGACCAAAACGCATCCGGTTGCGGTGTGTGATACCCCAATCTATCTCGATGCCCAATTGGTCGATACACCGCTATCGGGCGGGCTTGCACCCATGCTGGGAGACCAGCATCTGCGAACCGTCACGGTGTTGGGCTTTCCCAATGCCACCCAGCCCGGCCTGCTCGACGGTCTCAACCATCTCGATCTTAGTTACCGGTGGGTGTCGCGCTTTATCGCGATCGACAAGGTCGAAGCCACCAAGACTCTGACGAAAATCCGCCGCCAATGGTTCAACAAGCGCAAGTCCGTCACGGCCATGCTCCGGGAGGTGATGTACAGCCAAGCGACGCAGCTGACGGACAGCGACGCTGACAACAAGGTCGCCGATACCGATCAGGCGCTCCAGGCTCTGGGCGGGGATCATGTCAGCTTCGGGTATTTGACGACAACGGTCACTGTTATGGACACCGATCCCCGTGTCGCAGATGAGAAGATCCGCCGGATCGAACAGGTCATCAACGGCCTTGGGTTTACCACCATGCGTGAAACACTAAACGCCGTGGAAGCTTGGCTGGGTTCCTTAGCTGGGCACCTTTATGCCAATGTCCGTCAATCATTGATCCATACCCTCAACCTCGTACACCTTATGCCGTTGTCGGCCGTATGGGCCGGGCCTGAACGGAACGATCATCTGGACGGCCCACCGCTGCTATACGCGTTAAGTTCGGGCGCCACACCGTTCCGCCTCAGCACCCATGTTGGCGATGTCGGTCACATGCTGATCCTCGGGCCAACCGGCGCCGGCAAATCCGTCCTCTTGTCCTTTCTGGCTCTACAGTTTCAACGTTACACCGACGCACAGGTTCTCATCTTCGACAAAGGTGGCTCGGCGCGCGCCGCGACCCTTGCCATGGGGGGCAAGCACCATGTCCTCGGTCGCAAGGCCGATCTGGCCTTCCAGCCCCTGCGCCAGATCGATGACCCTGCCGAGCGGACATGGGCGTTGGAATGGCTGCTGCTTATCCTGAGCCAGGAAGGCTTCGAGATAACACCAGAGGCCAAGGAGGCCTTATGGGCCGCCCTGAATAGCTTGTCGGCGGCGCCTGAAGCCGAGCGAACATTGACGGGTCTGTCGGTGCTGCTGTCATCCAATGCGTTGAAGTCAGCGTTACGCCCGTTCACCCTTGAGGGTGCCTTCGGTCATAGTCTCGATGCCGATAAAAACGGCCTCGATCTGTCTTCCGTCCATTGTTTTGAGACCGAAGATCTGATGGGCGAGGGCGGCCTGGTGTTGCCGGTCCTGACCTACCTGTTTCATCGACTGGAAGAGCGCTTTGATGGCAAGCCGACCTTGTTGATCCTGGATGAGGCCTGGGTGTTTCTCGATAATCCCTTGTTCGCGGCACGCATCCGTGAATGGCTCAAGATCCTGCGCAAAAAGAACGTCAGCGTCATCTTCGCCACCCAGTCGCTGGCCGATATCGCCGATAGCCCGATCGCGCCGGCCATCATAGAATCCTGCCCGCAACGTTTGTTCCTGCCTAACGAAAGGGCGACCGAGCCGCAGTCGCGCCAGGCCTACGAGCGCATGGGCCTCAATAACCGCCAAATCGAACTTATCGCCAGGGCCATTCCCAAGCGCCAGTATTACCTCCAGTCCCGACGGGGCAATCGTCTCTTCGACCTGGCCCTGGGGCCGGTGGCACTAGCGGTCTGTTCGGCCTCAAAGCCCGAGGATCAAATCCTGATCGACGACCTGGGTGGCGAAGGCCGAACGGTCACCTTCGCGGCGGCCTATCTGCGTGCGCGTGGCCTTGGCTGGGCCGCCGAGCTGCTGACGCCACCCTAACCTCATCTAGCTTTTTCGCTCCCAGCATCACCCTCACAGTCTGTCTAAGTAGATCGCGCTATCCCCTTGTCTAAATTCGGAGAATCGTCATGACTCGCAAGTCGCTTATCAACTTGATTATATCCGCATCCGCCGTTGCCTTGATGGCGGCATCAGGTCCGGCCGGCGCGCAGCTGGCCGTGTTCGATCCCACCAATTACGCGCAGAACATTCTTCAGGCGACCCGCGCCCTGCAAACGGTGAACAACCAGATCCAGCAGCTTCAGCACGAAGCCCAGATGTTGCAGAACATGGCCACAAACTTGAAAACCTTCAACGTCAGTTCCTTGCTGAAGATCAATGCCGACCTGGCCGCTATCAATCAACTGATGGCGCAGGCCAAGGGCATCGCCTTCACGATCTCGCAGACCCAGGCGGCCCTGAAGGCACAGTTCCCCGGCAGTTATAGCTTGACGGTCACGACCAACGTCCTGGCGGCAGACGCGCAGGTGAGATGGCAATCAACCATGGATGCCTATCAGCAAACCCTGGTCGTTCAATCCCAGATCAACGAGGCTCTGCAAAGCGACACCACGGCCTTGGCCGATGTTTTGAAGGGCTCCGAAGCGGCCGAAGGCACCCTGCAAGCTCAGCAGGCGGCGAACCAACTTCTGGCGCTGACAGCCAAGCAGCAGATGCAGATCGAGACTCTAATGGCGGCGCAGTATCGGGCGGACGCTATGGATGCAGCGCGCAAGGTCCAGGCCGAAGCCGCGGCCAAGGTCGCCACCCGGAAGTTCCTCGGATCTGGCAAGGCCTACACAGCGCAGTAGGCCGTCTCCTCCCTTCATTCTGACGAGCAAGGTGTCGCCGTGTCCGACCTCAATATTATCGACCAGTTTCTCAGCATTTTCATAAGCTATATCGACTCGGGCTTCGGCCTTCTGCGTGGCGATGTCGGCCATCTGACCTCGATCCTCATAGCGATCGACGTCACCATTGCCGCCGTCTTCTGGGCGTTGGATGGCGAAAACAACGTCCTCGGCAAGCTTGTCAAAAAGGTTCTGTATGTCGGCGCTTTTGCCTACATTCTCAATAACTTCGCCACGCTCGCTAACCTGATCTTTCAATCCTTCACGCGGCTGGGGCTGGACGCTAGCGCCAACACCCTGTCGGCCGCCGATATGCTGAAGCCCGGGCGGTTGGCGGGCATCGGGTTCGAAGCGGCCCATCCCATGCTTGAGCAAGTCGCCGATCTTGCTGGCCTCGATACCCTCATACCGAACATCCTGACCATCGTCGTACTTCTGCTTGCCTGGCTCATTGTCCTGCTCGCCTTCTTCGTCCTGGCCATCCAGCTCTTCATCACTGTCCTGGAGTTCAAGCTGACCACCCTTGCGGGGTTCGTGCTGGTCCCCTTCGCCTTCTGGACGAAGACCGCGTTTCTGGCCGAACGTGTCCTTGGCAATGTCATCACCTCAGGCATCAAGGTCATGGTGCTGGCCGTCATCGTCGGCATCGGTTCCAGTTTCTTTAACCAATTCATCTCCGCGTCAAACGGCCAGGACATCGACATCAATCAGGCGATGACGCTGGTGCTGGCCTCTTTGACCATTCTGGGTCTGGGCATATTCGGTCCCGGCATAGCGTCCGGTCTCGTGTCGGGCGCGCCACAACTGGGTGCCGGCGCGGCCCTCGGTACAGTCGGTGCCGCGGCGGGTGCCGGCATGTTGGCGGGTGGCGCGGTGATGGCAGGCGCCCAGGCTGTCATGGGCGCAGGCGGCTCCGCCATGAGCGCCATCAAAGCGGCAGCATCCATGGCCGGCGGTGGATCGAGCGGCGGTGGCAATTCAACGCCTGGCGGCTCGCCTTCACCATCCAGTCCCTCCGGTGGTTCCGGCGGTGGAGGCGCGGCGTCTTCCGGCGCGTCTGCCTCACAGGCCCGACCTGACTGGGCGAAGAAAATGCAAGCTGAGCAACGGCTGCAAGGCCATCTCCACGCCGCCCACGTTGCCATTGCTTCGGGTGATCAACCCGTCGCCTCCGCCAATCCTGATATCTCACAAAAGGAGTAGCCATGATCTTCAAACGCCCTATCCAGCGCTACGGACAGACCCCGGAGCCCGTGACGCCCTATCAACGCGCTGCCCAAGTTTGGGATGACCGGATCGGTTCGTCCTTGGGCCAGGCACACAACTGGCGTCTGCTCGCCTTTGGCGCCGTGACCGTGTCAGCGCTACTTGCGGGCGGCATGGTCTGGTTGGCCGCCCAAAACCGGGTCACACCCTATGTCGTCGAAGTCGGGAGTATGGGCGAGGTGCGGGCGATCGGCCCGGCCACCACGCCCTATAATCCGAGCGATGCCCAAATTTCGTGGTTTCTGGCCCACTTCATCACCAACATCCGTTCCTTGTCCATCGATCCGGTTTTGGTTCGTCAGAACTGGCTGGACGCCTACGACTTCGCCACCGATCGGGCGGCTGCATTCCTGAATGCGCAGGCCCAGACGCATGATCCGTTCGCCGGCGTGGGAGAACGGAGTGTCACCATCGCCATCAACAGCGTTGTGCGTGCATCCCCGACGTCCTTCCAGGTCAAGTGGACGGAGCAAACCTTCCAGCGCGGCACACTCACCGACACGGCCCACTGGACAGCCATCCTCAGTGTTCAGCAAACGACGCCGCGCCGCGAAGACGTCCTGAGAAAGAACCCGCTTGGCCTTTACGTCACCGAACTGGCCTGGACGCCCGACTATGGCGGCGCGACCGCCGCGTCCGCGCAAACCACCACCGCAACCATCCACGAATAAGGAGCTGAATATGCGTTTCACAACCCTATTGCTGGTGTTTACAGCCTATCTGGGTCTTGGCGCGGCCGCCAATGTGGAGGCCCATCCCGTGCCCTATGCCAAGTTCACGCATCACAAGGCGGCGATGCCCAGTCGGGCGAAGGGCGGATCGAAGGGGGCTAGCCCGCCAGCGGCCCGTGTCCTGGCCGCCAACAAGGCCGCGTTGCAGGAACCGCAGGCAGACGGCTATCGCAATGCCATCCAGATTTACCCGTTCATAGATGGTGGCGTTTTTAAGCTCTATGCCAGCCCCGACAAGGTCAGCGACATCGCGCTTCAAGCTGGCGAGCAATTGATTGCTATCTCCGCCGGCGATACCGCGCGCTGGGTTATCGGCGACACCCATAGCGGTGACGCTGCGGCTAAGCAGGTCCATGTTCTGGTGAAACCCTATACCGCTGGTTTGAAGACGAACCTGGTCATAACCACCAATAGGCGGACCTATCATCTGCAAATGGAAAGCACGCCAGCGACGACCATGGCGGCCATCGCCTGGCGCTACCCCCAGGATGACTTGATCGCCGTCAAAGCGACCGAGACTCAAAGTTTGGCAGTGGCGCCGGTTGTCACAGGGCTGGCGCCGGATGATCTCAATTTCCGTTATGTGCTGACGGGCGACCGGCCGGCATGGCGGCCCTTGCACGTCTTCGACGATGGTCTGAAGACCTACATAATCTTTCCATCGACCTCGACCCAGGGCGAGGCGCCGCCCTTGTTCGTCGTCGGGGCAGATGGGCAGGCGGAGCTCGTAAATTATAGAGTGTCCCGGAACGCCTATGTCGTCGACCGCATTTTCGCAATCGCGGAGCTACGGCTTGGCGCCAAACGCCAGTCCGTCGTCCGCATCACGCGCACCGATATCCCCAAGGCGCGGGCCACGTCAGTGCCCGGGATCGGGGGCGGCCATGACTGACGTGATCCCAACCGAAAAGGTCGACCCCGAAACCCTGGTATTGCGCGCACGGCCGCGCCGGGTTGTACGCTTCAAGCGCAACGTCCTGATCGGCGTCGCGGCCGTCGGATGTCTTGGCATTGCTGGCCTGACCTGGCTGGGTCTCCAGGGACCAACCCTCCATGCCACAGCGACCAAAGCGCCATTCGATGCTGACAAGACTGCCGGTGCGCAGAAAGCCACGCCCGAACAGTTGCAAACCCTGCCCAAGACATATGCGGACATTCCCGCCGGCATACCCGCGCTCGGGCCGCCACTACCGGGCGACTTGGGAAAACCCATCTTGGAGCACGCCCAGGCGCAGGGCATAACAACGCCGGCTGCACCGGTGACGCCCGCCTCAAGCGGGACAGGAACAGGAGCGGGGCAGGTGGCGGGGCTATTCTTTCAGGTGAGCGATCATGGCGTGGCGTCCGTGCCGGCGGCCTTTGCCTCGTTGGGGGAGGCCGGCCTGGCCGGCACGGGCATGGTGGTATCGGATCCAAAGTCATCGCCAGACAACGATCAGGACGGGCAGGCGCATAAGATCGCGTTCGCGTCGGCCAGATCAAATGCTAGTATCTACAATGCCCACACCCTGAAGACGCCGGCATCACCCTATCAAGTGATGGCGGGGACGGTCATTTCGGCCAGCCTGGTCACCGGCCTGAATTCCGATCTGCCGGGCATGGTCATCGCGCAGGTCTCAGCCGATGTCTTTGATAGCGTGACGGGAACCATTCGGCTTATACCACAAGGCACGCGGCTTATCGGTGAGTACGACAGCGTCGTCAGCTTCGGCCAGTCCCGCGCGCTGCTCATCTGGAAACGCATGGTTATGCCAGACGGGTCCTCCCTGGAAATCGACAACCTGCCGGCATCGGACACAGAGGGCTATGCGGGCTTAAGCGGCCGTGTGGATTACCATACTCTCAGTCTGCTCAAGGGCGTCGGACTATCCACTTTACTGGGGGTGGCGGCGCTAGGCGGCAGTGGCATTGACAGCGATCTGGTCAAGGCGCTGCGCGAATCGACGCGGGACACCGCCAACCAGGCCGGGCAACGCATCGTTGATCGCTCGCTGAATATCCAGCCGACGCTAACGGTCCGGCCAGGCTGGCCGCTGCGTGTCATCGTCCACAAGGACCTCATCCTCAAACCCTATGGAGTCTAACCCATGGCGGAGCTCAAACTCGCCCGTCTGCCTGACCGCACACCGGTCAAGCTGACTATCACCGTCGGTGCCGAATTGCATCTGGCTCTAAAGGAGTATGCCGATCTCTACCAGGCGACCTATGGCGCGGCGGAGCAGGTCATCGACCTTATTCCGTTCATGCTGGAGGCCTTCCTGCAAAGCGATAAAGGCTTCACCCGCTCGGGCCGCAAGTAGATGCATCCATTCCATAAGACGTCCGGAGAATCCAATGTCCGAATCCGAAACTGAAAACACAAACCGCTTTATTAGACTCAACGAAGTTAAGCGTCTCACCGGCTTGGCACGCTCAACTATTTATGAACGCGTCCAGCAGGGAATGTTTCCATCTCCCATCCCCCTCGGGGGACGAAATGTAGGTTGGGTGGAAGCTGAAGTCGCCGGTTGGATCGAGAAACGAATTGCAGAAGCCCGCAGGCGCCAAGCCATTGCCACGCATTGAGGCCGCTTCTTGCGCCCGCGCCACGAATCCCGGCACGCTCCAAACAGAACCGGTCGGGAAGCGACGATCCGTTTTTTCTTGCCCGCCCCTTGAGCTGGGGGCGGGCTTTTTTAATGCCGATTATTAACAGTTTCACAGGGTAACTTACAGGACCGCTAATTGCCAAATCCTCAGAGGCGTGAGTACATAACCTTCAATCGCGGGTAAGCGCTGGCGAGGAGGGAGGGGACTTTGGTCAAAAAGCTTATAATCAAGAGGGTGAAAAAGAAACCAGCAGTGCCCGAGCGTTTACGCAGGTATACGAGCCTCGGTTCATTGATCCACATTCTCCAAACAAGGCAGATTACGTTACTGAACCCTGCGACATGGGATGACAAGAATGACGCTTATTTCATGTCGGAATTTAAGCGGCTTAAAAGTGCTAAGACATTGTTGGCGCTTTGTTTCGCTGAGAGTGACGAAACCTATCATCACTGGCGTATCTTCTCGAATGGACCGGATGGAGTGTGCATCGAATTCGAGAAAGATGCTTTATTAGACAACTTACGTGTTCAACCTAATATTAGCGCACGATTGGTTGACTATGAGCTTATCGCTAACTTGCGAAAAAAGGACATCAAAATAGACGAACTGCCCTTCCTCAAGCGCCGTCCATATATTGACGAATGCGAACACCGGATCATTTATGTCGACACAGTCGATAGCCTTGAATTCAAAAACCTGGACATCGAGCTGGGCTGGATAAAGCGTGTGACCCTTAGCCCGTGGATGTCGCGTGCGCTGAGAGCTTCCGTAGCGAAGACGCTGCGCTCAATTTCGCCGGACTGCCGTAAGTTATCTGTCGTGCGTTCGACTCTCATTGGTAACAGCGAATGGCAGTCCTTGACTTCGCGGGCAACATGAAAAGGATAAGAATGTGCGTACACCCAATGTCAGGCAGGCGGTATTCCCATACGGTATGGCAAAGAATGCCGACGGGTCATGGACGTTCTTCAATCGCCTTTACAAAACCGTAGGTACGATTACGGAAGAATGGTCGGAGTGGGACGATCCTCTCCAAAAATGAACTTAAAAGGTCTCGGCCCCGCCACGCTAGCGAAGCTTGATTGCCACAAGATCGGTACGGGCGACCGTATCTACTTCTATAATGATGGTTCGAATCCTGAGATTTCACAGGCAAACATGGCGGCATACCTAGATAAAATGCGCATCCTAATCAGCTTACAAGCTCAAGATCATTAGCTGTCGAGAAAATAAGCGCTGCTTTGACCAGTCATTCAATGGCGGGGTTCGCTACCGGAGAATTTTATGTTCAGAATTAGAAGTGCGTCCGACATCAAACATTACCTTTATATCTCTGACACGAAATTAGATTTGCTCTATCAGCAGCTCAAAGCACCTGGAAAAACGAAAAATGGTTTTGAGTGGCATCTCAATCTTCCAGGCTTAAAACTTGCCGGGAAGACTGAGAGAGAAGAAGAGGATAGTTGTGAAGACAAGCTCAAGGCGGTAATTTCCGCCCTCGAACAGTCTGGGCTTGTCGGAACGATTGACGCGCCGAAGGAATATTTCAAGGGCAATGTGCCCATGCGTTGGGGATCAATCAGGGACTGGGGCCGGCCTGCAACTGAAAGCCCTCTGACATACTTCGGTGGTCAGACCGCAGCCACAATGTTTGGGCTAGGCGGTTCCACGAGGCACGTTATCGGCAATGCTGGCTATGCTTCGACCGACGCTAGGTCGTCGGCGCCGTCGATAATCGGCGAAATTTTGCGAGGGATGAATGAGCCTGTTGACGGTTGGAAGACAGCTTTTAAGGACGCCGATAACAGCAACTACGGCACTTTTGACGCAATCAAATGGGCGAATCGTAATCTAGCATGGGCTTTTGAGCAGCAACTTGAATTCTACGCGAAAACCCTGGTTTCTGGGGAGTTCCACGGCGACGACGGTGAGCCGATTTTCGTTACGTTAGGCTCTCCAATATATGTCTCACTGGAAAAGCCTGCACGCGACTTTAGCTATTTATAAGCCTTGGCCTAATTTGAAGAGCATGCGGGCTACTTAGCCAAGGTGGTTTATTTGGCCAGTTGAAGGCTGGTATGAATACTACCCCTCTAACTGATTCTCGTCCGGCCGAAACACAATAACTTTCATATGTCCGCCCTCACATCCATTGCGATACCACGGCCGAGAGACTGGCAGGCATTCGAGCGCGCCGCCGTCGAGC
>FTKR01002113.1_pt1 | contig 12873 bp, 12 predicted proteins | sample 1658141 | NCBI WGS metagenome assembly FTKR01 (sample SAMEA3914802, study PRJEB12502) | metagenome | biome: forest; material: soil | place: Canada | collected 2010-06-25 | depth 0.1 m | reverse complement strand
AAATGGGAGGGCTATGTCACGCCTCCGACCGGTGCGAGCTACAACTACACATTCGGCGTCGTGCACAATGACGGCGCGAGGGTCACCCTCGCGGACACGAATGTGGTCATCGACAAGTGGACCACCACCGGGGCCGTGGACGCCGTCGACTGGGCTGCGACCCCGTACACCCTGTCATCTGGCCCCACCAAGATCAAGGTCGAGTACTACGACTCCACGGCGAGTGCGCATCTCGAACTGTGGGTCAAGGGACCAGGAATCGCCGCTGAGGGTGCTCCGGTTCCAGCGGACTGGCTTACCAAGAAGATCAACTACCTGCCCGCCGGTTGGACCAGTTCTGGTCCGATAGCGGGTGCGGGCGGGTTCTATGCTCTCGCGACAAAGAACAGCACTTCCGTCACTCTTACCGATGTCACTGGGTCAGTTCATACATACGCCAAGAAATCGGACGGCGGCTACGAGGCGCCGTCGGGCGAGTACGGCATTCTCGCTATCGACGCAGTCGGACAGGTGACTCTAAATGACGGTGGAACCGTGTATGCGTTCGACGCGGCCGGGAAGGTGACTTCTGTCACTACTGCGGCTGATGCTCAGAAGCCAGCCACACCAATCGTGCAGTACCGCGCGACCGGTCTTCCGAACCTCATCGCAGACCCAGTCGCTGGGGGAACCAACCGCAAGGTTCAGTTTGTGTATGGGGGAGATACAGTCGCCTCCTTGGGCCTCAGCTCAAGCGATGGTGTGGCCGGAGATCCGTGCGTCACCTCAGGTAGCACGTACACAACGGCACCCAGCGGGTTCTTGTGCCGCATCATCTACCCCGGGCATGTTCCTGGTGCCTCTGGCGACCTAGACGACACTACGCGCCTCTTTTATCAGGGGGGCCTTCTTGTTTCCGTGGTCGACCCCGGAAACGAGCAGGTGACGTTTGGCTACGTCGACGGCGTGCTGGCAAAGATCTGGGACCCGCTCGTCAATGACTGGATCCGCGCGGACACGAGCCACCATTCCGCGACCGACCTGGTCGCAACCGTATTCGGCTACGGCGCTGGCAAGCTGACCTCGGTGACACTTCCAGCTCCCGATGGAGTCTCGGCGGGACTCCGACCGGGCAAGCACTACGACTATGGGAGTGGAACGACGGCTGTCACCATCGATGCCCTGGACGGTGGCGGCAATCCGATCACTAGCTCAGTAGGTAGCGTCAACTACGACACAGGGTGGCGTGCGACCTCGACTATTTCAGCCTTGGGCCGCACGTCATCGCAAGTCTGGAACCCTGGCAAGGACCAGGTGTGGTCGGCCACCGACGCGGCTGGGCACATGTCCACGACTATCTACGACTCTTTCACTGACCTTCCCCTCGACAGCTACGGTCCGGCACCAACCGCCTGCTTCGCAGTGGATCGCACGCCAACCACGGGCTGCGCAGCTACGACCGCCCACACCTCGACTGGTTACGACGAAAACATGCACGGGCTGAGCGTTAGCTACTTTGCCACCAACAACTTGTCCGGCGCTCCCAAAGACTTCAGCCAAGGACTCTCCGGTGGGAGCGGCAGCCTAGGGTCGCGTAACTGGGCAGCGGGGACGCCGGTTTCCACGGTAGGGCCAGACAATTTCTCGCTTCGCATGACCGGAGTCATCAAGTTTCCAACGGCAGGGAACTACCAGTTCCGCACGACCTTCGACGACGGCGGACGAGTCTATCTAAACGACGACTTGATCATCAACGACTTCGCCAACGACGGCCTCGCCTCAACTCTGAACAGCCCAATCTTCAATGGTGTGGCGCAGTACGAGCGCCGCAGAATCCGCGTCGACTTTTACGAAATCCTGGGGTACTCCGCACTGACGCTCCAGTGGTCACTCAATGGCGGGGCCTTCGTCAACGTGCCAGACGATGCACTGTCTCCTGACTACGGCCTCATCACTAGCAGCAAGCTGTTCGATTCGGTCCCGTCTGCTACTGGTCTGGCCAGCGACCTTGTCACACCTCTTGAAACGGCAACTGGCTACGGCACGTACCCCTGGCTTGGCGCTCCAACGAGTTCGACAGTCAACCCAGGGGGGCTTGGCCTGACCACCACGATTGGCTTCGAGCCGCCGTCATCCGCGGCAAACTCGTGGCTACGTCGTCTGAACCGCGCGCTGCCGAGCGGCGCTTCCGCAACCACGACCTCAGCGTATTACACAGATACACAGCCGCTCGGGACCGCGAGGTGTGACCTGCCCGCCAGCGAGGTGCAGTACGGATGGCTGAAATCGACGACCGGTCCGACCCCCGCGACGGGAAGCGCCGTCAAAACAGAGTACGCGTACGACTCGCTCGGGCGGGTACGAGCAACGAACAAGATGGGCGACCCAGCTTGGTCGTGCGCGACTTTTGACGTTCGCGGACGCACCACTCAGACAGTGATAGCGAAGGGCTCGGCGCAAGAGCGCGTGGTGGACTATACGTACGCCATCGTTGGGGATCACTTTGTTACTACTGTCACGGATCCAGCTGGTTCGATGACGACAGAGGTGGATTTGCTCGGGCGAACCACCAACTCGTCTGACGTGTGGCTCACGGCGACCGTTCCAACTTACGAGCCGAAGACCGGTCGAGTCATTGCGACCACCACGACAATCGCAGGTGAAGACCCAACTTCGGAACAGTTCGCCTACAACGCGGATGGGCAGGTCGAGACGGTTAGCTATAACGGCCAGCTCATTGCCGACCCCACTTATGATTCGGGAACTGGTCTACTCACCCACGTCAACTATCCAAGCGGGACGGGCGAGGCAGGAAACGGCGCCAGCCTGTCCGATCTCACACACAATGATGCTGGGGCAGCAACCGGGATGACTTGGAACTTCCCCGGCGAGGACTCCATTACGGACTCGGTAGTGAGATCGCAGTCTGGACGCGTCATAGCAAACAGCGTGACTGACGGCGGCACAGTGGAGAGTTCGACATACAGGTTTGATGCTGCGGGACGCCTGATTGTTGCCATAATTCCGCGGCACACTCTCAACTACGGCTATGCGGGCACGGGAGGTTGCGGGGCGAACGCGGCGGCGGGAGCGAATGGCAACCGTACTTCTGTCAGCGACTCGAAGGACGGAGGCATCGCAACGGTTGTCACGTACTGTTACGACAACGCGGATCGGCTAACCGCAACCGCCATCCCCACCCCGATCAGCGGCGCAGCACCAGTCGCGGCTCTCAGCCTCTCTGTGGCTTCAGCAACTCTCGCCTACGACGGTCACGGCAATACCACCACCCTTGCCGACCAGACCTGGTCATATGACGTCGCCGACCGACACATCTCGACGACAATAGCCGGTTCGGCAGTGACGTATCTGCGCGATGCCGCTGGCGCGATTGTGAAGCGCACGGCTCCTGCGGATTCGCCCTCGGTGATCCGTTATACAACTGGGGCAATAGTTGATGGGACGACGGGAGCGGTGCTGCAGCGAGTTGTTTCACTGCCCGGAGGCGTAACGGTCACGTTCGAGAGCGCGACTCCCAGCTCCGAGAAGTGGTCGTATACAAACCTTCACGGTGACAACATTGTTGTTGCGAATGAGGCGGGTGCGCGACAACTTCTATCCGGCTCCGTCTCCACGACCCGTGTCAGCTACGACCCATTCGGACAGCCGATCGATCCTGCAACTGGTGACATTGGAACCTCTACGGCCGACGACTCTGTAACGGACACATTGCGGGGAAGCGCCGACTTTGCATGGGTTGGGAGCAACCAGAAGCTATACGAACATCAGAGTTCCATCGCGACGATCGAAATGGGCGCGCGTCCGTATGTGCCTGCCCTTGGTCGGTTCCTTCAGGTCGACCCCATCGAAGGTGGAGTTTCGAATTCGTACGACTATCCAGCCGACCCGATAAACGGATTCGATCTCACAGGGCTCAAGTTCGATCCTCGAGACGGAGGAGGCAGTAAACCCGGTATTTCCATGCCTGGACCAGCTCCCAGAGTGGGCGGCCTTGCCGCTGGCGAAGCGGCCCTCGGGGCAGAAGGGGGCGCGATTCGCGCCGGCACGCGAGCACTGAATCAGGCGCTCAAATCGCAAAATGCCGCGCAACTCGGCAAGGCCGGGGAGCTGCAGGTACAGCAAATCACCAAGCTGCCTAAGAATTACATTGGACAGCAGGTCCCTGGGACGGACCGAGTTCGAGTGTTTGACTTCCGTTCTCTGACAGGCAACCGCTTCATCGAGGTGAAGAATGTTGGGTATCAGGCATTCACTCAACAGCTTAAGGACGAGGTTGCACTCGCCCAGGGTTCCGGAGGGTCATTCGAACTATGGGTTCGGAAGAGCACGGTGCTGAGTAGGCCTCTGCAGGATGCCGTCGATTCAGGTTCCATTAAACTCTTCAAGGAATTGGTTGATCCGTAAGCCGAACCTCCTGGGAAGGAATTCAAGGATTTGAGCGACGAATACGAGGCTTCTCGGGGAGAGGCTTTTAGCCCGGAGCGGGAGTTCACGCAGGCGGAACAAGGACTCGTAGCGGAGCTGAAGCGCTCTGGATTCCCGATATCTTCTATCGAGAACCTCTTGTTGCCCGAGATCGACGGAACAGGAGCGACGCAGGTTCTCCTGGACTGGTTCCCGCGCATCTCGAACTTGCGCGTGCGCGAGGCGATTGCGATAGTGCTCGGCCAACAGCCCGCATCCGCTGCGCTGCAGCCCTTGATCGCGCTGTTCCGTCAAGTGCCCCCCGACGCGCCAGGCCAGGCAAAGGTTCGATGGGCGATTGCCGACTCGATTGCCAGATTGGCTGATGAATCGGTGGTGCCACAACTTCTGGAGTTGCTCCGAGACCCCACCTACGGTCAGGATCGCGGCCCGCTCATCATCGCTATGGGTCGCTTTCGTCGCCTCAGCTCCCAAAGCGTTCCGCTCCTCATCGCAATACTCTCGGATCGCTCACTTGCCAACTTCGCGGCAGTGGCACTGGGAAATCTCGACGACCCCACTGCGGTCATTCCCTTGCAGGCCCTCCAACGCGAGAGTCAGGGCGAGGGTCTCAAGATCGTGTCCAATGCGATCGCCAAGATCATCAGGAGCGAGGCTCGCAGGGCCGCAAGGCGCGGGCGTTGAGTGGCGACGAGGGAGTGCGCAGTCGCGATCAAAGCTAGGACCGGCTCGTCGGGCTGCACCGTTCGACACTCATGATGCTCGCAGCAAGCCGTTGAGCGCGCCGGTTGGACACGCCCCCGTTTGATGTGAGCGGTACGATGCGCCATATTGGAAAGGAATCTAGCATCTAGACCCCGCTGTCTATGCGCTGCTAATCTGAGCCATCCTTTCGCAGCACCCGAGCTTGGAGGAAATGGTGAGCGCATCAGCAGTTGGTCGGCAGGTCGTGCGTTTCGGCACAGAATCCCTGACAGCGCAAGGCAAAACTCGTACGTCCGCGGAGATTGCGGCGGGGCGGACCGATGGCCCGAAGACGCCTGAGCAGACTCGCAAAGATGCACTGGCAGCCATACAGGATGCGATTCCCGCCGAAGGCTTCGCGACCTATCTGGGCATCTATGGTCTGGTTATAGCCCTCATCGTTGACGCGAACGGGAAGCCGCTCGCCTGGGCAGCTTACGGAGCCGTCGCAGTGGGTGCCGCGATCAACATCCTTTCATTGCTGTGGGCGGCCGGGCTCGAGTGGAAGGCCAAGCCCCCGACCGACAAGAGGGGAACTGTTCTTCGGTTGGCCTGGAGAGTCATCGCGTTCACAATTTTGTACTGCGTAGTGGTCATCGCCACTCCTGACAACCCGTTTGCTAAGTTCGCAGACCTCAACATCGGGATTGGTCTTATCGCTGTGGTCATTACCGGCGCGATCGTCGCTATCACGAAGAAGCCGTAACGTCGTGGCTGACAAGAAGGACGGCAGTCCGAACGACGCGTGGAAAAAGCCGGTATACAAGGGGCGCGAAGGCGATTCGAGCAATCGCAGCGGCTCGGTCGGGGGCAATCCGACTCCACCGAAGCGGCCTCAACCGCCGAAGGGCGCAACCCCTCCGAAGAAGGACTAGTCACGACATGACTGACGCACCGAGCAAGAAGGAGCTGCGCGACAAGTCCGAGCAGTTGAACTTGGTAGCTGCCGAGCTCGACCGAGAGATTTCCTCGCAGATACAACGCGCAAATGCTATGGAGCAAAGAGCAACCATCCTTATCGGCGCCGCGAGTGTGGTTGGCGCTCTCCAGATTTCTACGGACTTCTCATGGACGACGATCTCGAATTTGGCGTTGAGCTTCTTGGCGGCCGTAGCTGGCGTGGTGGTTGTTTTTCCGCGAAAGGGCGACGCTCTGGACGTCCGACCTGTTCGTGACGACCTCCTCAAGATGGGCCTATTAGAAGGTACGTACCAACTGATCGATACGAAGCTCGAAATTCTCGAAGCGGACGAAAAATGGCTCTCAGCTCGGGGGTGGATCGCTAGGGCCGGGTTCATTGCTCTGGCGCTCTCGATCGCGGTCGCCCTATTGGGCGCGTTAACGCCTCCCTCGCCGGCGCCCGATACACAGACGGTTGTTACGGCTGCAACGTGGTAGCTGACAAGGACAAGCCAAGGGATCCTAAGTGGACCAAGAAGGTCTACAAGGTCAGGAACGCGAAGTCTGGCAAGTTCGAGGACCGTCATGTCATCCCCAACCGTGCTCGTGGTGGGTGGGATGTAGTCAAGGGTGATGGAACCCGCGCCTCGGAACACTACGCAACGGAGGCGGAGGCCGTCGAGCGCGCGAGAGAAATTGTCGCGAACAACGGCAGCGGGGGCGGCACGGTCCTCATTCATGGACATGACGGCAAGATCCGCCGCAGCGACTCGATTGCCCCAACTGAATCGCCCGACGGGGACAACAAACACTGAGCCTCGCGCCCGACACATTGTTTCTGATTAACACTTCGCGCTGCTGTCTCGACTACACAGTGAGCCTCGCCATGAGACTCGCTACTTCGTTCATTGGAGCAAGAGATGAATACTGTTCTGGATCACGATTGGGCTCGTCGCTGAGATGACATCCGACGACCCAAATTGGGCAACCTTGTATCAGCAGCATCGAGAGTCGATGTACAAGGTTGCCTTCAGCGTGTTGCGTGAGGGCGGCATCGCCGACCAGGCCGAAGACGTTGTTCACGACGCGATGACCTCCCTGATCTCGTCCCCTCCCACCGGGGTGCGGAGTTGGGAGGCGATGATGGTCGTCGCCGCGAAGCGGAAGGCGCTCGACCGTCTCCGCTCTGCTCCGTTCCGCCACGCCGGGCCCGAGCTCAGCGATGACCATGATCGTGCCAACGAGCGCGACGAGATCGAAGAAGCCGCCGAAGCGCTCGATCGCCAGCGAGAGGGTGCCCGGGCCTGGGACGCGTTGGCTGTACTCGATCCCCGCCACCGTTTGGTAGCGCGAGAATACATCGTACACGGCCGCTCCCGCGAAGAGGTGGCTGCCGAACTCGGCGTAACTCCGGCTCGCGTAAGCCAGATGGCGAAGCTCGCGCTTGAGCAACTCCGCGAGGAATTAGATAGATAGGAGGGGATGATGACCAACGAAGACCGCGATCGGCTAGTTGAAGAACTGGCAGACGCATGGACCGCAAATAAAGGTGGAGCAGACCGCCCCGACGTGAACGCCGAGATCGGTGAGGACCTGGCTCCTCTGCTTGAGGTAGCAGACCTTTTGCGAGAGGGCGCTACCACCGCGCCGCCCCTAGAGAACGATCCCACTGCAGTGATGCTTGGCCTCGTGCCGGATCCTGAGGTGGCGCTTGACTCCAAGGCTCTGAAGCGAGCACGGACTAGCGCAAACTTCACAATCTCGGATCTTGCGAAGAAGCTGGGCATGCGTGGTTGGAAGGTCGCTACACCAGATGTCTTCCGATGGGAGACACAGTCGGCCTATGTGCTGAGCCCCGCCTTGCTTCGTGCCATCGCTGAGGTGCTAAACACTTCACCGGATCGGATCACTACGGGCAGGCACGAGAAGCCCAGCTGGTTGGACGATGTAGTAGGTTCTCCTCCCTTTGGGCTAATCGCCAAGCGTTGGTCGGAACTGCGGGGGATTCCTGTTCAGTTGGCCTCGGCCGGCCTTGAGTCACGAATCCTGGCTACCGTGCATCGTGGAGGTCGGCCCGACCCGGCCCAACTGCTGCAGTCGCTCGACGCGTTTGTAACCGCAATGGAGCAAGCAGATCGGGATCTCGAGTGAACTTAGATCAGTGCGTCGAACGCGCGATTACTCGTCTCGCTCCCGTAGTCCGCGAACGGTTCGCATTGAATCCCCTTGGTGTTCTCGCGGAGGAGTTGCACTTCAAAGTTCAGGCCGTCGAACATCTCTCGAGTCAGCGCAACGTTGGTGGCTTCTGCGACGGAGTTTCGTTCCTCGATGATGGCGTGATCCTGTACGCGCCCACGCCCAAGAGTCGGCGTGAGAATTTCACTCTTGCTCACGAGCTTGGGCACTCGATGGTTGAGCAAGATGACAAAGTCCTCGATTGGCTCGCCAACCAAACTGAGCCGCAGGTCATGCTTGAGACGATCTGCGACCGGATCGCGCAGCGTCTCCTGCTTCCCGAGGATATGGTTGCCTCCGTATTGTCGGGCGGCGTGATTCGCGCCCAGCATGTCGTGGATCTGCTTGATCTCAGCCAGGCAAGTCGGCCGGCCTGCGCGATCGCCCTCGCACAACATCTGCCGGGGCTGGGCGCAATCGTGCTGATTGACAAGTACAGCTTGAGTGTCGCTCACGCCAGCGTGCGACCGGATCCCGAAGAGGGCTGGCCCCTCGTGTTTCCATGGCGGAATCAGCCAGTCGACAAGTGGCATCCCCTCGTGACTCTTGTGTCAGGTGGCACACTCACGAAGCGGATCTCGTGGCGCACTCCGTGGAACAAAACCCATGACTTTTTCGCAGATGCGATCGCTGACGACAGACGAACGATCGCCGTCTTTTCAGATGTCGATATCTGGAGCCCGGAGCACCGCCGCATCGAGGAACCACGCGACTTTGATAAGCGACCTCTTCTGAAGACGTACTGCTGTGGGCAGGAGCAGTGGGTACGCGGGTACCCTTGTCCGACCTGTCACGGGCCGTTCTGTCCCAAGTGCGGCAAGTGCCGCTGCGATCGCAACAGCAGCCGGGCTGCCGTCTGCACTGGGTGCTTCCTGGAGTTCTCGTCCGCGCTTCTGGTTGATGGCAAGTGTGAGGACTGTCGGTAGCCAGGCAGATCATTAACGCCACGGCGGGCTACCTCGACTACTTAGTGAGGGACTTCGCATCTACGACGAAGGCTTGCCCTCGGGATGGAGGTGAATGGCATGGCAAAGAACACAGGGCGCGGGCACCGCGTCGGAGCAGTCAAGGGTCGCAGCGAGTTCAAGGTCGGCAAGACCTGGTTCAAGCGCAACACTACGACCGGTCAGATCATGAACGGGAGCTCCAACCAGCACAAGGGCGTTCGCAACGAGAAGTGAGCTAGCTCGCAACTCAGCGCGACCGTTTCAACAAACAAGACGACATCCGAACCCGGGTGGCGACCACCGCATCCAACTAACGCAAGGAGGCCATCGTGGCCGAAGGCAACAACCGACATGTAGTACCCAACCCGAACGGCGGATGGGACGTGGTCGCGCCTCACGCAGACCGCGCCTCAGCACATCTCGGGACTCAGGCCGATGCGATTGATCGCGCCCGCGACATCGTGACCAACGCCGGCGGCGGTGAAGTGCGCATTCACGGCCGCGATGGCCAGATTCGCGACACGGACACTGTTGGCGGTGGCAACGATCCGCTGCCGCCGCGAGACAAGAAGTAGCGGTCATTCCGGGGCGACGAGGGCAGACCCAAGATGCCCTCGTCGCGTTGGGAGCTCCTTTGAGAGAACGGGCACCCGCGGCCGGGGGCGAACGAGCGAGCGCTGTGCGGAGAGTGATGAAGTGGACCCGATAGTCAGCACGACCCTTGGCGCGGCCGGGCTTCTTGTTGCCCTTGCGTCCACGACGCACGCCATATTCCTTTCGAACGGCAAACGGTTCTTGGAGCGCGCTCGAGGGCTGGCGGACCTGCGGGCTTCGTTGGAGATTGCTGGACCGCTCCAGTCCGATCACGCTTCTGCGGACGCGGTACGAGTGCACAAACGACTACTTGCGGACTTGGATAGCGAGTCGCGCGCGAACGCCGTACTTTATCTGCAGGTGGTGGGTCGTCTCGTGCGACCAGGGTCGTTCTTGTTGTCTGCCTTGCACGTCGTCTACGGATTCGTCATGGTGTCCTTGATAACGAATAGCCCCGACAAGACTGTTGCAACGAGCGCGGCCACTGCATGGGTCAACATAGTTGTGGCGTTGATCGCAGTCGTCCTCATTGGATTCGGTGTTTGGGGATTCTTCCGGCGCCTCAAGACACGACAACTCCGAAAGAAGATCGGAATTGTTGATCCGGTCAGCGGTGAAGCGATCAAGCGGTTCGCGCGAGTTTTTCGCACTGGCAGACTCGGCGACAAAGCGGTCACGTAGTGGACCTCTGTATCCCATTGACGCTTCAACGCCCGATCCCTAGAGCTGCTTCGGCCCGCCCCTCCCATAGGTGGCAGTCGCACTACCGGTGCCATGCTTGCCTAGAACGCAGTGAAAGGAGCTGAGGTGGGGATGAGCTGGCGATTTTTGCGCCAAGGGCAATCGGCAGCAAATGCAGTCGCTAGTCTCGACGGACTCCTAAATGGCCTCAAGAATGTCGCCCGTCAGGACCCGAGCCTGCACGCCAGCAGCTACCTGATGTGGGCAGAAAATGCTGAAACGCAGTTGCGAGCCCACTTCGATGACCAGGAGCCCTGGCGAGGGCTGCACACGGAGCGGTACTGGCGCATTCGGGCGATCAGCGACGAAACGCTGCGACCGCATCCGATGATTGAGGGGGAGGTCGCTGATCAGGAACTTACACTCGAGACACTGCGGAAGCAGCTCTTGCACTATCAGAAGATCCTCACGGTGGCCGCTGACGAGCGTCTGTTTCTGATCGACACGAACGCGCTCATCCACGGATCGCTCTTTACCCAAGTCCGGTGGAGCGAACACGTATCAGAGAAGCAGGTGCGGTTGATCATGCCGCTGATAGTCCTCGATGAACTTGATGGGCAGAAGAACAAGGGGAACCACGAAGCCGGCGGTGTTCTCCGGGAGCTCGACAAGCTGCTGCCCGCCGGAGAAGCATTGAGCCTTACCAGGGTCCGAGACAACGTCACTCTGCAGATCGTTGATGAGCCGACCGCACACGAGCGGATTGGGAACGCGGACGATGAGATCGTTCATCAAGCCGGCTACTTTGCTTCACATTGCAGCAACAGAATTACGATCGTGACCATGGACAGGGCCATGCGGGTGCGCGCAGAAGCCGCGCGCATCCCGGTGCTCATGTTGCCTGCCGAGCTGCGGCGCGCGAAGGAGTAGCGCTGGTGGATGAAGCACCGAGCATCGTAACCGTCCCGCGGAATGAAAGTTCCCGGCTCGAGTTGCTTTCGGTGCGACCACCGTCGTGGGAATATCTGCTTTTCGGCTACGCGCTACAGGCCGGGCTTGAGCGCACTGAGCCGAAATGGCGCGACTACCATCTCGGCTACACAATGGAGATTGGGCCAGCGATCCATAACAAGGACCTCGCTCATGCCTTTGATGATCGAATATCCCGGGTTGGCGCAATTACCTCCAACATCGTGAAGGTAATCAGCCTGCAGGCCCAAGAAAACGCCTTCGGCCCGCCCGGGACTCCGGGGGATCCTGAACTGATCGAGCATATGGGTAGCCGACTGATCATGATGTACGAGCAGCTGCTCGACTGGGCGCACGAAATCAGGTCGTTACGATTCGAAGCCGGGGCAGAACGGCTGCCAGAGCTCGCCGTCGCCTTCGTTGCACAGCCCATCGCGGAGACTCGCAAGTTCGTAGAAGACTACATTGCGCAAGTTGAGGCGGGGATCGCGGCCTACGTCTCAGGAGCAGCCTCGCCCATGAACATCACGATGCGTCTCAGCTTCGAACTTCCGGATGCCGTTAGAAAGGCCTACGAAAAGGAAATCAAGCGAGTGTCACGCGGATTCTAAGCCTTCGATGAATTACCCCTCCGGCCGATGACGGCACGGTCAGGATCGTTTGGCCTGTCCGGCCACGCAGGCCTCGCGCCCCATGGGTTGCCGCAACTTAGCGCGCGCCACTCGCAACAGTTGTGACGGGGCCAGGCGCGTTTGTGCATGCCTAGCCCCGTTCATAGTGTTTTACCTACTAGCACGCACAATCTCGAGAACACTAGAGCTCACGAAATCAGTGCGCAACGAAACTACAAGCAGGTAAACTACTATTTGATTAGTAACATCAGCAAACAGGTCGCTAATAGAACAAACCCTGGCGTGGCTAACAACACGGTGAGTTCTTTGATCGTTGACTGACGCGGTGGCGGGTGTTTACCCATCACTACCTTCTCTGTTTGTAAGTTGACCCTCCGTTCAAGCGGGGGGTCTACTTTTTGGTGGCCGACTCTCGTTCCTTCTCTTCCGGAGAAGATTCTGAGCGGTTCGTTGGCCTTGGAGGCTCTATTCTATTTCGCGCCGGTTACATCGCGAAGGAACGGTGCATCCGCGAGCAGGAGTCGTTCGAGCACACGGCGCAACGCGGCCGTATTTCGCACCTTGCTGCCTCCGGTGTTGATGGAAGAACCCGCAATATGACCCAGCGCATGCGCGGGATTCTCCGTTCTAGCCCGCGGCCAAGGCCAGCCTTCGCTCCGGGGCTGCTGCTTGCGCGCTCCGAGCACTGCACAAGTAGGTTCCAGTCGGCGCGACGACATGAAGGTGATAGGTGGTGCTCGATTTGG
>FTKR01001121.1_pt2 | contig 13006 bp, 9 predicted proteins | sample 1658141 | NCBI WGS metagenome assembly FTKR01 (sample SAMEA3914802, study PRJEB12502) | metagenome | biome: forest; material: soil | place: Canada | collected 2010-06-25 | depth 0.1 m | reverse complement strand
GGCAATTACGGCTATATGGACCAGATCGCGGCGCTGAAATGGGTGCAGGCCAATATTGCGGCCTTCGGTGGTGATCCGGCCAATGTGACGATCTTCGGCGAATCGGCCGGCGGGGGCAGCGTGCATATGCTGATGACCTCGCCGCTGACCGAGGGCTTGTTCGCCAAGGCCATCGTGCAGTCCGGCGGCGGTCGCGGCAATCTGATGGGCGAGCGCCGCCTGCATGAAGATCAGCCCAATTTGCCGTCATCGGAAACGCTCGGCGTGGCGCTGGCCAAGGCGAACGGTATCGAGGGCACGGATGCGGCGGCCCTGGCCAAACTGCGGGCCCTGCCAGCCGAAGTGGTCACGAACAAGCTCAGCCTCGCCAACATGACGTCCGATACCTATGGCGGGCCGATGGTCGATGGCAAGATCGTGGTGGACACCCCGCAGGCCGCCTATCTCGCCGGGCGCTACAACAAGGTGCCGCTGATGATCGGCGCCAATAGCGCCGATATCGGTTTCAATTTCGCCGAAACCAAGGAAGCGGCCTTCGCGCCCTTCGGTAGCCATATCGACGAGGCGAAAGCAGCCTACGATCCGCTGGGTAATTTCCCGGTCGAGGTCATCCGCTACTTCATGGGCATGGACGCGATGATGATCGAGCCGGCGCGGTTCGTGGCGTCTGCCCTGGCGACGCAGGGTGTGCCGAGCTATGAATATCGCTATGCCTATGTGGCGGATTCGATGCAGGCAGAATGGAAGACCGGCACGCCGCACGCCACGGAAATTCCCTATGTCATGGATACGGTCAAGGCGAAATATGGCGACAAGCTAACGGCGGTGGACGCGAAAATCGCGGACCAGACCAACAGCTACTGGGCCAACTTCGCCAAAACCGGCAATCCCAATGGCGCAGGCTTGCCGAACTGGCCGCAATATGATCCGAAAACCGATGTGCTGCTCGATTTCGCGCCGGATGGCACACCGGTCGCCATTCCCGATCCGTGGAAGGCGCGGCTGGATGTGACCGCGGCGATAGCCCAATAAAACCTGAAATGTAAAGATTTACCGGGCGTTCAGGCCGGGTTCACAATGGCGCCCCTATATGTTCCCTGCGCAGCAGTTCGATTGTCCGTATTCTTCCCCGACGGATTGTCAGACATTTTGCGTTACAGAAACACTTCCGCCTTCTAACGGTCGCTTTCACCCGTTATGCGAGCGGATCGGGGATTATCTATATTTCAGGCAACATAATGCGTTCGACCAAATTCATGACCACGGGCCTGTACGGCCTGATCCTTTTCGGCTGCGTGGCGGGCGCCCTGCCGGCCATGGCGCAAGACGCGCCGCCTCAGCAGAGCACACCGGCGGGTCCGGCCGTAAAACCGGATGACACGACCCAGACGATCGTGGTCGAGGGCAAGAAGCCACAGAACAAGATCGACCGCCAGGTTTATGACAATACCAAGGATATCGACAGCCAGACCGGCACGGCGGCGGATGCCCTCAATAAGGTGCCTTCGGTCAATGTCGATCCGACCGGCAATGTCACCCTGCGCGGTAATTCCAGCGTCCAGGTCTATGTCGATGGCAAGCCGTCGGTGATGATGCAGGGCGATAACCGCGCCGGCGCACTGCAATCCATGTCGTCGGGCGATATCGATTCCATCGAGGTCATGACCAATCCCGGCGCGCAGTTTTCCTCGGAAGGCTCCGGCGGGATCATTAACCTGGTGATGCGCAAGAACCGCAAGCCGGGCAATACCGGTGCAATCAATGCCAATGTTGGCGACGGGCGCTATAATGCCTCGCTCAACGGCGCGCGCAACACCGGCAAGTACACGATCAGCGGCGGTCTGAATATACGCCATGATGATCGTCCGAGCCGTTCGGGGTCGGTATCTGAGAACCTGGTCAGCGACACGACCACCGAGCAGTCGGGACAATCCGAAGGCCAGAACGACAATATCTCGGCGAATGCGGGTATAGACTATAATCTCGGTGACAAGGACACAATAGGTTCGCAGATCGCCTATTCGCGCCGCGAAATGGACAGTAACAGTCAGGAAACCTACGCCAATTATGACGCCGCCGGCGCCTTTACGAACGGCTATACGCGCAATTCGCACAATACCGGCCCGCGTGACGACTTCAGCTTCGACCTCAACTGGAACCACACCGGCGCCCTCACCGGTGAGAGCCTGAAGACCGACCTGCGCTTTGGGCGCTCGACTGGCGATACGGCTACGGATGCGATCAATACCGATAGTAACGGCGCGCATCAGGAAACGCGAACCGCGCAGAGCGACTTCCACAATGCCGTCTTCAGCGTCGATTATGTGCGGCCCTATGGCGAGGCCCAGATGACGACGGGTGTCCAGATTACCCAGGACAACAACAGCTTCAGCAATGTCGCCACCGGCGATAATGAGGCGGCTCTGACGAATGACTTCGCCTACGCCCAGACCCTGACCGCCGCCTATATCACCTGGCAGCAGCCGATCGGTGAGAAGTGGACGGTTATGGGCGGTGTGCGCGCCGAGGCGCTTTCGCTCGATACCGACGCCATAACGAGTGGCACGACGAGCCAGATCGATTATACCAAGCTCAGCCCCAGTGCCTTCGCCACCTATAATCTGAACGACAGCACCAAGCTGCGTTTCTCCTATTCGCACCGCCTGCGCCGTCCGCAGCCGCAGGATCTCAATCCGTTCCGGACCTACCGCGACGAACAGAATGTCAGCGCCGGTAATCCCGACCTGAAACCGGAAGAGACCGACTCGTTCGAGGCCGGTTATGAAAAGAGCGCCGGCAAGATCAATTATCAGGTCCGCGCCTATTACCGGAAGACCGACAACAGCATCACCGATTACAGCTATTATCTGCCGCAAGCGGACCCGGCTGACCCGCTGGTGCTGTTGACCACCAAGCGCAATTTCGGTGACAGCCAGTCGGGCGGCCTGGAAGGTAATTTCGACGGCAAGCTGACGGACAAGCTCTCCTTACGCCTGAACGGCAACCTGGCCTATACCAAGCTGAACGCAGCCAGCCAGACCCGCGACACCGAAGCCACCACCCTCAGCGGCCGGATTAGTTTCGACTATACCGCCACGGCCAAGGACCGCTTCCAGCTCAGTTATTTCGCGCGCGGCAAGCAACTGACCGGCCAGGGTTATTCGGCGCCCTTCGGCTTTGGTAATATGTCCTATCGCCATCAGGTCACGCCCAAGGCGGCGCTGGTGGTGACGGTGCAGGATCCGTTCCGCACGGCGAAATTCAAGACGGTGGTCGATACCGATACCGTCTACAGCGAATCCTCGCGCAGTATGCAGGGGCAGGTCATCATGGTCGGCCTGAGCTATACGCTTGGTGGCGCCAGCACCAGCAAAGACGGCGAGCGCAAATGGGACGGCCAGCGCGGTTCCGGTAATTGGGGCGGCCCTCCGGGCGGTGGTCCCGGCGGCGGCGGCCCGATGTAAGAACAGAAGGCAGGGCGCAGGTCCTGCCTTTCTTTTTGGCTTTTTCTTTGCATTTTTTCTGTAATCGATTACACATTGTGACGGCTATCAAAAAGACCGGGGCGGGGGCGATGTCCGTCATCGGCCATATTCACAGGGGTTTTCATGGATACGTCTACGGGCACTATAGCTTCTGGGGGCACTATGCGTTCTGGGGGGAATGGCTGGCTGTTCGCCACTGCTTTCGCCGCCATCACCGCCACCTCCTTCTGTTTCATCCTGCGTGCGCTGGTCATCGATAACTGGGGTGTCGCCTTTGCCCTCACGGAAACTCAGAAGGGCGAATTGCTCGGCGTCGGCCTGTGGCCGTTCTCCATCACCATCGTGCTGATGTCGCTGTTCATCGACCGGATCGGCTTTCGGGTGACCCTGTGGTTCGCGGCGCTCTGCCACATCATCGGGCTCGGCCTGCTTTTCACCGCCACGGGTTACTGGTCGCTTTACGCCGGCACCTTCATCATGGCGCTGGGCAATGGCGCGGTCGAAGCCGCCGCCAATCCGTTGATCGCCACGCTTTTCTCGCATGACAAATCGAAATGGCTCAATCGGCTGCACGCCGCCTGGCCGGGCGGCATGATCCTCGGTGGCCTGCTGGCCATGGGCCTGGACAGCCTGGGTGGCTTTGACTGGCGGGTGAAGGTCGGGCTGATGATCATTCCGGTTCTGGTCTATACGGTGCTGCTGATCGGCCGCAAATTCCCGGTGTCGGAACGGGTGGCGTCGGGCGTTTCCTACCGCACCATGCTGGGTGAAGCGGGCTTCATCTCGGCCTTTATCCTGGCGGCGCTGATCATGCTCGAAGTGGGACGCGTCTTCGCCCTGCCGCCGATGATATCTTTCGGCGCCGCGGTGGTGCTGGCCTTGGTCTATGCCTTCTTCGCCCGCTCACCAGGGCGGCCGCTGTTCATCCTGCTGGTGCTGGTGATGATGCCTCTGGCGGTCACCGAGCTATCCACCGATAGCTGGATCTCCTCGCTGATGACGCCGGAAATGAACAGGCTCGGCCTCGCCGCCGGCTGGGTGCTGATCTATACCTCGGCGCTGGTCTTCGTTATCCGCATCTTTGCCGGCACCCTGATCAAGTGGCTCAACCCTCTCGGTGTTCTGGCCATGGCATCGGCTCTGGCGGCGGCGGGCCTGTTCCTGATGTCGGGCGCCACGGGCCTGGCCATCCTGGCGGCCGCCACCTTCTATGGCATCGGCAAGAGCTTCTTCTGGGGAACGGCGCTCGGCGTCGCTTCCGAACAGTTCCCCAAGGGCGGCGCCGTGACGCTGAACATGCTGGCTGGTGGCGGCATGCTGGCGGCGGGGATTGTCGGCTCGGTGCTTCTGGGCGCGGCGCAGGATAATTCAACCCGTGAAGGGCTGAAGCTGCACGACACCACGCACCAGACGACGCTTTCCGAACAATACCTGACCGAAAAGGTCAGCGTATTCGGTCGTTATAAGGCGCTCGATGAGGCGAAGGTGGCCGGAGCTTCGGATGCCGACAAGGCTGTGCTGGAAGGGCTCTCCGGCAGCGCCAAGAAAGACGCCCTGAAAGAAGTCGCCCTGCTGCCGGTCATCACCTGCCTGATCTTCCTCGGCCTGATCCTTTGGTTCCGGCGCAAGGGCGGCTACAAGCCGGTCATGATCAATGATCATTAACAACAAATATGAGACGAGATGACTAAGTTAAGACTGGGCATGGTAGGCGGTGGGCCGGGCGCATTTATCGGCCCGGTTCACCTGATGGCGTCGCGGCTGGACGACCCGTTCGTCCTGGAGGCCGGCGCTTTCAGCCGCGATGCGAGCAAGAACCGGCAGGCCGGAGCGGGCTATGGCCTGTCGACGGATCGCGTTTATCCGTCATGGCAGGACATGCTGGCGGCGGAAAAGGGCCGGCTCGACCTGATCGCCATCGTTACGCCCAATGATACTCATTTCCCGATCGCCAAGGCGGCGCTGGAGGCGGGCTTCAATGTGCTGTGCGACAAGCCGGCGACGCTAAATCTCGACGAAGCGCTGGCCCTGCGTGAGGTGGTGCGGGCCAGCGGGAAATCTTACGGCCTGACCTATACCTATAGCGGCTATCCCTTGGTCCGTGAGGCCAAGAAGCTGGTCGCGGAAGGGCGATTGGGGACGATCCGCAAGATCGTGGTCGAATATAGCCAGGGCTGGTTGTCGCAGGCGGTGCATAGCAAGCAGGCCGACTGGCGGGCGGATCCGGCGCAGTCGGGATTGGGTGGCTGCATTGCCGATATCGGTGTCCACGCCTTTCACCTGAGCGAGTTTGTCAGTGGCGCGAAGGTGGAAAGCCTCTGCGCCGATCTTGGCATCGTGGTGCCTGGCCGGGCGCTGGATGACGACTGCAATGTATTGCTGCGTTATGGGAATGGCGTCCGGGGCGTGCTGGTGTCGTCGCAGATTGCGGCGGGAGATCGCAATGGCCTGCGCCTGCGGGTCTATGGTGAAAAGGGCGGGCTCGACTGGTCGCAGGAACAGCCCAACATCCTGACGCTCAACGGACATGACGCACCAACACAAATCCTGCACGCCGGCACACCCTACCTGACCTATGGCGCGCGGGTGCCGGCCGGTCATCCGGAAGGTTATCTTGAAGCCTTCGCCACGCTTTACCGCGATTTCGCTGATCAGATATCAACCGGCGCACCGTCGCTGGTGCCGGGTATCAAGGACGGTCTGCGCGGCATGGCGTTTGTCGAGACAGCGGTAAAATCGAGCCGCAACAAAAGTTGGGAGACACTGCTGTGAGAACCCTCAAAGGCCCCGGTATCTTCCTGGCGCAATTCCTCGGCGATCAGGCGCCTTTCAATAAACTGGAGACCATGGCGCAGTGGGCGTCAGGTCTCGGCTATAAGGGCCTGCAAATCCCGACCTCGTCGCCGACGATTTTCGATCTGGAAAAATGCGCGCAGAGCCAGACCTATGCCGATGAGATCACCGGTATGCTGGCGCAATATGGCCTGGTCGTCACCGAGCTTTCGACCCATTTGCAGGGACAGCTTGTCGCCGTCCATCCGGCCTATGATACCTTGTTCGATGGCTTTGCCCCGCTGGCCCTGCATGGCAAACCGAAGGAGCGTCAGGCGTGGGCGGTAGAGCAGGTCAAGCTGGCGGCGAAGGCCTCGCAGCGGCTCGGTCTCAAGGCGCACGCCACTTTTTCCGGGGCCCTGGCCTGGCCATATTTTTATCCGTGGCCACAACGTCCGGCCGGTCTGGTGGAGGAAGCTTTCGCCGAACTGGGCCGGCGCTGGAAACCGATCCTCAATGCGTTCGAGGAGGCCGGTGTCGATTGCTGCTACGAAATCCACCCCGGCGAGGACCTGCACGATGGCGCCACCTTCGAGCGTTTTCTCGATGAGGTCGGCGGGCACAAACGCGCCAACATCCTGTTCGACCCCAGCCATTTCGTGCTGCAACAGCTTGATTATCTGAGCTATATCGACATCTATCATGAGCGCATCAAGATGTTCCATGTGAAGGACGCCGAGTTCAGTCCCAGCGGCCGATCGGGCGTTTATGGCGGTTATCAGGGCTGGGTCGACCGGCCAGGGCGCTTCCGTTCACTGGGGGACGGTCAGGTCGATTTCCAGGGTATCTTCAGCAAGCTGGCGCAATACGATTACGAGGGCTGGGCGGTGCTGGAATGGGAGTGCTGCCTGAAGCATCCGGAAGACGGCGCCCGCGAAGGCGCCCCGTTTATCCGAGATCATATCATCCGCGTCACCGAGAAAGCCTTTGACGACTTTGCCGGTAGCGGCGTATCGAAGGAGGCCTTACGTAACCTGATGGGACTTTGATATGGATCGCCGTTCGCTCTTGCTGACCCCGCTCGCTTTGACTGCTGGAGGGGCCATGGCCCAGACCGCCGCTCCCGATACCGCAAAAACCGTCGCCGGCTGGCCGACGCCCACCGGCACCATTGACCTTTGGCCGAAAGGCGCGCCCGGCCAGTTGCATGCGGATATGAAGGAAGTGGTTGAAGAAACCTCCAATGATCCGGCGGTGAAGTTTCGCCGTGTGCAGGGCATATCGAAGCCGCGCATGGCGGTTTTTCCGGCGTCGAACCCGAATGGCGGGGCGATGCTGATCATCCCCGGCGGTGGTTTTAGCTGGAACTATTTCGATCATGAAGGCTATGCCCTCGCCGACTATCTGAACCAGCGGGGCGTCACCTGTTTCGTGCTGTTTTACCGGCTGGCCAATGACGGCTGGGACAATCGCGCCGATGTTGGTACCATCGATGCCCAGCGCGCCATCCGCCTGATCCGCAAAAATGCTGCGCAATATAAACTCGATCCAAAGCGTGTCGGTGTGGTCGGATTCAGCGCCGGCGGCTTCATTACGGCGTCACTGGCGACGCGCCATGCGCAGGCGCTTTATGCTTCGGTTGATGATGCCGATCAGCTCGATGCCCGTCCGTTTATCGCCGCGCCGATCTATCCGGTGCAGTCGCTTGATCCGGCCATCGCCTATGACGGCACAGCGCCGTCGCTTTTCGGTGGGCCGGCCACGCCTGAACAGATCGCCCGTTATACGCCGGACCGCAATATCGATGCGCAGACCCCGCCGATGTTCCTTACCCAGGCCGAGGACGACGCCACCGTGCCGGTGGCCAATTCGGTGGTTCTGCGTGATGCCCTGAAAGCAAAGGGAATCGTGGTCGAAACGCACCTTTTCGCCAGCGGCGGGCATGGCTTCGGCATGAAACCCGACCTTAATATGCCCTATCATATCTGGCCGCAGCTTTTCGCTAACTTTGCCCGCAGTCAGGGGCTTATGGGGTAAGCAAAGCCCCCTCTGTCAGGCTTGGCCTGACATCTCCCCCACAGGTGGCGCGGGGGACCGCGCGAGTTTACTCGCGGGGTGGTGGGGGCTTTCCTAATCTTTTCTTCAGTTCCAGCATGGCGCGGCCGGTATGGTACGGGCATTTCCACATCCCCGCCTGATACGGGCCGGTCTTGCCGGAATCGGCCGCATACCATGACCAGTCGTGGCCGGAGCGCGCGCCGAACTGCGTCTTGATACGGCTCCAAAGTTCAATGGTGACGTCCAGCCAGTGCGCGTCACCGGTCATCTGCCAGGCATTGGTGAAGGCGATCAGGGCTTCGGCCTGTCCCCACCATTCCTCAATAAGGGTGCGATTGGCCAGGGCCAGTTGCGCCAACGACAGGGTAAGTGGCCGGGTACGCGCCAGCAGGGCCGCATCGCCAAGCGTCACCGCCGCCTGCCAGATCAACCAACCCGCTTCAGCATTATGGCCGTGCGATACCGGACCGGGACGGGGTGTCCAGTCCGCCTCGAACGCAATGGGAATATGCGCGCCTTCGCGAGCAAAACGGCTGGTGAAGAGATCGAGTGCGCGATGGAGCGCTGCCTGCGATATCGCATCCGGCGCGATATGGTGGAGGTGGCTGTAGCCTTCGAGCAGGTGCAGGTGCGCGCCGAGGGTTTTTGCGCCGTCGTCGGGGCCATCAAAACAATCGGTATAACCGTCGCCGGTCCAGAACTGCGTTTCGGCCGCCGACTGAATCCGGCGGGCGATGATCAGGGCCTCGTTATCGCCGATGGCGCGATGATATTCCGCCAAAGCATATATCGCATAACCTTGTGCGTGGGCGAAGCGCGTCCGATCGAGCACCGCGCCGGTGTGGTCGAGCAGCCAGACAACGCCATTACCTTCAGGTGTCAGGAAATGATCGCGCAGATAGCCCATCGCCCGCCTGGCCAGCGGCAGGTCATTCATGGCGCTGAAAAACCACAGCAGCCGCATGTTGAGGATGGCGCTTTTCGGCGCATCCGTCACCGGCCGGCCATCATTGTCGATCTCGCCGAAGAAGCCGCCGTGAATATCGTCAGGCATTCGTTCCGACCACCCGCGCAGCAGATCATGCGCCTCAAGCCGGGCTTCGCGTTGCAGGGTTTCGGCAAGGTCTTTCATATACACAGGATAGCCTGTCTTCGGCAAAAAAGAACCCTGAGACACCTGCCTTGCCAGCGGTATCCCAAGGCTTAAACCGTAACCCAGGAGGCTGCGTTACGGCTTGCGGCGGCTGTTCCGGTTAGGGGCGGGAGAGAGCCGCGCAATAAGGGTCAGATCGCACCTGCCCGAACCTGCTTGACGGCATGATCCGCCGCGCGGGCGGTGAAGGCCATGAAGGTCAGGGACGGATTGACGCAGGAGGTCGAGGCCATGGCCGAGCCATCGGTGACGAAGACATTCTGCGCGTCGTGAAGCTGGTTCCATTTATTGGTGACTGAAGTGCGCGGATCCTTGCCCATGCAGGCGCCGCCCATCTCATGGATCGCATCACCGGGGATATGCGGCTTTTCTTCCGACCAGACATCGATCAGGCCGGCAGCCTTCATCATGGCCTCGCCCTGCCGCGCGCCATCGGCCATCATCTTGCGTTCATTTTCGCGGAAGGTGACATTGAACAGGGCTTGGGGTACGCCGAAACGATCGACCTTGGTGGGATGCAGGGTCAGGGTATTGTCGATATAGGGCAGGCATTCGCCGAAGACATTGAAGCCGATCGACCACGGACCATAAGTGCGCAGGCCCTCTTTCATCGAAGCGCCGAAACCGACCGCGCCGGAGGGACCGCGATGACCGCCGCCCTGGCAGCCATAACCCCGTAAAAAGTCGGCATCGGAATCCTGACCCTTCAGGTTGCGGAAGCGTGGGATATAGACACCGGTCGGCTTGCGGCCGTATTCGATCAGGTCTGAATAGGTGCCTTCCGGCAGGTTGCCCGAGAAGGTGGTCAGCATGGCGTGATCCATGATGTAGCGACCGAGCGTGCCGCTGGAATCGGCAAAGCTCTTGTCGCTGGCCGGCAGTTTTGAATTGAGCAGGATCTGGTTCGATGCCATGGCCGAAGCGCACAGGAAGACGATGCGCGAGCGGTAGGTATGGGGCGCTTGTGTATTGGCATCGATGGTGCGCACGCCGGTGACGCGCTTCGTTTTCGGATCGTATTCCAGCGAGGTCACCACCTGGTCGGCCAGCAGGATCAGGTTATTGGTGGCGCGGGCGGCAGGCAGGGTCACGGCCTGGGTCGAGAAATAGGCGCCGAAGGAGCAACCGCGATTGCATTGCGACCGGCTTTGGCAGCGCGACCGGCCTTGCTCAGGCTTGTCCTCGGTCATGTTGGAACAGCGTGTATGGATCAGCTTGCGATCAGGCATCGCCTTTTCCAGCCGTTCCTTGGTCCAGGTTTCGGCGACATTCATAGGATGCGGCGGCTGGAATTCACCGTCGGGCAGTTGCCACAGGCCTTCCTTCTGACCGGAAATACCGGCATAGGATTCGACATAGGAATACCATGGCGCGATATCTTCATAGCGCACCGGCCAGTCATTGCCGTGGCCGTCCTTGCCATTGGCCTCGAAATCCTGAGGGCCGAAGCGCAGGGATACGCGGCCCCAGGTCAGGGACTTGCCGCCGACCGTGCCGGGGCGCACCCAGCGAAATTCCGGCCCGTCCTTGAAGGCGTAGGGGTTCAGGCGGTCATTGTTCATGAAGCCTTTGACCGCCGTCTGTGCTGCCCCGCCATAGCGCGAGGCATAATAGTCACTCTCGACCAGTTCCGGGCGGGTCTGGCCCCGGAAGGGCTGCTCCCACGGGCCGGTGCCTTCATAGGTATAGTCCGTGCTGTGCTCGACCATGCGGCCGCGATCGAGCATCAGCACCTTCATGCCCTTTTCGGTCAGTTCCTTGGCGGCCCAACCACCGGAAACACCGGAGCCGATGACGATGGCGTCGAATTCATAATCAGACATGGCTGGCCCCGTTACGATGAGAATACGCGGTTGACTTCGGAATAGGGATAGGCGCCGTCATACTTGCCCGGCACCGGCAGATAGACGCGCTCGACCGTGCAACCGATTTCAGAGCTGTAGTAGCCGAAGATGACCAGTTGCCGCAGATGCTCGAATGAGTCGGCGGGCGCACCGGGCAGGGTCTGCTGCATGGCCAGGGTCAGGATAGCGTCCTGTTGCACCGGCGTGATGGCGGCGAAGGGCTTGCCATTGGTTTTTTGGGCAAAGGTGTCGATGGCGCTGAGGCCGCCCATCACCATGTCGCGCTCGGCCTGCCAGTACCATTCCGACAGCATCATTTCGATAAAAGCCGGCACTTCGGCGGCGATGGCGCCGGGTGTATCGGTGGTCGGGATGATGCGTTCGGAGACGGCGGCGGTGAGGGCGCGCTGGTCAGTGGTCATATAGGAGGTTGCAGGTTTGAAGCCGGGGTCCACGCCGGCCTGCATGGCGCGGGCTATCGGCGCAACGGCAACGCCGCCGACCATGGCGAGGATTCCGGTCAGGAGACTCCTGCGATCGGGATGCGGACTGTGATCATGGGCCATTCTATTCCTCCTGTGCCGCCAGCTTGCGCACCCAGATATTGCGGTAGGACACCGCGCTGCCGTGGTCCTGAAGGGTGAAAGGCAGGGCATTGGCATGCGGATGATAGGTGGCAAGCGTTTTCCAGTCAGTCTTGCCGAGGATTTCCTGATGATTCTGCGTCAGTACGCCGTTATGCAGCACGGTAACGTAGGCAGGCCTGATGACCTTGCCGGCGGAATCGAAATGCGGGCGCTCGAAAATGATGTCGTAGGTCTGCCAGTCACCGGGTTTGCGCGAAGCGTTCACCAAAGGCGGCTTCCAGGCATAGACGGCTGAGGCCTGACCATCGGCATAGGTCAGGTTATCGTAGGAATCGAGCACCTGGACCTCATACTGGCCCATGATAATGACGCCGGAATTGCCGCGATTTTGCGAGGTGCCCGAAACAGCCGCCGGTTCGCGGAATTCGATATGGAGTTGCATATCGCCGAAAGCGTCTTTTGTGGTGAGGCTGCCATCGCCATGCGGACCGTCACGGTGCGGCACGGTCATGCTGCCATCGGCGAGCGTCCAGTCGGCCGGCTTGCCATCAATGGTAGTGAAAGCGTCGAGCGAGGTGCCGTTGAACAGGATAATGGCATCGGAGGGCGCCTCGCTGGCCGTCTTGCCGGGGGTGACGAGGGGGGGATGCGGTCGTGCCGGATCATGGACATGCCATTTGCCGCCGGGCAACATAGGGGTGTCGGTAAAGCCGAGATCGCCAGCCGGCGCCTGAGTGGCGAACAGCAGGGAGATTCCAAGCGTCATCAGGCTTAAGCGCATCATTTCCATCCCGTATTGTCAGGTCTGTTTTCAGACGCTGCGTCGTTTTATTCCGCCGATTTGATCTTGAGGTAGTAGACCAGTGCCGCGCGTTTGGTGTCGTCCTTGACGCCACCATAGGTCATTTTCGTGCCCGGCATGGCCTTCATCGGCGCCAGCAGAAAACTGTTCAGCGTGGCGTCGTTCCAGGTTTGCCCCGAAGCCTTCATGGCGGCGGAATATTTGAAGGTAGCGGAATGCCCGCCGGCCTTTGAGCCATAGACGCCGTAAAGATTGGGGCCGACGCTGTCGTTTTTGCCTTTTTCGATCGAATGGCAGGCCTTGCA
>FTKR01820573.1_pt1 | contig 13017 bp, 12 predicted proteins | sample 1658141 | NCBI WGS metagenome assembly FTKR01 (sample SAMEA3914802, study PRJEB12502) | metagenome | biome: forest; material: soil | place: Canada | collected 2010-06-25 | depth 0.1 m | reverse complement strand
CTGGCTGGAACGCGAAAGACGCCAGGGCGCGGGTCCATGAACTGCTGGCGCAGGTCGGGTTGCCGAAAGACGCCTATGATCGCTATCCCAATGAATTTTCCGGCGGCCAACGTCAGCGCGTCGGCATCGCCCGCGCCATCGCGCTCAATCCCAAACTGATCGTCTGTGATGAGCCGGTGTCGGCGCTCGATCCGTCGGTGCGCGCCCAGATCATCAACCTGCTGCGAGACCTGCAACAACGCCTGGGTATATCCTACCTGTTTATTTCGCATGATCTCGCCGTGGTCGAGCATATCGCCGATCGCGTGGTGGTGATGTACCTCGGTCAGGTGATGGAGCAAGGTGCGCGCGATACCTTCTGGAAACAGCCGCTTCATCCCTATACGCGCGCGCTTCTGGCGGCGGTGCCGAGCGCCGATCCCGATACGGTGCGTGTCAAATCCGTACTGCAGGGCGAATTGCCGAGCAATATCAACCTGCCCGCCGGCTGTCCGTTCCAGGCGCGCTGCCCACTGGCCACCGAACAGTGCCGGACGGAAAAACCGGCCCTGCGCCGCGCCATAAGCGGCAATGACGTCGCCTGCCATCTGGTCGAACCGGCGCCGCAATTCCATACCCAACCCATAGAGGAAGCCACCCCATGCCCAGCACCCTGATCTCCACTCGCGCCGGTTGGATCGAAGACCCCGAAGCCGTTTTCGATGCCGTCCAGACCGCTTTGACCGAGAGCATCGGCACGCCGGCCAGGGCCCGCCACATCCGCCTGGTCCAGTTTCCGGCCGATCATTTCACCTCGGCTGAAGACGAGGGCGACCGTTACACCAATGTCGAGATCACCCTGTTCAGTGGCCGCACGGTCGAGCTGAAACAGGCGCTCTATGCCGCCGTGAAACGTAATCTCGGCGCGCTTGGCGTGCCGGAAAAGGACGTGAAAATCATTCTGATCGAATCGCAGAAAGAGAACTGGAGCTGATGGCACAGGACCTTTCCGCGCCGGAAACACACGATCCGGCTGCCGCCTTCCGTCACCGCGACTATCGGTTCTTCTACGTCACCCGGCTGTGCAATATGTTCGGCACCAATATCATGATGCCGACCCTGGGCTGGCAGATCTATCGCCTGACCCACGATCCGCTGTCGCTGGGGCTGATCGGACTGTTCGTCTTCGTACCGGTCATGCTGGCTACCCTGCCTTCAGGGCAACTGGCCGATCGTTACGAACGACGCAATGTCTACCGCACGTTTCAACTGCTCCTGACCGTAACGGCACTGATTTTCTGCGGCCTGACCTTCGCTGGCGTCACCAATCCGCTGTTCTTCTATCTGGCGGCGGGCTTGTTCGGCGCCTCGAAAACCTTCTCTGCCCCTTGCGCTGCCGCCTGGATGCCGCACATGATCCCACGCCAGGCCCTGCCCAATGCGGTAGCGTGGAATTCATCAGGCTTCCAGCTGACCAATGTGATCGGGCCAGCATTGGCGGGCCTGATGCTGCATGTCGCCGGCGAGGGCGCGACCTATGCCCTGGCAGCCGGGCTTTATCTCTCCGGCTGCCTGTGCGCCACCCTGATCCGCACGCGCAGCCGCGGCGGTGATCGCCGGCCGATCGGCCTGGCGCACCTGCTGGGCGGCCTCAACTATATCCGCCATAATCGCCTCATTCTGGGCGCGGTGACACTCGACCTGTTCGCGGTTCTGCTCGGTGGGGCCATCGCGCTCCTGCCGATCTATGCCAGCGATATCCTGCATGTCGGCTCGGCAGGGTTCGGTGTCCTGCGCGCGGCACCGGCGGCAGGTGCCGTGATCACCGCTTTATTTCTGGCGTTGCGGCCATTCCGTCGCCATGCCGGATTGTGGATGTTCGCCGCCATCGCCACCTATGGCGTGGCAACTATCGTCTTCGGCCTGTCGAAAATCTACCCGCTGTCACTGGCCTGCCTGTTCCTGCTGGGGGCATCGGACATGATCGGCAATTTTATCCGCCAGTCACTGATGCAATTGACCCTGCACGATGACATGCGTGGACGGGTCAGTTCGGTCAACATGATGTTTGCCAGCGCTTCGAATGAACTGGGCGATATGGAATCGGGCTTTGTGGCGTCACTGGTTGGCGTGGTGCCGGCCGTGGTAGTCGGCGGCATCGGCACCCTGGTCGTGGCCAGTCTGTGGGCGTGGAAATTTCCCAACCTGCGCCGGATCGATAACCTGCTGGCGGTAAAAAATGAGGTGGTAAACACGATAACCGCTGAAATGGAAGCGCCACTACGGAAATCAGCCTGACCGAGATGTACATATTAAAATCCCGGCGGTTATGAACCGCCGGGATTTTTCTTGTCAGGTCAATTAACGCTACGATGGCCCCTGCGCCGGGGCGGTTTCGGGGAAGCGGGCGCCGACCGTGGCGCCGACCGGAAAGGCCTCTTCCAGTTCGGCGATGATGTCGGCATCAAGCACCAGATCATTGGCCGCCCAGTTCGATTCCAGATGCTTGACATGCCGCGTGCCGGGAATCGGCACCACATTCTTCGACAGCACCCAGGCCAGCGATACCTGCGCCGTGGTGGCGCCGAGACGACCGGCGATATCCTCGACAATGGCGCGGCGGGCGGCATTGATCTGCGCGGCATCACCCTGAAAACGCGGATGGCGATGGCGGACGTCCTTGTCGTCCTCCGGCGTGGTGGCGCCGGCCAGGAAACCACGACCCAGAGGCGAAAACGGGACAAAGCCAATACCCAGCTCCCGCACAGTCGGCAGGATCTCGGCCTCGACATCGCGCGTCCACAGCGAGTATTCACTTTGCAAAGCGGTAATCGGATGTTCCTTGTGCGCGCGGCGGATGGTCTCGGCGGCGGCTTCCGAAAGACCGATTCCGCCGATCTTGCCCTCGGCCTTGAGACGCGCCAGTTCGCCAATGGTTTCTTCAATAGGTACGCTGGTATCGACGCGGTGGACATAATAGATGTCGATCTGTTCGACGTCGAGCCGCTTCAGGCTGCCTTCGAGTTGCAGGCGCGCATAGGCCGGATCGCCGGCAACGCGCTTGCCATTGGCGCCCTCGGCGGAGACGCCGCTGCCGACAATGCCGAACTTGGAAGCGATGACCAGACCATCGCGGCGGCCCTTGATAGCGCGACCGACCAGGCTTTCATTATGGCCGTCGCCATAGACATTGGCGGTATCGATGAAGTTGATGCCGAGGTCGAGCACGCGCTGGAGCGTGGCCAGGGATTCGGCTTCGTCGGCATGGCCGTAATTATGTGACAGTCCCATGGCGCCAAAACCCTGCCGGGTGACTGTGAATTGACCGAGTTTGGGCATATATGCCTCCTTTGTGTTTGGTGAGTAGTTCATGCTTAAATGTAATAAAATTGGCCGTATGTCACGTTAGAAAGTCTAACTTCATCGATGATTTAATTCATATTGACTGAATATGATATGAAGATTATCCCTGAGGAAAAGGACCATCCAGCGTACAGAACGCAGTGATCCAGATTCCCCTGAAATTCCAGAGATTCACATATGTCGTCATCGCTCCCGCTTGTCCGGAAACCGCTTAAATTCGGCTATACCTTTTCACCCAATGACGTCGCTGACGCTTTCGATCCAGCCCAACTGGCGGCGCAGGCGCAACTGGCCGAAACGGGCCGTTTCGATTTCATCCGCTTTACCGAGCGTGCCCTGTCGGGCGCCGACAGCGAGGCTCGCACCGAAGCCTTCACCACGGCCTCTTACCTCGCCACCCTGACGCGGAAGATCGGCCTGATCGCCCAGGCCTCGACCAGCTATTACGAACCTTTCAACCTGGCCCGCCTGATTGCCTCGCTCGATCATGTCACCCATGGCCGCGCCGGCTGGGATATCGCCACCGGCGCCAGTCGCCCGGCTCAGGCCAATTTCAGCCAGGGCGCCCGCAGCCCCGAGGCGCATCAGGCTCGCGCCATCGAGGTTGTCGAAATCCTGCGTCAGTTGTGGGATAGCTGGGAAGAAGGCGCTTTCATCCGCGACAAGGCGACCGGCGCCTATGTCGATGGCGGCAAGATCCATCCCATCCACCATAATGGCGACCTGTTTCGCATCAAGGGGCCTCTGAATGTCGCCCGCTCGCCGCAGGGCCATGCCGTGGTGGCGCAGGTGATCACCGACGCCATCTCCGCCGACCTGGCGGTGCGCGAAGCCGACCTGCTCCTGCTGACCGCCAAAGCGCCGACCGACCTGCGCAGCGAAGTCGATGCCCTGCGCGACCGTCTGGCTGGCCGCGACGCGCTGATCCTGGCGGCCTTCACGCCGACAGCCGACAACGCCCGCACCATCGCTGACCGCATCGAAGCCCTGGCGGAAACCGCCCAGCTCGATGGCGTCGACCTGTACTTCAATGCGCCGGATTCCTTGGGCAAATATGTCGCTGAAGTCGTGCCCGAACTGCAATCACGCGGCCTGCTGGCCACCGAATATACTGGCAACACCCTGCGCAAACACCTGGGTCTCGCCGAGCCTGCCAACCGTTACGCTGCCGCTTGAGAGAGGTCCCCATGTCTGATAATAAACGCGAACTCCATTTCGGCCTGATGTTTTGGGCCAACGGCACTCACCCGTCCGGCTGGCGCATGCCGACGGCGCACGAGACCGCGCCCTTCGATATTGAATTCCTGCAAAAGGTGACGCAAATCGCCGAGGGCGCCAAGTTCGATTTCCTGTTCCTGGGAGACCGCCTGGCCTCCGATCCGGCGCTGCAAACCACCAATCCGTCGCAGATGTCACGTCTGGAGCCCTTTGTTTCGGCGTCATCACTGGCCGCCGCCACCAGCCATATCGGCATCGTTGTCACCGCCAATCCGACCTATTACGACCCCTATAATATCGCCCATCTGACGGCCTCGCTCGATCATCTGAGCGGTGGACGCGCTTCGTGGAACCTGGTCACCGGCGCTGACGAGATCGCCGCCGCCAATTTCAGCCGCGATGAGCACTGGGACACTGAAAAACGCTACGACTGGGCCGATGAATTCGTTCAGGTGGCCAAGAAGCTGTGGGACAGCCGTGATGGCGATGAGGTTCGCCAGATCAACCACCGCGGCCGCTATTTCTCGGTCGATGGCCCGCTCGACGTCAAGCGCCCGCCGCAGGGTCATATCGTCATCCTGCACGCCGGCACCTCGGACCGTTCCCGCGAACTGGGCGCCCGTGACGCCGATGTCATCTTCGCCGCCGGCCCGACCATCGAAACCGCCAAGGCCTATTATGACGATATCAAGACGCGGGCGAAGAAGTATGGCCGCGCGGACAACGACATCGCCATCTTGCCAGGCCTTCAGGTGGTCGTGGCCCCCACAACTGAAGAGGCGGTCGCCATCTATGACCAGCTTAACAGCTTCGTCATTCTCGATTCCGAGGACACGCCGGAAGAGAGCAAGCGCTATGGCGCGCTCGGCGGCAAGGGCAAGCGCAACCTATCCAATGTTTCGCGCATTATTGGCGTAGACGTGCGCGGCCATGCACCGGATGATTTGGTAGATCCGCAGGTGTTGGCTGACTCAAACGAAGATGGCCAGCGGATATTCCAGGTGATCAGCCGCCTGACCCGTCGCGCGGTCACCGGGGAAAAGCGCATTACCTATCGCGATCTGATCTTGGCGTCGTCCGGTCAGATCGGTGGCGTGGTCGGCAATCCGGTCGAGATCGCCGATCATATACAGCACTGGTTCGAGGCCAGGGCCTGCGATGGCTTCAACATATTTCCAGCCTACAATCCGGATACCGTCACGGCCTTCGCCGACCTGGTGGTGCCGATCCTTCAGGAACGCGGGCTCTATCGCAAGGATTACAGCGGCCCGACCTTCCGCCATCATCTGGGTCTTGAGCGCCCGGCCAATACACTGGCGCGTCAGTCCGTCGCTGCTGAGTAAAGGAGTTTCATCATGTCCCGTCAGGATGTTTTGATCACTGCGTCAGAGCTTGAGGCGCAACTGGCTGATGTGGTCGTTCTCGCCGTCGGCGTCGCCAGCGAAGGCATACCCGGCGCCGTGCCGGTTGATCCATCGGCCTTCGTCGGCGAGGGTGGTGGCTCGAAAGGGGCGCGGCCCCTGCCGGAGATCACCGACTTGCAGGCGGTTGTGCGGGCCTGGGGCATCAATGACGATACGCCGGTCGTGCTTTATGATGCCAATGGCAATCTATCGGCGGCGCGCGGCTGGTGGACGCTGAAATGGGCGGGGTTGAAAAACGTCCGCCTGCTCGATGGTGGCCAGGCAGCCTGGGAGGAGGCGGACCTGCCGTTTGCGCCTTTGCAAGTGACGCAAGGGCAGGGCACGGCCATTCTCAGCCCCGGCCACCTGCCGCAGATCGATGCCGATGGTGCGGCCAGCCATGCCCGTCATCAGATACTGATTGATGCGCGCGGCGAAAAAGCCTTTGTGGGGGGGCACATTCCGGGTGCGCGCAATCTGCCGGCTGGCGGCAATCTCGATGAAAATGACCGCTTCCTGTCGGATGATCTTCTGCGCGCCCGCTATGCCTTTCGGGATGGCGCGCAGATCGGGGTCAGTTGCGGTAGCGGCGTTTCGGCGGCGCACGATATTGCGGCGTTGGCGATTATCGATGTGACGGCGGCACTCTATGTCGGCTCATGGTCGGCCTGGTCCGCCGATCCATCGCGGCCGGTCGCGCTGGAAGCCGCCTAGGGGAGTAATAGCGCCAGGCCGGGACGCTTGGCAGTTTGGAGGAACCGGCCTATATGACGGGAACACCACACGGGGTAATTTCACCGAGATGCTTTCCCAACGCTGCCGCTACGCCCTCAAAGCCATGCTTAACCTGGCGCACGATCCTTCCGGCAACCCGAAGCAGGTGAGCGCGCTCGCCGCCGAGGAAAATATACCGCGCAAGTTCCTTGAAGGCATCATGTCGGAAATGCGCCAACACGGCCTGGTCGAAAGCGCACGGGGCAAGAGCGGCGGCTATCGCCTGTCGCGCCCCGCCGAACTGATTACCTTCGGCGACATCATGCGCCACATCGATGGCCCCCTGGCCCTGCTGGCCTGCGTTAGCCAGAACTTCTACAAGCGTTGCGACGACTGCTCCGACGAAAAAACCTGCGAACTGCGCCGGGTCATGTCGCGTGTCCGTCGCGAAGCCTCCGATATTCTCGACCGCACCACGCTGGCCGACGCCATAGCCAGGCCTGTTTTAGGCGTGCTTTAGTTTTTTTGTGGCGGCACATGATAATTTCTCATTTGAAATCATACTAAAATGGTATGAATAAAGACTTATCCTTTGGAGAGTTTATATGTCATCCCCTGTCGTCCCGCTTGTCCCTTCCGATACCGTCTGGCTGACGCGCGGACCTTTCCCGACCGGCACCGCCATTGGCCTGAACCAGGGCTGGTTTGGTCCCGCCTTCGCCGCTCACGGTTACAAGGTCAGCACCCTGCAGGACAGCCGCGAACCGGCCCTGCGTTCGCAGCATTTCTATCACCATATCAAGACCCTGATCCGCGAGGGCGGCAATGTGCATCCGCTGTGGACGCGCGCCGATAATCTGCGCCGGACGGGCCGCGACCATACCGTCGTGGTCGGGCTGACCTGGCTCGATGAGGTGCAGGTGCTGCTGGCACGACCAGGGACGGGACCCAGCCTGAAAGGCAAGCGTCTCGGCCTTTCCAATGCCGCCGGTGAAATCGATGTCTGGCGCGCCATGGCCTTGCGTGGCTTCGAAACGGCGCTGTCCCTCGAAGGCCTGACCCTCGCCGATGCCGAACTGGTCGATATTATCGCGCCGCCCTTGCAGTGGCAAAACCAGAGCCGGATCGGCGGCACCGGATCGCAGGTGACGGAAACAGCGTTGCTGAATGGCGAAGTCGATGTCATTTACGCCAAGGGCGCCAATGCCATTCTGTTCCAGCAGGCCCATGGCCTTGAGGTCGTGCTTGATATTAACCGGCTCGATGATCCAGGGCTGAGGGTTAACAACGGTACGCCGCGCCCGATTACCGTCCACCGCCATTTTCTTGACGATCATCCGCAATTGGTGAAGGCCTATCTCCAGGTGCTGAATGCCGCGGCACTATGGGCCCGCAATCATGAGGACGCCGTGGCCGGCGTGATTGCGGCTGAAACAGCCACAACGCCGGAAAGTGTGCGCCGGGGATACGGACCGCGCCTGGCCGGTAGTTTCGATGTCAATCTCAATCCGGCGCGTGTCGCGGCCCTGCAAAACCAGGCGGACTTCCTCCATGCGCACGGTCTGATCGATGCGCCGGTGCAGGTTAGTGACTGGATCGATACACGCCCCTTGCTGGCCGCCTTGGCTGAACCGCTTGTTTTTCCTGTTCTTGAAGGCGTCGCCTGATGACCCATGCCCCTTATATTGTCGGTTTTGGTGGCACGACCCGCCCGCGTTCGAGCAGCGAAAAGCTCGTCGCAGCTGTTTTAGCCGAGGCCGAAAAGCTCGGCGCCCGGACGGAATTATTCGGTGGCGAGGCCTTGGCAGAACTGCCGCATTTTGCGCCTGAGAACCCTGAGCGCACACCGGAACAGACCGCTTTCCTCGATGCCATCCGCAAAGCCGATGCGATTGTCATCGGCACGCCGGCCTATCACGGCGGCATTTCCGGACTGGTGAAAAATGCCATAGATCTGACCGCCGACCTGCAATCGGACCGCCGTGTGTTTCTCGATGGCCGGCCGGTTGGCCTGGTTGTCGCGGCTGGCGGCTGGCAAGGGGCAGGGGTCACGCTCTCGGCGATGCGTGACATCATCCATGCCCTGCGTGGATGGCCGACGCCGGTGGGCGTGGCAGCGACCAGCAGCGGCATTTTCGATGCGGACGGCCGTTTACAGGATGAAACCGTTCGCAAGGCCGTGGAGGCACAGGCCCAGCAATTGATCACTTTCGTGCGTTCTGCCGTTGCGGCCTGAGCCTGGCTCACCTTTTTTTGATCGTTGCGGGATGGAACTCATTTTTGCAGCGAAAATAAGTATTCGTCGATTTGTCACGGCTATTTCAAAAGCGGATTCAAAGTGGTTGTCGGCTGCTGTGATGAAAAGCAATTCTGTGAATTGTCCGTGTTCTGATTATGCGGGGATTAGTTGCCGCCTGAGCGATATTTTTATGTCGGATTTGATTCGCATTAAGTAAAAATTAAAGCCTATATTCCCGCAACACTCATAATTTACCCGGCCTACCCCCTCCAAATCCTCCATAATGATTGGATAAGTCCATGTCTTTGAATGCGGATTTCATGTTTGAACAAGCCGATATTACCCCCCAGCTTATTGACAGGCTGGGATTGCCGCAAAACGTCTGGTATCTGGTCCTCGATGAGGCGCTTGAAAACGCCTATTTCATGGATACGAGCTACGAAATTCATCAGCAGACGATCCATCCGGATGTCCGACCGGTTGTAGAGCTGGCAATCAACAACAAGAGGCAGCCTGCCCGCCGCGAACTGCCCTATCGCCACTACGCCTGAAAACGCCGCCGTCCGGGAAGGGCAGCGGCGTTTTTTATTCAGTCGAGGCTGCGCGTCGCCTGCACCTCGGCGTCGCCGCCATGGCCCAGTGCCTTGCGGATACCGGCGCCATAGGCCGGTTCGATCAGGTCGAAGTGACCCAGGGCGCGGTCAATGATGAACTGCGGCACCCTCTTCATCGAACCGGCAATGCTCTCGCAGGTCCGCTTCTTTTCCCCGTCCGAGAACAGGTTGAAAAGGGCGCGCGGCTGGCTGTAGTCGTCATTGCCTTCGCGGTGGTTATAGCGGTCGGCATCGCCTGAAATCTTGAGCGGCGGCTCACGGTATTCCGGCGCTTCTTTCGGCCCGCCGAAGCTGTTGGGTTCGTAATAGGCGTCCGGGTTTTTGAAGTTATCAAAGAAGCGCATCTGACCATCGGCGTGATAATGGTTGACCGGGCATTTCGGCGCATTGACCGGCAGGGCCTCGTAATGCGTACCCAGGCGATAGCGGTGGGCGTCGGCATAGGAGAAGATGCGCGCCTGCAGCACCTTGTCGGGTGAGAAACCGATGCCGGGCACGATGTTCGACGGGGAATAGGCGGCCTGCTCGACCTCGTTGAAATAGTTGTCCGGATTGCGGTTCAGTTCCATCACACCCACGGGAATGAGCGGGTAATCGCCGTGCGGCCACACCTTGGTCAGGTCGAACGGATTATAGGGCGTGGTCTCGGCCGCCAGTTCGGGCATGATCTGCACGAACAGGTCCCAGCGCGGGAAGTCACCAGTTTCAATCGCGCCAAACAGGGCCTCCTGATAGCTTTCGCGCGTCTCGCCGATCAGCTTCGCGGCTTCTTCGTTGGTCAGGTTGACCTTGCCCTTGTGCGGCTTGAAGTGGAACTTGACCCAAAAGCGTTCATTCTCCGCATTGATGAGCGAATAGGTATGCGAACCGTAGCCGTTCATATGCATGGGCGAAACCGGGATGCCGCGATCCGACATCAGGATGGTGACCTGATGCAGGGCTTCGGGGCTCAGACTCCAGTAGTCCCACATGGCGGTGGCCGAGCGCAGGTGCGTTTTCGGGTGGCGTTTCTGCGTATGGATGAAGTCGGGGAACTTGTACGGATCGCGGATAAAGAAGACTGGCGTATTGTTGCCGACCAGGTCCCAGTTGCCTTCCTCGGTATAGAATTTCACCGAGAAGCCGCGCACATCGCGCTCGGCATCGGCGGCGCCCAGTTCCCCGGCGACGGTGGAAAAGCGGGTGATCAACTCTGTCTGCTTGCCGACCCCGGCGAAGATTGCGGCGCGGGTATATTGGGTGATGTCGTGGGTGACAGTAAAGGTGCCATGCGCGCCCCAGCCCTTGGCATGGACCACACGTTCAGGAATACGCTCGCGGTTCTGGTGCGCCAGTTTTTCGATGAGCTGGTAGTCTTGAAGCAACACAGGGCCGCGCGCACCAGCCGTCAGCGAGTTCTGGTTATCGACGATCGGCGCGCCAGCCGTCGTGGTTTGATGAAACGGGCATTTGGGGGCTTGGTCTGACACGCGGGCATCTCCTCAGATGGGTTGATACCTTCATAATGCGCCGCATGTTAGAATAAGAAAAATCGATTATTTTTGATTCTGGAATAAGCTGAATTTATTTCGTCGGCACCAGAACGAAACCGTCGCCCTTGACCTTGATCGTACCTGTACCGGGGAAGGGGAAATGCGGGGCGAAAATGGTCTCGCCACTTTTGGCCAGCACGGTCAGCTCAGCGCGGCGGGTGGTTTCGCCGGCGGACTTGTCACTGTCATAGCCCATCGCCCATTCCGGTTTGGCGAGGGATACGACCGAGCTGTGCGCCATATCGCCGATATCGAGCAGCTTCGACTTCTTATTTCCTTGGCCGGAAACGATCTCATAGCCGGTATGGCCCGGCGTATGCCCCTTGAGCACGACCGAGGTGATGCCGGGCAGGACTTCCGCGCCACCGATAAAGGGCTGGACCTGCGATCCAACGGCGGTAATGAAACCGGCCTGTTGCGGATCGCCTTTCAGCACCGCCCATTCTGTGTCGGTCATGCGGATTACGGCCTTTGGAAAAGCGGAGGCGCCGTCCGCCGTGAGAAGGCCGCCGATATGATCGGGGTGGCTGTGGGTGATCAGTACATCAGTGATCTGATCCGGTTTCACGCCTGCCTTGGCCAGGCTTTCGATCAGGACACCGTGCGCCTTGGGCCCCATGCCGGTATCGATCAGAACGACGCGGTTGCCGGTCTTCACCAGCAGGGCGTCGATCGACAGGGGGATGTGGTCGGTTGGCTGACCGGCGGCCTTCAGCACCGTAGCGACCTCGACTTGTGTCTGGCCCTGGCCGATGACGCTATTGTCATTGGGCACGACATTGAGCAGGTCGCGCAGGCTCCAAGCCTGGAATGTACCAATATGGAAGGCTTTCGCTTCCGGCGCAACGGCTTCCGGACCGGCGGCCTGCGCGCAGGCCGGCAAGACAAGAGCGAGAGCGGTTAAGGCGATATGAAGAGGGCGCATGGGTAGCTCCTGAATGGTAGTGACTTAGTGACCCGGCGGATATGTGGGGGCACTCATCCGGCAAGAAGGGAAGGTACGCAATTCCGCACAGTTTTCACTCGACTTGGTAAAAAGCAATGCGGAAACGCCTGCGGGGCGCGCGTTTGATTATTGCCTCTTTCGCTAATCTTTGTAATCGATTACGTTTCGCTGCGAGCGATCGGTAAACGGCGCCGCAAGGGCAGGAAAATGATATGAAGCGTACAGGAGTGGTGGTGGCTTTGGCGGCGGTTCTGCTGTTGGGGCTATTGGCGGGGGGCAATCGTCAGAAACCGATCGGTGGCGCGTCAGCGCAATCCGGCGCCGACTGGCCGTGGTATCATGGCAATCCGAACGGCACGCATTATTCTACGCTCGACCAGATCAATACGCAGAATGTCAAGAATCTGAAGGTCGCCTGGACCTTCGATACCGGCGATGCCTTCGGTGAGGGCGGCAACCAGTCTGACATGGAGGGCAACCCGATGATCATTCGGGGGCGGCTGTACATTGTCTCACCGAAGGGCCGGTTGTTCTGCTTGGATGCCGCCAAGGGAACGCAAATCTGGGTCTTCGATCCGGCATTTGGCGATGCGGTCAATACCAGGCAACGCCTGCGCGGGGTGTCTTACTGGAGCGATGGTCCAAATAGCAAAGACCCGGAGCGCATCCTCTTCACCTTCCGTAATCACCTGCTGGCGGTGGATGCCGAAACCGGCCGGCTGATCGATAGTTTCGGCCATAATGGCGAGGTCGATCTCAAAGAGGGGCTGGGCCGCGATCCGCTGTCGGTTTCGGTCAGCAATGTCTCGCCCGGCGTAGTCTACAAAGACCTGATCATCATGGGCTCGACCGGCAATACGCCCGGCCATATTCGCGCCTATGACGTGCGCACCGGTGCGATGAAATGGATATTCCACACCATTCCGCAACCGGGAGAAGCCGGTTACGACACCTGGCCGAAGGATGCCTGGAAGACGGCGATGGGCGCCAATGCCTGGTCGGGCCTGAC
>FTKR01002948.1_pt1 | contig 13153 bp, 10 predicted proteins | sample 1658141 | NCBI WGS metagenome assembly FTKR01 (sample SAMEA3914802, study PRJEB12502) | metagenome | biome: forest; material: soil | place: Canada | collected 2010-06-25 | depth 0.1 m | reverse complement strand
TCGACGTCTTCTCCGATGCTGACGGAGAGGTCGATCCAGGTGGTCGCGGGATCCTGCACGGTGACGCCGTTGAGCTGGTGCCCGCGCACGATGAGCGCGTTCATGCGTGCTGCGGCTTCCGCAAGCTGGACCCGGTCGTTGATGCCGGCGACGATCCAGGGCGCGGCGGCTGGCACAGCCGCGACCGACGACCCGGCCTTGCGGAGCAGGCCGACGACATCCGTCAGGTACTTCTCATTCTGGGAGTTGTCGGTGCCGACGAGTGCGAGCTGCTTGCGTAGCGGCGCGACGGAGAACACGTAGGTGCCCGAGTTGATCTCGAGCACTTCGAGCTCGGCCGCGAGGGCATCCTTCTGCTCGACGATGCGATCGAGGGCTCCATCGGCGCCACGGATCACGCGGCCGTAGCCGGTCGCATCGTCCATGATCGCGGAGAGCAGGGTTGCCGCTGATGCGGTCGCCCGGTGCTCGGCGATGAGCGTGGCGAGGGTCGCGGCATCCAGCATGGGAACATCGCCGCTGACGATGACAATCTCACCAGCGAAGTCTGCCGGTACGGCGGCAAGGGCCACTTCGACGGCGCGGCCGGTGCCGGGCACGTCGTCTTGGTCGACGATGGTGATCTCGGGCATGAGCTCGGTCATCATCGCGACGACTCGCTCGCGCTCGTGACGCACGACCGCAATCACCTGAGTTGGCTCGAGCGCCCGGGCAGTTGCGAGTACATGACCGACCAGCGGGATGCCCGCGAGACTATGCAGGATCTTCGGCGTCGTCGACTTCATCCGGGTTCCGGCCCCGGCGGCGAGGACGATGACTACGAGGTTGGAGTCGGTCATACCGCCAGTCTGCCAGACCGCCTACCCGTTCTAGCCGGGCACTGGCAGCTGAATGGCTATCGGCTTCGACGGCGCGCGAGGGCTTCGCCCGCGGGAAAGGCGTCGGCGACAGTACGAAGGGTCTGCAGTGTCTCCTCCATTCGCTGGCCCGCCAGCAAGGGAGCGATCGCCTCATAGAGCCGGGTCTCTGCAACCGTGACCCCGCGTGCGAGCTCGCTGCCCTTCGCCGTGAGCCCCAGGCTGATCGAGCGGCGGTCTGGCCCCTGGTCACGCGTGACCAGTCCCATCGCGACCAACCGGTCGACGAGCCGGCTTGGGCTTCCTCCTGTTTCGCAGATCAGGAGCCCGCCCAGCTCGGCAAGGCTGAGCGGCGCACGCTCGGCGAGGATACGCAGAATCTCCGACTGGGATGGGGTGAGCCCGAGCGGCCTCAGCGCAGCGGCGAAGACCCGATTCCCTTCGCGCTGGATTGCAAGCACCAGGTACCTGAATTCCTCATTCTGGTTCATCGCCATGGCGTTCCTCCTCTCGTTGACTTTAATACATGTCGTGTCGTTTAATGGCACAACAACACATGACACGACATATATATTTTGGGAGATATCGATGAGCTTCACGCTCGACCTGGAGATCGAAGCAACGGCGGCGAACGTCTTCGAGTTCATTTCCGATTTCAGGACCACCCCACAGTGGTACTCAGCCGTCAAGCGAGTGGAAAGAGTTGGGGGCGGCGGCGGCATGGGCACGCGATACCTTGTCTATCGGGATCTTCCCGGCGGCGAGGCTCGCAACGAGGTGGAGATGACCAGCTACGAGACGAATCGCGAGGTCAGCTTCACGTCGATCAGCGGTCCAACCCCGTTCGTCTACCGGTATCTAATCGAGCCCACGGGGAGGAGCACTGAACTCGTGCTCCAGGGGTCGATCAGCGGCGCTGGCCTTTCGGGGCCGGCGGCTCTGCTCGCGCCGCTCGCGGAGGGACTCTTCAAGCGGGGGATGCGCGACAACCTGGGCCAGCTCAAGCGACTGCTCGAGGCGGGCAGATGATCAGCTCCGCCTCCAGGATTCGAACCTAGTCCCGACAGCGCCAAGGGAAGTCGCGGTGAAGAGCGCCTATTACCCGAAGCGGCCGTTGACGTAGTCCGCGGTGCGTTTGTCGATCGGGTTGCCAAACATCTCCTCGGTTGCACCGTGTTCGACAATGCCTCCGGGCGTGCCCTGCGATGCGAGGAAGAAGGCGCACTGGGTCGAGACGCGCTGTGCCTGCTGCATGTTGTGGGTCACGATGACGATGGTGACCTCGTTCGCAAGCTCCAGCATCGTCTCCTCGATGACGCGCGTCGAAGTCGGGTCGAGAGCAGAGCAGGGCTCGTCCATGAGAAGGATGCGCGGTGTGACGGCGAGCGAGCGAGCGATGCAGAGACGTTGCTGCTGGCCACCGGAGAGTCCGCCGCCAGGCGCGCGGAGACGGTCCTTGACCTCCTTCCAGAGGCCCGCCTTGGTGAGGCAGCTCTCGACGAGGAAGTCCTTTTCGTCTCTGCTTGCCTTCGCGCCAGTGAGAGTGAGACCGGCAATGACGTTGTCGTAGATCGACATAGCCGGGAACGGGTTTGGCTTCTGGAAGACCATTCCGATGCTCTTGCGAGCGTCAACGAGCTTGCGCTCCACGTCGTAGATATCCACCCCATCGAGAAGAACCTCGCCAGCGAGACTCGCTGACGGGACGAGCTCGTGCATGCGGTTGAGGATGCGGAGGAAGGTCGACTTGCCACAGCCCGACGGTCCGATCAGCGAGGTGATCACGCCGGCCGGCATGGTCAGCGAGACCCGGTCAAGCACCTGGTGGTCGCCGAACCAGGCGGACACGTTGCGCCCCTCCAGGGTCGCGAGTGGTCCGGGTTCCGGCGCGATGTAGAGGGCCGGGGCTGCCGGCGGCGCCCAATCACGCTGTCGGCCGCCGGGCGGCGCCCAGCCGCGGGGTGCTGAGGGAAGCTTCAGCCGGGGAAGCCTTTTCGTTGCAGTTTCCTCCGTGACTGGGAGCACCTCGGTCTGCGGTTCGTCATCTCGCATGATTGTCATGGTTGTTCTCTCGTTGGGTTGACGCGGCGGTTACAGCAGGTTGGGAAGAAGTCGGGAGGCCTGGTCGGCAACCAGCAGCCCCCCGAGCAGGGCAATGGGGATGAACACGACCCAGGTCTTCTGGGTTCCGATGCGCCGGAACGACCAGGCCGCTCCCACCTCGATCGCGAGCAGGAGCTGGAGGGAGAACACGAGCGCCCAGACGGTGGTTGTGTCCGACGCCAGCTCGCGATCCTGCGGAGGAAGCGACACATTGGTCGTCTGTCGCGGCCCAGCAGGGAACACCGAACTCACGAGCTGGGCGTCTACACGAACGACACCGGTCGGGTTGTAGGGAACTCCGCGAGCGGACTCGAGCACCAGGCGACTCTCACCCTTGGTCGGGGAGGCGGGTGCTGGATCCCCTTCGTATCGAACCCCGAGCACTTCGTATGCCATGCGCCCTTGGCCCGTTGTAACGCTGAAACTCTGGCCCGGCCGAAGCTCCTGGATGCGGGCGAACGGTCCACCGTAGGCCGCCGCCCGTCCCATGATGATGCTCACCCCGGGCTGGCCTGGAAGAACTGTGTCGCGCCGATGGCCGGGACCTGCCTTGAGGGTGCCAGCGCTGGTGCCCTCTACGACGAACTCGTGCACTCCGAGCGTGGGAATCGTGAGGTAGGCGACAGGCACGCCATCGCCGAGGAGAACCCCGTCCACATCCCCTTCACTGACCGGCGCGGTACCCGCAGCGAGCTCGACCCGGAACTCGTCACCGAGTTGCTGTTGTGCCACCAGGTGCTGCACCTGGCTGAGCACGAGGATGTTGGCGAGAAATCCAAAGGCGAGCGCGGCGACGATGATGAGGGATGCCCGAACCAGCCGTTCTCCCGGACCCAGCTGAATCGGCGCCACCACCCGTGGCGCGTAGCGCGGCGGCAGGGGCGGGCGCGGGGGCATGGACGGTCGCGTCGTACGCGCGGGTCGCACAGCGCGACTGACTCGCTTCACTCGCTGTACAACAGCCCGGCGAGTGCTCTCGATCCGACTCACGCCGGCGCCCCGATAGCAGGCTGCCGCATCAGCACGAGGAGGTAGCGGACTCCGAAATAGAGCACACCGATGACCAACAGGGAGACGATCATGAAGAGCGGCAGCACGAAGAGGGTCGCGTCACGGGTGACGGGGCTCAGACTAACGCCGCCGACCTTCGTGGGCGGAGTTATCTTCACGTGGGCGTTGTAGATCGCCCACTGGCCGACGTTTCCCAGGGACACCGACACCACGCGCGACTCCCCGGGAAGAATGTCTGCGGAGTGAGTGTCATTGATCTCGGCAACCGTCTGCCCCCAGACGTTCTGCAGCCAGAAGCGAAGCTTGATGTCGAGCAGGTAGTCGGACACGTTCTTCACCGTTATGCGCAGTGTCGCAGTGCCGCCGGTGGATCCGATCTGCGGTGAGATCGATCCGGTGAGCCCACTGAGATAGAGCACCCCGCCCAGGTCGAAGGGGTCGTTGCCCAGTGGCGACGGTGTCGCGCTCGCACTTGGCGTCGGCTCTGGTGTCGACCCGGCGCCGGAGCCTCCCCCGTGGTGCGGCGGCGTTGGCGTAGACGGCGTTTCGGCATCAGGCCCGAGCACCTGCACGGCGATACCGATTCCATCGGGATCCTCGTCAGCGACTGCCGTCCCCGACGCCGCGAGCACGCTCGCCAATACGAGTGTGCTCGCGAGAGCGAATCTCACGAATCGGGAACTGGGCACGGTTAACTTGAGCCTTTCGAGGTTACGGAAAGATGGACGGCGAGAGAACTAGGCAAGCCAGCGCACTCGGCGCCAACCGGGTCCGCGTCGTCAGCATCCGCCTTCGGCTCCGCCTTTTTCGCCCGCGGCGCTCGCTTTGCGGTTACCGCCGTCGCGGCAAGCTCTGCGGCCGCTTCCTCTTCCTCGCGAGCGACGCGACGGGCTTCGGCCTCGGTGTACTCGATCCAGGCCTGCGCCCTCCGGTCGTTGGTGCGACGGCGGAAGCGCAGAATCAGCACGACCACCACGATAAGAAGCAGCACGATCAGCAGCACCCACGGCATGACGAACATGTTCGTCTCCCGCTCGGCCGTCGGAAGTGGGCCCGCGTTGAGCGCTCCCTTGTCGACGTTGGCCGCGAGGGTCACATGCGGCGAGAGCAGGATCCACGGCCCGACTCCCGGCACAACGACGGTCAGAGTGCGGGTGGTTCCGGGCAGCAACTCCGGCACCTCGATGTTCACATCACCAGACAGCGGGATGCCCAGCAGACCCCGAACGTTCGTCACCGTCGTCGCCCCGAGGGCCACATTTCCGGTGTTCTTGACTGTCATCGTCAGCGAGACCTTCCCGTCAAAGGGATTGACGCTGCCCGAGTAGGACGCGGCGAGACTGCTCACGGTCAGGTTCGCCTGCAGATCGCCCTTCACCCGCACGTACATGCGGATGGCAACGCGACGGTCGAGCGAGATCTGCCCGGCTTCGGTGAGGGCGGAAACGATGATTCCACCGGCGTGGTCACCCGGGAAGGCATCCGCGGGGGTCGTCATGGTAAACGGGAGCACCTGGCTTGCTCCGGCAGGAAGGTCGATGACGACCTGCGTTGCGCCGCCGTCGAAGGTGATCCAGGTGCCGACATCCTTCGGCTTCTTAGCGCCGTCGAGAAGAGCGAAGTTGCCGTCCTCGCTGTTGAACGCGTCGGTTGCGTAGACCGTGACCTTCTGCGCGGTGCTTCCGGTGTTCTGCACCAGATACTCATCGGTGATCAGCTGCCCTGGCTCGACCTGGTAGCTGAACCGGGAGCGGGACTGGTCGACTGCGCCATCGGCAGCCGGTGCTCCGGCGATGCCGTCAACGTCGTCGGCGAAGGCGCTCGCGGCGTCAAAGGCTGCGGCGAGGGTGGCCGCCAGAAGAACGCCGGCGGCGACAGACAGGGCGCGGGCGATGGAGGAGGAAGGGGTGAACACGATCGGTCTCTCTCTGGTGCTTCGGTCGGGCATCCATCAGATTCGATGGACACGGCCAGAGGTGGGGGAGAACGCCGAAGCGCTCTCCCCCACCCTGTTGTGGTGCGGTTGGACTACTTCGAGACGACCGTGAGGGTCATCGTCGAGTTGTAGGTGCCGGCCGGCTTGTTCTGCGGAGCGACGAACGTGAGTGCAGCGTCAAGCACGGTGTTCCCGGCGTTGATCGTAGGAGCACCCTCGGCGAAGATCGACGAGTACGTTGCCGCACCAGCGACCTGCGAGGCGCCAACCGTGACGCCAGCAGCGTCGCTGCTGACGATCTGGGGCACGACGCCGAGCTGGGTCTTGCTGATGGTGATGGCGCTGTTCGTCGAGTTGACGAAGTCAGCAACATCGGCGGAGAGAGTCCAGCCCTGGCGGGTGACGACTCGTCCGTCGGCCACGGTGAAGTGCCCGAGGGTACCCGTGGTGGTCGACTTGTTGTTGACCAGCGTCGGAGTTCCGAAGGTCGCCGAGGCGCCTGCAGGAACAACGAGACTGAGCACACCGTTGGTCGCGTCGAGCGTGTTCGCCGAGAGGGCGATCGTGCCGGTCTGCGTGGACGGGACAACAACAACGGGAGCGTCGACAGCAGCCGGCGTCCAGACACCCGTTCCCGCAACGACCGAGATCGAGCGGTAGAAGGCGGCAACGACGGTCACGCCGTTGTTGGTGGTGCAGGCGATTCCAAGGCTGTAGTTGCCACCGGCAGCCTTGATCGCGGCCTGTCCGGGAACGCCGTTGATGAGCGCCTCCGGGTTGAGGTTTGGCGTCAGCAGGCTCTTGGTGCCGGGCTTGAAGCCGTTGACGGCCGTTGCCTTCCACGCGCTGACAGTGCGCTCGCTACCTGGCGCCGAGATGAACAGCGACACACCGGTGGAAGCCACCGGGCAGTCGATGAGCTGCTCGAACACGGAGTCGGACGCGGACGCGTAGACCTCGGTGTTCCAGGTCCACGAGTGGGCTGCGCCCTCCTGCAGGACAGCGTCGCCGTCGTACAGGTAGATCGGGCCGTCAGACCCGTTGGACTGCGCAGCAGCGAAGGCGACGGATGCCGTACCGGCAACAACCGCGATGGTCAGGGCGCCAGCGGCTGCCAAGACCAGCTTCTTGTTGAGCTTCATTTCAGTTCTGTTCCTTTTCTTATCGAGGGATTTTTAGAAGGAGAGTTACGGGGTCTTGGCGACGCGGAAGGGAACGAGACCTGACGTGGGCGGCAGGAGTCCGAACTTCTTCTTTACCGAGCCAGCCTTGCCCGCGGTCGTCGTGGACGAGTTCGCGAGGCTGGTGGAGATGGACGGGTCAAGCAGTGCAGCCAGGTTGGCGTCGAACGACGCTCCGGCAACGGTGCGCGCGTACTCGGCGACGAGGTACGTGTCGCGACCCCAGGTCGAGTTCGCGTAGTACGTCGGGTTGGGCTCCATGGACGTTCCGGTGCCGAGCACCGGTGCGGTGCCGATCGGGCTCGCAAGGACTCCGGTGCCGCGCTTGTCGTAGCTCGCGCCGGTGTTCATTGCGATCCAGCGGGAGACGGACATCGGCATGAAGGACTCAGCAATGAGCTGCGTCGCATCGTGCTCCTGTGCCTCGACGACGCAGCCAGACTCGCTGACGGTCTTGAGTCCGGTCTCGTCCGAGCCGATCTTCGCGAGGAAGTCCTTGCGAGTACCGGAACCGGCCTGGGGAATGATCGGCGTAACGGTGACGCCGCCGACCGTGCGAACCGAGCACTCGTAGAGGCTCTTGAGGGTAGAGGCGTCCAACGAATCGAGACCCGTCGCAGCACCCTTGTAGACGTACGCGATTGCGTCGCGGCCGAAGGGCACGTAGATGAGCTCGCCATTGGCGTTTGCCGTTCCGGCGCTCGAAGAACGAGCGATGTCGACCGCACCAGAGATGACGACGTTCGCCGGTCCGCCAACGGTCGCGGACGTGAACGTCGCGCCGTCGATCGAGCGACTGAGCGCCTTCACGCCATCGCCGGAACCGTTCGGACGTCCGAATCGCACGCCGCCGGTCTTGGTGGTGATGTACGGCGAGCCGGTCGCGTCGAACGAGCCGATGGTTGCCCCACCGGTGGTCGTACGAACGTACGAACCGGTGATGTTGGTGCCGTTGGCAAGCGCGCTGACGACGTCTTCGAGGGTGTCAGAGCCAACGGCGCTGTAGCTGTTCGATACCGGGTCGGCCGAGGCCGGGGTTGCGAGGGCGAAACCGGAGATGGCTACGCCAACTGTCGCGCAGAGCGCGACAACTTTCTTCGAGATCACTGCAATTCCTTTCGAGGTGGTGCACTGGGAGAGACCCAGGCGGGCTCTCCATTCCTGACTCGCGTGCGCTGTTTTCTGCGGCTCGTTAGCCAAGTCGGTACGCATCAGAGGAATCTCCTTCTGATGCGCGGCAGGAGGGGGACGGCTGCGGCCGCGAGCAGTCCCGATAGGAACCCGACGGGGACCGCTGCGGCGGTCATCGCGAGCTGGGGGTCGTCCGGGGTCTTCGGTCCGGAAAGGTCACCGGCAACGTCGCCCGTCGCAGTGGGGTCGGTCAGACCGCCGTCCGCGCTGCTGTCGTTGGACGGGTAGTAGCCGCCGCCGGACGAGTCGTTGTTCGACGTCGGAGTAGCGGCGACGGGGCTCACCCCGTTCTCGATGGCCGTTGCCGAGGCGAGAGCCTGGTCCTTCCATCCCTGCGGGATCGGGGCATAGCCGTCGGGAAGCTGGCCGATGTCGGCGCCGGGGACCTGTCCATCCGTCACCGCGTAGCGGATGAAGTTTGCGTAGATCGCACGCAGGCTCGCGTCCGTCTGGAGCGGGTTCAGCGCCGCATACACGGGCATGGTCAGGGGGTAGGCCGTCGTCGCGCCCTTGGCGAATGTCGAGGCCGGGTCGTATTCGTACACCTGCGCCGATGCAGCCGTGCGCGTCATTGCCGCTGCGGCAGCGAGCATGGACGTCGAGGTCGGAGCGACGAACTGCCCGGCCGGGTTGAGCAGAGACGCGGTGACATTCTGGTATCGCGCCGCCGCAGCTGTGGTCGACAGTCCGAGCACCTTCTGCTCGCCGAGCAGGTTGCGAGGGGTCTTCTGGTATTTCGGCGGGGTGGCGGTCACGTCCCAGCCACCTAGCAACTGCCCGTCACCGCGGAGGGTGAGGTACGCCCCCTGCTCGAAGTCGTTGGTGTACGGACGCCAGGTGACGAGGTTCACCGGGCCGGTTCCGTTGGAGCCGGTCGTCCCGGGCTTCTCGACCGGGTCTGCCTTGGGGAAGTTGTCCCGCGGAAGACTGAGTGCCGCTCCGGACGGGTTGACACTCGTCTTCGTGGAGTACCAGGGGTTGACCTTCATTCCCCACGGATCTGCGGTGCCGTTGAGGAAGGCAACGGCGTCCGGGTCGGCGAGCACGTATCGCCAGAGCTGGGTGGCCAGGTCGGAGCGGCCGCCGGGTACGAGCAGATCAGACAGGGCCGGCCCGGATAGATCCTGGTAGCCCCACTCGGGATCGTTGATCGCCAGAAAATCGGGGTCCTTCGTGAGGTTTGCCGGATTTGGCCCGGGGTTGTCAACGTTGACGAAGCCGATCTCGCTTCGATCGGCCCCGTCGGGAAGCGACTCCCAGTAGGAGCTGGTCAGCAGCTTGGCGACGAGGCGCGGGGTGAGCTTCAGCTCGCTGAACGGCGTCGTCTCCGCGTCTTTGTAGTCCTGCGGCACATTGCCACCAGGTTTGACCCGTCGATCGATGGAGAGGGTCAGGGCTACGCCGGAGAGACCAACGGGAGCGTAGCTGAGCGGATCAACTCCGTCGGCCTGCAGCGGGCGCGAGGTGAAGGCGAGTGGTCCGGGCGTGGTCTGGGTTGCCGACTGGAGCACATCCGCCTCGCTGCCTGTGCTCATGGCAAAGGCGGAGCCGTTCTCTCCCGCGCAGAGGTTGGGCTGCCAGGCCGCGACCGCACCCGCGATGAGCTCGCTGCCGGAGAGCTGGCGTTCCGCCTCGCCGATCTCGCAGCGAACACCCACCGGCTTGAAGTCGAGCTTCACGGCGATGTTGTGCTTCCACGCGTCCCACAACAGGCCCGACTTGGAGATGAAGGGGTCACCAGAGTCCCCCTCCCCGCGGGGGATGATGACAAGCCAGCACGATTGGCCGACGACCGGCTGGTCGGCGGTGATGATCGGCTGGCCGCAGCCGAGGCCCGGCGACTGCGTCGACGTCTGCAGTTCGAACTTGACAGACCCTGTTCCGTTCTCATCCGATCCGGCCCAGGTGACCTCGTTGGATGTGTACGAGGTGAAGAACTGGTTGGTGTTGACATCGGCGCCAGGCACCTTCTGATTGACGCCGTGCTCGTCAGGAGCGACGGCCGCAACCGTGGTGCCGTCGACCGAGACGAAGGGCACAGCTGTGTACGGCGGGTCGAAGAAGCTGCCGCTGCCCATCGCTGTGTACTGCTCGTCGTGGGAGTCAATGTTCGAGGCCTGCACGAAGGAGTCACGGGTGGAGCCACCCGTCTGGAACGCCCCGTACTGGCACGTGGTTCGGTCAGGGTGCCCGGGGTTGGCTGGGTCTTCACCCCAGCACTGCGCGATCTGGAGGAAGTTTTCCCCACCGACCGAGCCGGTCGGGCGGGCAGACCTCTTGCCACCGGTCCAGCTGATCACGATGCCCTGGGAGAGGAGATCGGTGGTCTGCGACACGGTGACAGACAGGTTCGGGAACGGCGCGTGGGCAGCATCCGGGTCGGTTGCCGCCGTCGTCACGGTGACCGCACTCGAGGAGGAGGCGCTCGCCGACGGGAGGGCGAGTGCCCCGACGGATGTCAGGACAGCAACGAGGGAACCGACGACGAGACCGGTAGCCAGCGATCGCACGGTGGTTCTCATTTGCCACGCTCCTTCGCGGCCACGCGACCAAAGCGGCGCCACAGCAATGGCGGGAGCACGGCGACTCCGACGAGGAGCGCTCCGGCAAACAGCATCAGGAACTGTGGTGCTCCCCAGCCCGCGTCCGGGAGAGTGTAGGGAGCTGCCACGGCTGTTCCACCGGAGGCGTTGTTGCTGACGGCGTTGCCATCGGAGTCGAATCCGGTTCCGTCCGATCCGTCGTCGGCGTTGCCAGTCGGAGCGTTGGTGCTCGAGCTGCCACCACCCCCGCTCGTCGTGGTCGGAGTCGTCAGCCCGCCCGTTCCGGTACTGCACTGCGTCGATCCCTGCTTGTCGCAGGCTGCCGGCTGCGCGGCGGTGAGCGCGAGCTGGTTCTTCGAGGGCGAGTCCCCCTTCTTGAATGTCGGGTTGTTGCAGGCGTTGATGTCCGGCGGCGAGGTGGATGCACCGGGGATGCGCTTGATCTGGTCGAATCCCGCGAGCACGAGGTTCATCGGCAGGGGCGAGTAGCCGAGCGCCTCAGCCTGCTGCTGCCCCTCGCACAGCATGTAGTTCGCGAACGTGCTGAGCGTGACGCCCTTGCGGGTAGTGAAGATGCCGCCGACCTCGGTCGGCACGATCATGTAGGAGTAGCTCGAGAGCGGGTAGGTACGGGGGTCAGGGTTGTTGTAGACACCGTCGAGGATCTGCGTCAGGTAGTCGGCCGAGCCGGTGTTCGTGTTGATGGCGGCCTTGAGGAGGGCGACCGCGACGGCCGGTGCCTTCGGCTCGACGTAGTACCCGGCCGCGTTGAGCACCTTCGCCACAGGGAACCCGGACTTCAGTGCATAGGAGTACTCGACGTACGTGATCGCGCCCTCGCCGTAGTCCTGGCTCACGTAGCCCGCGACGCCCACGGAGCCGCTCTGGTACTTGGCGTTGCCGAAGGTTGGATACTGCGAGGTAAGGCCGCACGGCGTCGATCGGCCGACCGAGGCGCAGAAGGAGTTCCACAGCGCCGAGTGCTGTTTCGACATCCAGAGCGTGAACTGGGCGGTCGATCCGGAACCGTCGGAACGCACGACGGGCACGATCGTCTTGTCCGGCATGGTCAGGCCGGGATTGTCGGCTTTGATCGCCGCGTCGTTCCACTTGGTGATAACGCCAGTGAAGATCTTCGTGATGACGGCGCCGCTGAGCCGCAGGTTGGAGACGCGCTTGCCATTGATCTTGAGGTTGTACATGAACGCAGTTCCACCGGCCACGATTGGCATGTACGCGTAGCCGAACTTCGGCACCTCGGCAGAGGACCCGTCCTCCGGGTGCGACTGGAACGGGATCTCGCTGACGGCGAAGTCGACGCTGCCCTGCGTGAAGTCGCGGCGCCCGGCCGAGGACCCGACGCCCGAGTAGTTGACGGTCATCCCGTAGTTGGCCGCGACGTTCTTGCGCCACTGGTCGAGCGCGTTCTGCGACCAGGTCGAGCCGGTGCCGGTGATCGGGTCGTACGTGATGGCCTCTGCCGGTACGGCAGTGCTGACGCTGGCCGCAACCAGCGCGAGCACGACAAGAACACGGCCAAACCGGCGAGCGCGTCGATCCTTGTTGTTCACTTTTCTTCTTCCTGCGGGATGCTGGACGCTGGGGCCGCCTGGATCGGCCGCCTGGCCAGATAGCGGCGATCGCTCGCGATGGTCATGCGCTGGATATCACCCAGCGACGCGTTGACGACCGCGTTCTGCTGGCGCCGGCTGAGCTGGCCGACTCCTCGGCCGCCGATGATGCGTGCGATGAAGAAGAGCACGAGTACGAGCAGCAGGAGTACAGCGGCCGTGCCAAAGCCGCGGGCGACCATGTTCGGCTCCGGAGACTTGACGAAATCGAACACCTGCAGCGGCAGCGAGATCATCGGGCCGGAAAACGGATTGAGGTTGACCACGGCGGTGATGCCGGAGGTGAGCAGCACGGGCGAGGTCTCGCCGATGCCGCGGGCGGTGCCGAGAATCACGGCGGTGACGAGACCGGAGCGGGCAGTGGGGAGCACCACCGTCCAGACTGTTCGCCAACGGGAGGAACCGAGGGCGTAGGCGGCCTCACGGAGGTTGCCTGGCACCAGGCGGAGGACGACATCCGATGCCCTGATGACGATGGGCAGCATCATCACCGTGATGGCCATCGCCGCTGCGAAGCCAGAGCGCTGGTGGGTGATGAGCACGATGATCGCCGAGTAGACGAACAGACCGGCGACGATCGACGGCAGGGCCGTCATCGCGTCGGTGATCGTGCGCACGAACCGCGCGAACCTTCCGCCGATCTCGTTGAGGAACAGTGCCGTGGTGATGCCGAGCGGGATCGTCACGAGGAGCGCGATGG
>FTKR01813853.1_pt1 | contig 13159 bp, 10 predicted proteins | sample 1658141 | NCBI WGS metagenome assembly FTKR01 (sample SAMEA3914802, study PRJEB12502) | metagenome | biome: forest; material: soil | place: Canada | collected 2010-06-25 | depth 0.1 m | reverse complement strand
CCACCAGCCCCGCCGTGCTCTATATCGACCTGCACCTGGTCCATGAAGTCACGAGCCCGCAGGCGTTTTCCGAACTGGAAGCGCGCGGCCTGAAGGTCCGTCGTCCGGACCGCACCTTCGCCACCCTGGATCACTCGATTCCCACGCTGCGCCCCGATGCGCAAGGCAATCGCCCCTACGTCACCAAACAGGCGGAGATTCAGGTCCATACGCTCGAAGAGAACGCCGCGAAAAACGGCGTGCGCCTGTTCGGCTATGATGCCGAAAACCGCGGCGTCGTCCACGTCATCGGGCCGGAAATGGGCCTGACCCAGCCGGGCTACACGGTCGTCTGCGGCGACTCGCACACCTCGACCCACGGCGCCTTTGGCTGCATCGCCTTCGGCATCGGCACCTCGGAAGTCGGCCACGTCCTGGCTACGCAATGCCTGGCCCAGCGCAAACCCAAGACCATGCGCATCACGGTTGACGGCAAGCTGCAACCGGGCGTCACCGGCAAGGACGTCGCCCTGACCGTCATCGCCACACTCGGTTTCTCGGGCGGCACCGGCTACGCGCTGGAATATGCCGGTCCGGTCATCGAAGCGCTCGACATGGAAGGCCGCATGACGGTCTGCAACCTGTCGATCGAAGCCGGCGCGCGTTGCGGCATGATCGCCCCCGACCAGAAGACGGTCGAATGGCTGCGCGGCCGTCAATACGTGCCGCAGGGCGCGGCCTATGATGCCGCCGCAGCAGAATGGCTCAAATTGAAATCCGACGAAGGCGCTGTCTTCGACAAGGAAATCCGCATCGACGGTTCGGCCATCGAGCCCATGGCCACCTGGGGCACCTCGCCCGACCAGGGCGCGCCGATCGTCAAGGGCGTGCCCGTGGCCGCCAACGAAGACCAAGAACGCGCTCTGAAATATATGGGCCTGCATGGCGGCGACAGCCGCGATGTCGCTAAGGTCGACGTCGTGTTCATCGGCTCCTGCACCAACGGCCGCATGGCAGACCTGCGTGCCGCGGCTGAAATCTTCAAGGGCCGCAAGGTCGCTGAAGGCGTCCGCGCCCTCGTCGTGCCGGGCTCGGAATGGGTCCGCGTCGAAGCCGAAAAGGAAGGCCTGGACAAGATTTTCACCGAGGCCGGCGCCGAATGGCGCCTGCCGGGCTGCTCGATGTGCATCGCCATGAACGGCGATTTCGTCCTGCCGGGCCAGCTCGCCGTCTCGACCTCGAACCGCAATTTCGAAGGCCGCCAAGGCCCCGGTTCGCGCACCGTGCTGGCCTCGCCGGCCACCGCTGCCGCCTCGGCCATCGCCGGCCATGTCGCCGATCCCCGTCAATTCATGGAACTGGAAAGCGCATAAAGATGAGCAACCAAGAATCCAACAACAGCTTTTCGTCGCGCATCGTCGTGCTGCCGGAAGCCAATATCGATACCGACCAGATCATCCCGGCCCGCTTTCTGACCACCACCACCAAGGCCGGTCTCGGCAAGGTGGCCTTCAATGACTGGCGCTACTATGCCGATGGCTCGAACAAGGATTTCATCCTCAACACCATCGATGCCAGTGAGCACCGCGTGCTGGTGGCCGGCAACAACCTGGGCTGCGGCTCGTCACGCGAACACGCCCCCTGGGCGCTGATGGATTACGGCTTCAAGGCCGTGATCTCGACCGAAATCGCCGACATCTTCAAGTCGAACTCTCTCAAGAACGGCCTGCTGCCGGTCGTGGTCGATCAGGTTACCTATGACAAGCTGCTCAAGAACCCGCAACAGCGTGTCACCATCGATCTCGAATCCTGCGCCCTGACCCTGGAAGACGGCACCGTCTTCACCTTCCAGGTCGAGGAATTCGCCCGCCAGTGCCTGCTCGAAGGCGTGGACGCCATGGGCTGGCTGCAAAAGCGCCTGCCGCAAATCGAAGCTTACGAACAATCGCACGGAAAGGCCGCTTAAGATGGCATCGTTCAATATCGTTGTATTGCCGGGTGACGGCATCGGTCCCGAAGTCGCCGCCGCCGGCGTATCGGCCCTGAAGGTCATCGGTGAGGTCTACGGACACACCTTCAATTTCGACGAAAAGCGCATCGGCGGCATCGCCATCGATACCGACAATAATCCGTATCCGGAAGATACCGACAAGGCCTGCCGCGCGGCCGATGCCGTGATCCTGGGCGCCGTTGGCGGTCCGAAGTGGGACCTCGGCAAGCAACGACCGGAACAGGGCCTGCTGGCCGTGCGCAAGGCCATGGGCCTGTTCGCCAATCTTCGCCCGATGGACGTCAAGGCCTCGCAGGTTCACCGCTCGCCGCTCAAGCGTGAAGTCGTCGAAGGCGCCGACATGCTGATCGTCCGTGAACTGACGGGTGGTCTTTACTTCGGCAAGCAGACCCGCACCGAAACTTCGGCCACCGACGAATGCGTCTATACGGTCGCCGAAGTCGAACGCGTCGCCCGCGTCGCCTTCGAGGCCGCCCGCAAGCGCCGCAACAAGGTGACCTCGGTCGACAAGGCCAATGTCATCGAGACCAGCCGCCTGTGGCGTGAAACCGTCATCCGCCTGCACAAGAAAGAGTACAGCGACGTCGAGCTGGAGCATGCGCTCGTGGACTCGATGGCCATGCACCTCGTCACGCGCCCGACCTCGTTCGACGTGGTGGTCACCGAGAATATGTTCGGCGACATCCTCTCCGACCTCGCCTCGGTTCTGCCGGGTTCGATCGGCCTTTTGGGCTCCGCCTCGCTCGGCGCTACCGGCCAGGGCCTCTATGAGCCGATCCACGGTTCCGCGCCGGATATCGCCGGCAAGGATCTCGCCAACCCGATCGGCACACTGAAGTCCGTCGCCATGCTGCTGCGCTTCTCCCTCAACCTAACCAAGGAAGCCGATGCGCTCGACGCCGCCATTGATGCCGTGGTCGAAAGGGGCATCCTGACTAAGGATCTCGGCGGCACCGCCTCCGGTTCACAGGTCTCGGCCACCATCAACGACCAGATTCGCGCTGCAGCAACGATTGCCGCGTAAAAACCCATACCTCGCAAAGGTAAACCTGGCCTCCGGTGCGCAAGCATCGGGGGCCTTTTTCTTATGGAATGAACAGTGTCAGAGCGGCTTCGCTCAGCCCCTCAATCTCGATTTGCTTGAGGCGCGCTGTATCGCCAGTCACCAGCGTGAAGCGTGATTTCGGCAGTTTCAGGGTCTTGGCAAGGAAGCCGATCAGCGCCTCATTCGCCCGACCTTCGACCGGCGCGGCGCGAACACGGATTTTCAGGAACCGCCGCCCTTTGTCGTCCATACTCCAGCCGTCAATACGCTCGACCGACGACTTGGGAACCAAACGAACGAAAACCCTAGCCAATCAGTTGCTGCAAGGTGAAGAAGGCTGGCTTCAACAGATACCCCCTGATTCCCTGAATGACCAGGAAAGCGACGATAAAGCTGATATCCAGCCCACCCATCGGCGGAATAAAGGCACGAAACGGGGCCAGAATAGGCGTAGTGATCCGGTCGAGTACATCGAGGATCACATATACAGCGCGGTTGCGCGTGTTGATAATATTGAACGCCACCAGCCAACTCAGAATTGCCGACAGGACCAGGGCCAGAATGATGATGCCGAACAGGCCATCAACGACGAAATAGAGAAAACCGGCGATACCGACTGGCATATAGAAACCCCTGACTTGATTACGTCTCTGAATATAGGACATTCCCTATCTGTTACAAGTTAAGGACCGCTTGACAGCCGGCAAACTTGCCTTAATAAGACACCACCGGACGGCACGGGGCTATAGCTCAGTTGGTAGAGCGCCTCGTTCGCAATGAGGAGGCCAGCGGTTCGAATCCGCTTAGCTCCACCACCGTGCCCCGAAGATCTCCCGACATTTCACAGCGAATCAACAAATGAACGCACCCTCTTGTCAGCAGGCAGGTAAATCACCTATATCGATAATAGGAACGGGCGTATTGCCCTAAGCGTTTATCGGGCCGTGAGTCGTATGAAGCACAATCTCGTTGAAGTCGATGAACCCGTGGCAGTCGAGCCGCAGTCCAAGGGCATGGCCGGTGCCCTGACCCTGATGAAGGGCCTTGATGTCCTGACCCGCGTTTCCAAGGGCGACAACACGCTCGGCAAGATGGCGAGGTCGCTCGGCATCAACAAGACGACCGTCCACCGCCTGGCCACTACTCTGGTCGAGGCCAATTATCTCAGCTTTTCGCCGCGCGATGGTTACAGCCTGGGCACCAAGCTGCTCGAACTCGGCTATGCCGCCTCGCAGCAGATTACCCTGACCCGTGTCAGCCACGGCCACCTGATGCAGTTGTCGGCTGACACCGGCGATACGGTCAATCTCGGCGTGCTCGACCGCAATCAGGTCCATTATATCGACAAGATTCCCGGCACCCGCCGCATCGAGGTGCGCTGTGTGATCGGCGAACGCCAGCCCTTGCGCCACACCGGTCTTGGCAAGGCCCTGCTGCTCGACGAAAGCGAGGAAACCCTGCGCGAAATCTTCCAGCGCGAAGCCCTCGAATATCCGCGCTACAAGTATGACGTCAAGCAGTGGCTCGATATCATGAAACATTACCGTGCCGAAGATTATGCGCTCGATCTCGACGAGAACGAGGACCATATCCGCTGCGTCGCCGCGCCGATCCGCGACATGAACGGCAAGATTGTCGCCGCTATCAGCGTGTCCTCCGCCGCGCAATATATGGACGATCAGCGGATTCAGGCGGTGAAGGCCTATGTGCAGGAAACCTGCCTCGCCATCAGCCAGGAACTCGGCTACCGCAAGCCGTAGTCAGCCGCGAATCGACCGAAATCTGGTTACCTCTGTTACCGCTATTTCCATGCGTCGACAGGGAGGAATGATACCTTCCCGCATTGTGATACGAAATCGTTCCGCATACCGGAACTCCGTGTAAAAACGTTGCGAAAGTGGCACAATGTGAGCGGTAGCCGCGCAAAAATCGCACAAATTCGTTCCGATATATGTACAGATATGCCTATAAATGTTACGCATATCGTCAAGACCATCGGAAAACGTGAAAAATCACACCCGGCGGTTTCAAAATAAAAATGAAAAGCCGTCAAAAGCAAAATAGGAAACAGGAAATGCTGACACCCTTGGACCATCCGTCACGGCCGTAGCGTACTCGCCGGACGCCATATCCGTTCCAAAAGCGTCCATCCCGAACAACAGAATCAATCAGAACCGAGGGCCTATCAGCGCCCCGCGGCGGTGCGCCCCTATGTGTGGCGCGCGGACCGCGAAAGGCTGAATTGGGGAGACAATACAGATGAAAACCTATCTCTTAGCCACCACCATGCTGATCGGCCTGGGCCTGCCGCTGATCGCCTCGGCCCAGAACACGGCCCAGAACACCGCGCCGGCCGCCGCGGATGACACAACCACAGTCGTTGTTACCGGCTTCCGCTCGTCCTTGCAGAAGTCGATCAACCTCAAGAAAGAAGCCATCGTCGTCCGCGACTCGATCGTGGCCGAAGATATCGGTAAATTCCCCGAAGCCAACGTCGCCGAAGCGCTGCAACGTATTCCCGGCGTTTACCTGACCCGCGATGGCGCCTCGAACGAAGGCCAGCGCATCTCCATTCGCGGCCTCCCCTCTGAATTCAACGTCACCACTCTGAACGGCGCGCCTGTCCACGTCACCTCGTCGTCCAATGTCGGTGGCTCGTCGCGCGATTTCAACTATGACGTCTTCGCCTCGGAACTGTTTGGTCGTGTCGACTTCTACAAGACCCCTTTGGCCGAATTGGAAGAAGGCGGCATCGGCGGCGTGGTCGACCTACAAACCCCACGCCCGTTCGATGCCGGTGGCAAACAGATCATCCGGTACGCGGCCTCGGCCTCCTATAATACAGCGTCCGAGCAGGTCGATCCCAACCTCTTCGCGCTTTATTCCAATACCTGGGGCGACTGGGGTTTCCTGATCGGCGCCGCCCATTCGACCAGCGTCAACATGAAGTCGGGCTTCGAAGCCACCGGCGGTTATAACAGCAACGCCATCGCCAATCAGGTGGCCCCGGCCAAGACCGGGCCCTTTGCCATGACTTACGATTGGGCCGACCCCCGCGCCGCCGCCATGCTGCCTAACCGCGCCGTGATCGATGCCGCCTTCCTGCCGCGCTTCTATCGTTATTATGGCGCCGAAAATACCCGCGACCGCGACGGCCTGGTTTCCTCGGTCCAGTACAAGCACGACAAGCTGAACATCAGTCTCGACATGCTCTATTCGCACCTGACCGACTCGCGTGACGAATTCACCTTCGGCCTGCCGATCCGCAACACCAAGACGACCAATACGGCGGCCCAACCCGGCGCCCCGACGCACAATGGCCTCGTGCCGATCGACGTCACCATCGATCCCAATGGCAACCTGCTGGAAGGCACGTTCGGCAACACCTCCTATCTCGGCGAAAGCTACTACTATAATGACGAAACCAAGTTCGGCGCTGTCTCGCTGAACGGCACCTACCAACTGACCGACAGCCTGAAACTGACCGGCCAGGTCAGCTCCAGCGAAAGCGTCGCCTTCTACGACAACAAGCGCATCGTCTCGAATATCTACGGCATCACCACCACCATCGACTGGGGCGACGATCACGTCTATCCGGGCCTGTCCGCCCCCGGTGTCGATTTCACCGATCCGGCCAATTTCCAGGATTTCAGTACCGCACTGGACTGGAACCGCGAAGTTGACCGCGAACATACGGCCAAACTGGTCGCCGACTGGGATTACAGCCTGGGTTCGTGGACCGGCCACCTGAAAGCCGGCGTCTCCTATGTCGACACCAAGAAACAGAAGACCAAGCGCAACGGCACGGCGCTTGCCCAGGCCGCCCTCGCCGCTGTCGGCACCGCCGGCCTGCGCTCAGCCATGCTGGACCATGTGCCGCTCGACAACCTGGTGATCGGTGACGACTACCCGGAAGCCTGGGCCACCTTCTCGCGTGATTACGTCAACAACACGCTCGACCCTATCGGCAGCGCCATGGCCTCGCCGGTCGATCTGTCGGCCAGCTTCAGCGCCGACGAAGCCATCACCACCGGCTTCATCCAGTCGGACTTCACCGGCCAGGTGCTGAACCGCGAGCTGCGCATCAATGCCGGTGTGCGTTATTCCCAGACCGACATGACGATCAACAACTTCAAGAAGACCGGCGCCGGCAACGCCTATGAGCCAAACGAGGAAAAGAACACCTACGACAACATCCTGCCCTCGATCAGCGCCGCCTATAACCTGAACGAGAATCTGATCTGGCGCGCCTCATGGGGCAAGACGATCACCCGCGCCTCGCTGTCGCTGATCGCCGCCCAGACCGTCATCCCGAATATCTACAATCCCTACGCCACATCGGGCAATCCGGATTTGAAGCCGCAGATTTCGACCAACTGGGATACGGGCCTCGAATGGTATTTCGGCCGCGGCTCCCTGGTCAGCGCCGGCTACTTCAAGAAGAAGCTGGTCGATGTCACCCAGGCCGTACCGACCCATGTGCCGTTCTCCAGCCTTGGCCTGCCCGATACGGCGCTGGCCAATATCTTTTATGACTCCAATGGCCACGTCGATCCGAACCTCGACATCACGGTGGATACCTTCGTCAACGCCGCTGAAATCGATCTCGACGGTTACGAACTGGCCTATCAGCAGAGCTTCAGCTTCCTGCCCGCTCCCTGGGATGGTCTCGGCGCCCTGGCCAGCTTCACTCACGTCAACTCGACCGGCTACAATTTCATCGCCAACAATGGTGACGTGATCAACGTCAACACCATTCCGAAATATTCGTACAGCCTGACCGGCTATTACGAAAAAGGTCCGCTGGCGATCCGCTTCTCCTATAATTTCAAGGACAAGAACATCTACACGACCGACTACACCAACAACGGCAGCGATCTCGAACGCTGGCACGCCGGTGCAGGTTACCTCGACGGCAGCGTGAGCTGGAAGCTGAATTCCTATATCGAATTGCGTGTCGATGCCCTCAATCTCGGCAATACGCTCAGCTATGACTATTTCGATGACGCTTCCGGTCAGTACGGCAATGGCAAGAAGACCCGCATGGACTATGCCAAGTATGACGGACGGACGATCAAGTTCGGCATCCGCGGCAAATTCTAGGATTTCCCCTCCCGAATGTTCCCGACTGGGCCTGCATCCTCCGCGATGCAGGCCTCTTTTTTGCGTCAATTTCGTTTCTATAAATGGACAATAAAATCATCATGCGATACGGTTCTGACAACAACAGGGAGAAGATCATGCAAAGACGCGATTTCATAAAGGCGCTGACAATTGGCGCGGCCGTGCCTTTGATGGGCACCGAAGCCAGCGCCGCCGCCACGAAAAAAATCGCCGAGAATGACCGCGCCTACATGACCGGGCTGCTGGCAAAGATGGCCGCGCCGGTGCTCTCCAATATGTCCCGGGGCAAATTGACGGCCAATTTCAAACCCGAACTCTCTCCCACCTGGGATGGCCGACCGGTTGGCGTCGCCTATCTCGAATGTTTTGGCCGGCTGATTTCCGGCCTGTCGCCCTGGCTCAACCTGCCGGAGGACGACACCGCCGAGGGCCGCCTGCGCAAGACCTTCACCGATCAGGCGATCCAGTCCTACGTTCACTCGGTCGATCCGCAGAGCCCAGATTATCTGCTGTGGGCCAATGCCGGTCAGGCGCTAGTCGACTCCGCCTATTACACCAACGCCTTCCTGCGGGCGCCGAAGCTGTGGGAGGGCCTCGACAGCACTACGAAGCAACGCGTGATCAAGGAAATCAAGGGCCTGCGCCGTGTCTCGCCGCCATATACCAATTGGTTGCTGTTCGCCGCCATGAACGAGGCATTTCTGCTCTCCGTCGGGGAAGATTTCGACCCGATGCGCGTCGATCTGGCGATCAAGAAAATGAATGAATGGTATGTCGGCGACGGCTGGGTGGCCGATGGCGTCCACTTCCACTATGACTATTATAATTCATATGTCATCTACCCGATGATGGTCGAAATTTTGGAGGTTCTGGAGCGCATCAACCCGACCTTCAATAACCTCAAGCCCGCCGAAGAAAAGGCCAAGTGGTTGAAACGCATGCAGCGGTATGGCGAGCATCTGGAGCGCATGATCTCACCCGAAGGCACTTATCCGCCGATCGGCCGATCGATGACCTACCGCACCGCCGCCTTCCAGCCCCTCGGTCTGCTGGCCTGGCGCAAGGCCCTGCCGGAAAGCCTGTCCGAAGGTGCTGTGCGTTCGGCCCTGACCGCCGCCCAACATCGCATCTTCGACAACCCCAGCAACTTCGATGACACCGGCTATCTCACCATCGGTTTCGCCGGTCACCAGCCGACGCTCGGCGACTGGTATTCCAACAGCGGCAGCATGTATATCGCCTCGGAAAGCTTCATCGCGCTCGGCCTCCCGGCTACCGACAATTACTGGACAGCGCCCGCCGAGGCCTGGACGGCGAAAAAGGCCTTCGCCAATGAGCCGTTCAAAAAAGACTATTATGTCGACTATTAAAGGATTCAGCTTGCCTTAACAGTGGGCGCGTAAGCTCAGGTTATAAACGGCCATGATAAGGCTGTGAATGGGGTAGTAAGCGGAGTTTCCGGTGACTGAACAGGTACTGGTTTGCGATTTTTCCAAAGACGCACGTGTGACTTTCGCCCTGGCGGAGGTCGGGCGAAGGCCCGCACAGACTATGACCTTCGCCTGCAACAGCCGTGCGGAGTTCGACAAGGCACTGGCGGATTTCCTCGCTGACAACGGCCACCCCGTGCTGAAAGGCGCTGCCGTATCAGCTCGCCGCTTCGAGGAGAACGGCCGTCTCCATCGCCTCGAAGATGGCGTGGAAATCACCCGTGACAATCTGCGGGCCACACTCGATATTCAGCGCGTCAATCTCGTCAACAATTTCGTCGCCCGCGCCCTGGCCATTCCAAAACTGCGTCGCAACGAACGGATCAGCGTCCGCGAAGGTGAACCCGGCGAAGAGACGGTGATGCTGGTGCTCGGTCCCAATTACGGCCTGGGCAACGCCGCTTTACTGTCCGATGGCGCCGGCGGCTGGACCGCCCTGCCCGGCGAAGGCGGCCACTCAAGTCTGGCGGCGAAGACCGAACGCGAATGGCAGGTGATCAACGGATTGCGAGACCTGCGGGGCGCCGTGGTGCGCGAAACGGCGATGTCGCAGCAAGGCTTCCGCGATCTGTGGACCATCCTGCACGCACTGGACGACCGGACGGCACCCGATCTGTCGCCGGCGGAAATCGTAGACCGCGCCCGCTCCGGCGATCCGTTTGCCTGTGAGGCCATCAACCTGATAACCCTGTGGCTGGCCGATATGGCGGCTGATATCGCCCTGATCATGAGTGCCACCAGCGGCATCTATCTCGCCGGTGCCTTGATGGACATCATCGGCGACCTGTTCGACGCCGATGCCTTCGCCGCGCGCTTTACCGATAACCCGGCCTTCGGCGTATGGCTGAGCCGGATTCCGGTCTGGCGCACCGCCACCGCCGATATGGAGCTAATCGGATTGGCGACGCTGTTCGATTAATGGCCGATTGTCAGCGGATGGTTCAGCTCTTTCGTTGTCTGTTCCAACCAGGTCTTGAAACCATCGAGATCGCGGATACCCGGCACGGTATCCTTGCCTTCCTGGGTCCAGCGCGCGCCGAAGCGGTAGCTGGCGTCTGTCGCAGACTTGAACGACACGAACAGGGTCTGGCCGTCATTGACCGGCCCGCCTGTCACATCGCTCGAATGATAAAAGACCACCCAGCCGACCGGGTCGAGACCATGCTCCTGCGGCCCCCAGGCAGCGATATAGGTCCATTCGCCGCCAGATTGCGGCGCGAAGATCTGATCACCGGGATGCACGGTCAGGCCGGTGATCAGCGGTTCGGTCACCTGATCGGCCTTCACCGTCACTTCGGTAATAACGCTGCCCGCCGTGATGGCGTAGGTCGCATGAATGTTACCCTTGCCACCGCCTATCGCGTCGGCATCGACGCCGGCGATAGCGGTCACCGGGCCATTGGCGATTACCCTGCCGGTGATGGTCGACGGGCCGATCTGCGTTGCCTTGCCGCCTCTCAGCAGGCCGATCCCACCGACGCCAAGCGATGCGCCGACCTTGAAAATATCGCCACCCCAGGCTACCGGATACTGATAGTCATCAAAGCCGTGCCCGACATTCGGGAAGATCATGCCGGTGCCGTACTTGCCGAAGATATCGGTGACATTGCGCTCATCGAGATAGAGGCGATAGGCCACCTTGTCGGATTCCCAGCCGATGCCTTCAAAGGCGATCAGGCCATCATGAATGAAGTGGTCCGGCGGCGAGGTGAACTGGTCGCGCAGGTGGAAGGTGCCGCCCTTGATGGCGCCGCCGTTTTTCGCATCGCCCTCCAGATGGCCGCCATCCTGGATATTGAGGGTCACCAGAACGCGCTGCGGACCAGCAGGTGCGGCATCCGGCGACAGGGTCACAGTCGTGTCGCCGGCTTTCAGCGGTGCCACCAACCGGAAGCTGGCATTCAGCACCTGCACAGGATAGGCCGTGTCGCCGATTTTCACCGAATGCACTTTCGCATCCATCGGCACCGGGAGATCCATGACGGCATTATCGCGGGCCGGGCCGGGATTATGCACCGTTAGACTCTGAGCGTTGGCGCTGACCGCGATCAGCACCGTCAGGGTCGTGGTGATGAACAGGCGCATGGCGATCTCCTACTTGAGTTTCAAATCAGCGACGGCGGTGCCGGCCAGCAGGAAGGCGCCGACGCCATAGAACTGCGTGTCGTCATAGCCGACATTATCCGGACGGTCCGACACCGGCTGGACATAACCTAGCTTGCCGTCAGGATGGACGGCGGCCACCAGCGCGCTCCAGCCCTTGCGAATGGCAGGCTCATACTCGGCACGATTAAGTGTGCCGTTACGCACGCCCCAGGCCAGTCCATAGGTATAAAAGGCGGTGCCGCTGGTTTCCGGCAGGGCGGTCTTCGGATCGGCCAGCAGGGAGGGTGCCCAGTAGCCGGTATCGAGCTGGATCGATTTGATCTTCACCGCCATCTCCTTATAGAGCGCGACGAAGCGCGGACGATCCGGATCATTGGCCGGCAGGACTTCGAGAATACGCGCCAGACCGGCAAACACCCAACCATCGCCACGGCTCCAGAAGACCTTCTCGCCATTCGGTCCGCGACGCTCAAAGAAGCGCGAGTCGCGGAACATCAGGTGCGTGTCCTTGTCATAGAGATAGTCGTAGGTCGCCCAGAATTCGGTCTTGGCAAAGACGGCATAGCGCGGATCGCCGGTCGCCTGGCTGAGGCCAATCCAGGTCGCCGGCGCCATGAACAATGCATCGCACCAGCACCAGCGATCGGTACAATGGACATCGCCCCCGGCCGGATAGTTGAGATCGACCGTAGAGGGATTGGCGAGGATTTCATCGAAGCGCGCCTGCATCGGTTTCAGCACATCGGCGGGCGCGCCATGTTTCGCCGCCCACAGATAGGACTGGCCGATCACATGGTCATCGGCATGATAGACGCGCTTGCCGAGTTCCCACTTGTTAGCCTCACCGCGCGCCAGGATCAGGTCCTTATAGATCGGATTTGCGCTGTGATCGGCCATTTCGGTCAGGCCGACGAACAGGGCGCCCTGTACCCAGCCTTTCGGGTCCGGCGTATCCCATGAGGCCTTGGGCGGTATCCAGCCGCCGGCCAGCGTGGCGATCTGATAGGCTCCGACCTTTTCGGTAATGGCCATGATATCAGCAGGCTTGAAGGACACTTTCGTCGTAGCGACGATCGGCGCGGGCGTCGCAGCGGCAGACATCATTGGCGCGGCTGCCAGGACAAAGGCAAGCAGGAGAGATTTATAGCGCATGTTCATGTCCTAAAGACTGGTATTGCGCGCAAGGCGCGGGCTGAGGAGATGGATAACGGCGAAGGCGACCAGATAGGCGCCGGCGGCCATCATGAAGATGATCGAATAGTTGTGCGTGGTGTCGAGGATGTAGCCGACGAACTTCGAGAAGAACATACCGCCCACCGCACCAGCCATGCCGCCGATACCGATCACCGAACCAACGGCGGCGCGCGGCACCAGATCCGACGGCAGGGTCAGCACATTGGCCGA
>FTKR01000585.1_pt1 | contig 13247 bp, 7 predicted proteins | sample 1658141 | NCBI WGS metagenome assembly FTKR01 (sample SAMEA3914802, study PRJEB12502) | metagenome | biome: forest; material: soil | place: Canada | collected 2010-06-25 | depth 0.1 m | reverse complement strand
GATGTGCCGCCGATGGATCATGAACTGATCTATTCGAACCACGAACGTGGTTTCGCCCTGGCCAGCCAGCGCTCAAACACGCGTAGCCGGTATTATATCCAATGCGATGTCAGCGAAAAGATCGAGGACTGGTCGGATGCCCGTATCTGGGACGAACTGGAAATCCGCCTGGGAGATACGACCGACCATCGCATCACGCGTGGGCCATCGCTGGAAAAATCCATTGCGCCCCTACGCTCCTATGTCTGCGAAAAGATGCAGCATGGCCGCCTGTTTCTGGCAGGCGACGCGGCGCATATCGTGCCGCCGACAGGTGCCAAAGGTCTTAATCTGGCGGCGTCGGATGTCTCCTATCTCGCTGACGGCCTGGTCGATCACTACAAACGAGGCGATGAGGCCGGTCTTCAGGGCTATACAGACCGCGCATTGCATCGCATCTGGAAGGCCGAACGGTTTTCCTGGTCGATGACGCAACTCACGCACCGTTTTCCGAGTATGACGGCCTTTGACCGCAAAATGCAGAAGGCGGATCTAAGCTATATCCGTACAAGTGAAGCCGCTCAAAAATCGATCGCCGAGAACTACGTCGGACTTCCGTACTAAGACGCGTTTGGCAATCGAGTGGGTCGATCGCTTTTCAGACAAATCGTGAGCCATGCGTTCAAATGATCAATGATCCAGAAGAAAAAGTGGTAAGGCCAAGTCGAACTCAACGTCGAGAGCAGATTCTGGATGCTGCCGTCGAATGCGTACTTCGCAATGGTTTCCATGGCTCAAGTATGTCCGATATCGCGACAGCGGCGGATACAAGCGTCGGAATCATTTATCGACATTTCCCACACAAGGAAGCGTTGATCGAAGCCATTGTGGCGCGTAACTTGACTGAGCTACGCAGCGACATTGCCCTGTCGAAAGCGCAAACGCGCGAAGCGGCTCTTCTTTCCGTGCAAAAGGATATCGAAAAGTTTGTACTTAGGCAATATGACCGTCGTCGGAGCGCCCTGACACTTGAAGTCTATGCTGAGGCGGGGCGAAATCCGAAGGTCGAACTTATCGTTCGACGTTATGCGAAAGCCGAACAGGAATTGGTGAAAACCCTCATCACCGAGTTGATGCCCTCCAATACTGAAGATGCGCAGATCGATGCGCGGGTCGATCTGTTAAGAATCATAGCCGATGGCCTGTTGGTGCACGGGCTATACAGAGTACCAAAGGGCAGCTTGAAACCTATGGTCAGAGAGGTAAGCCGGACTTTTGTATCCATCCTCGGTCTCGAAGAGGTTTATTGACCCAACCGGTTTATAAAAGGCTGCTTGCTTACTTGTCCCCGATTTTTGTACGTGAAAAAAATATGCGAATCTATCTGATAGCCCCATCCCCAGATTTTGGACGTGAAGGTCAGATTAACGATTCGACTGTGGGCATAGAGCGTCGTTTTCGGCCACACGGTAAGGCCGCCGTTCATATGCTGACGCCGATACCTATTCTGTGCTCGGCCACGTCAATGCCAACTTCGGCAAAAGCAACCAGCAGGCCTTCGGCTAAAACAGCTCTGATGTGAGATGCCGCAACAGATGCCGTGTGATAGTGTCGGCCAGACAATCAATATTCTCGGGCGTGAAATATGCGCCGTGGGCGCCGGGAATGATTTCAACCCGGTGGCCGCCGGGATAGGCCGTGCGGAATATCTGCTCCGGAGAGTCAATCTGACCATAGGGGTTGAGGTAGCTGCGTGCCCCGAAAAGCAACAGCGTATAGCCGGGATAGTGAGGAAAGCGGCCCTGTTCCATAAAAATGGTCAATGCGACATTGCGCCCCTTCCGCATCAATTCCAGCCCCGCTTCACGCATGACGAGCCCGCCCTGGCAATTTCCGCCGAGAAACAAAGGTCCGGTCGGGGCTATGGCTGTGATCTCATCGGCATAGAGCTTTCCAAGTCCTTTAAGATTGTCGGCGCTATACTCTACCGCGAGGTGGCCGGAGCGAAATCCGAACAGTGATACCGTTTCGCGGAGGCCGGCACTCAGTTGCGCCAGTTCCTTACCATTCTGGAAACACCAGAAAAGCCGTGGTAGGGATTGATCACTGGTGAGGCTGCGCACCAGTCCGGCCCGTCCAGTCCGCTGGCCCGGCCATGTTGCCAGATGAGGCATTATCCTGGCGGTCAGTCTTCTCTCCAGCCCTTGTTCCGGCGGGAAATGCACGATTTCCAGCCGTGAATCCACCATCAGTGCCAGGACTTCAACGGTGTCGAAGCCCGCCTCGAACCCTGTGTCGAGCGTGATGCCAAACGCGTCTTCAATGGAAAACAACAGGTTCGCCATGGCCAGGGAATCGATTCCGGCGGCGACGAGACTATCCCGCGTGCCGGTTATGAAGCCGGTGCCGACCTGTTCATCTATGAGCGCCATCAACCTGTCTTCGGTCGCGTTTCCGGCGGTTCGTACTTTCGGCGGCAGCATCAGTTGCGGTGGCAGGGGCAAGGCGTCCCGGTCGCGCTTGCCATTGGCATTGTGGGGAATATGTGTAGCCGGGAGGAAAGCTGTGGGCAACATATAGGCTGGCAACAGGCTTCCCAGCCGGTCACGCAATCCGTGTGGGTCCATCGGCGGTGCGTCAGGTGCCATCACGATATGAGCGACCAGACGATCGGCCGAAAACGTGTTGCTCACAAGTGAAACGACGGCATCCAGGATGTCGGGCAGGCTGCACAGCGCGGCCTCGATCTCTCCTGGCTCGATACGATAGCCGCGGTATTTGAACTGACTGTCCAGCCGCCCCAGATAGATCAGTTGGCCATCTGGTCCGGCTTTGGCCCGATCTCCGGTCCGGTAGATGCGCATGGCCCCTTCGTCCTGAATATGTACGGTCGGGAATTGCTGTGCCGTCAGTGCCGGCAAATGCCGATACCCTCTGGCCAGGCCAACACCGAAAAGACACAATTCACCTTCATCGCCGGGGGCTACAGTTCGCAGGTTTTCATCCAGCAGGCAGGCGCCCATATTATCGAACGGCCGGCCTATAGTGACCGGTCTGCCAGGTTGGCAAACCGCGAAAAGCGCCTCCACCGTGGCTTCCGTCGGCCCATAGGCATTGATGAAACACCGGCCTTCGCCCCAGCGGTCGACCAGGGAAGGATGACAGGCCTCACCGACCACAATAACATGCGTCAGCTGCGGATAGCCCCCCGGCGGAATGACGCTCAATGCTGAAGGCGTCAGCGAGAGATGCGACAACCGCGACTGCGCGATAAAGCGGCCGAGGGGCGCGCCGGATATGGCCTGCATATCCGTGGGGTAAACAAGGCAGGCGCCGGCGGCCAGCGCCATGGCCATATCCCCGACCGATACATCGAAACCGAAGCCGTTGACCTGAGATACGCGTGACGTGTGATCGATACCGAAATGACGGCAGGCGGCAACCGCGTAGTTGGCCAGGGCGCCGCGCGAAATTTCCACGCCTTTGGGACGTCCGGTCGTACCAGACGTGAAAATCATGTAGGCTAGTGAAACGGGAGATCTTTCATGAGCGGGCAGGGCGTCGCCCGGTCGGTCTGCGCGGTCCGGCAGATGGTCGCAATTGACAAAATTCAGCCCGATATCCGGTAGGGCAGGACTCGACGCATTGACGATGACCACATGCGCCCCTGCATTTTCCAGCATGTACCCCTGCCGCTCGGCCGGCAGGCCCGGATCGAGTGGCAGGAAGATGCCGCCAAGCTGGAGGATGGCCAGGAAGGCCGTCACGCGGTCTATCGTCCGACCCAGGCAGACAGCGACACAATCTCCGGTGCTGACGCCCGCCGCAGTCAGGGCTTCGCATAAATCACCGGTTCTGATCATGAGGTCCGAATAGGTCAGGCAGCGATGCCCCATTTCAACGGCGGGCGCCGTGGGGTGGGCCGCTGCGTGGCCGGCGATGATCGTCAGCAGGTCCGGTGGCGCTGGTGTCTTTTCCCCATATAAAAGGGCTGATGATTCGACGGATGGGCCGGAAATGGAAAGGCTTTCGGCAAGCCTGTGTGCAATCCCTTCACCGGTGCGTCCGGCCATGACCACAAGGGTGTCGTCGCGACGCAGATTGTTTTTTAACCGCAACAACAGGTCTGGAAAGGCCGAAACATGTTCGCAGGTTACGCCGGCCACAAGGCAGGCATCGGCCAGCGCGGCATTTCCGTCCGCCCCCTTTGGGGTTTCGCCGAGGACTGCGACGGGCAAGATAAAATTTACATCGGCCATCGACAGGGCCTGCGCGAAGGCCGGAGCCCTGCGGGTTACGCGGCTGTGCAGTTGCGGCTCGAATATAGTCAGCAGCCGTCCCGGTGCTGTTTCTCGAAGAGCGGCCAGGGAAGCAATGATTTCGGCGGGATGGTGGGCAAAATCGTCAAATATACGAGGCGCGGATGGTATTGATATCCGCTGTAGACGCCGGTTAATCCCGTTGAAATCGGACAGCGCCGTGGCGGCGGTTTCGAAGTCTGCACCGAGTTCCAGAGCCATGCCGAGAGCGGCCAGGGCATTGAGCAGATTGTGACGCCCCGGAATGGCCAGGAGCAGGTCTCCCAACCGCTGCCCGTGCAGGAAAAGTGTGGCGCCGCCATTGAGATGACGCACGGCACGCAACTGATTTTCATCGCCAAAACCGTAGGTCAGGGCAGAACACCCGGCATCGCGCAGAACTTCCCTGACGCGTGGGTCGTCACCGCAGGCCACGGCCCGCCCATTTGCCGGCAAACGCGACAGGAAGCTGGTGAAGGCCGCCTTCAGACCATCCCGGCCACCATAATGATCGGCATGATCGTCATCGAGGTTGGCGAGTATGGCGTGGGCCGGTTGCCACTCGTTCAGGGCGCCGTACGCTTCGCAGGCTTCGGTAATAAAAGGCGTGCCGGGCAGGCCAAGCCGTGCCGACGCGAGGTCAGCGGACGAGAATGTGGCGCCCAGCATATAGCCGAAGGCATTGCCCCGCGTGGCATTCAGGATATGGACCAGCATCGCGGTCGTCGTCGACTTGCCATGACTGCCGGTCACGCAGATAGTCGCGCGATCAGCGATCAACTCCGCCAGTGCCCTGGCGCGCGTTTTAACGGGGATGCCTTCCCGGCGGGCAGCCCGGCGCTCAATATGCATTTCGGGAATGGCGGGACTCACCACGACACAGCTTGCATTTTGCAGACGTGCCGCATCGGCGCCGGAAAAGACCGGCACGCCCTGTTCGTTTAGCAGGGCCAAACGTGAGGGATCGCTGGCATCATCGCTGCCGCTGACGGGATGGCCTGCCTGCTTCAACAGGAGAGCCAGGGGCAGCATACCGCTCCCGGCGATGCCGATCAGGTACAATCGAGGTAACTCAGACATCGCCCAGATCGCCTTTGAGCGCGTATTGGCTGATCTTGCCCAACTCACCTAATACACGTTGCCGCCCCCATTCGGTTTGCCACCAGGTTTCGGCGGACAGGTCGCCGGGATGATTGGGTGGCTGCGCGATCAGCCGCACATGTTCGGGGAAATGCTTGCGCAGGGTCATGAGGGCGCGGCGCATATGAAACGGCTTGGCGCACACCGCTACGTTGTTCACCTTGTCCCACCCCAGTTCGGCCGCGATCCGGGCCGCACCGAACGCGGCGTTTTCGGAGGTGTTGCGCGCTTCTTTTTCCAATAAAATCAAGGATTCAGGTATGCCGGCAGCGAGGGCATGATCACGGTAAAGAGACCATTCCACCTCGCCGGTCGTTGCGATGCCGGCGCCCGAAATGAGTAGGCGTGACGTCAGTCCGGACTTGTATAGTGAGAGGGCGGGGGCAAGGCTGCTGACGGTCGGGCTGCAACATACAAAGGCGACATCGACAGCTTCAGGGGGATCACTTACGAATAGAAACTGGCTGATAGCGATACGACTGTCATATGCATGCATACAGTTACCCGTTACAAATTCCCCGACTTCAGACCCTAAATAGAACGCAGTCTTTTGCCGTACTTATCCGGCGGGGACGGATTGTAATATTTCGAGTATCAGGGAGTAGACGCCGAATCAGCGCCGAAGCCTTAGTAAACCTTGGTTTTTCACGATCCATACCTCAAGTCAACGTCCGTCGGCAGTGCTACAAACTCGAGCCTGCGGGTTGCGTTCGCTGCCTGTCACCACGCAGGTGTTTCATCCGTAAAGCGATGGCGTACTTGTGTGAATAGAGGGTGACACGTTTTGCAAACGGTGTGTATCAGGCTACCTGGAAGAGCCTCTCTTTTTAACAGGATAATCGCCATGTTTCGATGTGAAACTTATGTCATGTTCGCCACTCGAACTTGCCCCGGCAGTTACGGCAGCGACTGCACGGTCGACGCATGAAACCGCTCAGGTCCTTGCGACGGTTGAGTCGCATGGCCCGCGCGGGCTTGGGTATCGCGCTCGGTATGCTCGACTACCCGGCCGCCTGGTTCGGCTGGTTCAGACCGCATGACGAACTGGCCACAGCCGTTGCGGAACTGCTGCTGGTCGGCTTTTACGGTACGAATTCGGCATCGCCTTCGGCCCGATTGCTGGCCCGGCAGGTGAGGCGGGGCCAGGTCGGGGCGGTCTTCTTCGTCAGTCAGAATATCGGCACGGCCGAAGAGGTGGCCGACCTGCTTCGCCTGTTTCGAGGCGGGAACGTCCAGCCGCTGCTGGCCATTGACCATGAGGGCGGTATCGTGCAGCGGTTGACCGGGGCGCATGGCTTTACCCGCGTACCCGCGGCCCGCAGCGTCGCCGCCACGATGTCGCCGGCCGAGGCCCGCGACCTGTATGCCCTGGCAGGACGCGAACTGGCCGCACTGGGTTTCAATATCAATCTAGGCCCGGTAGTGGATGTCGATGAGCCCGGCAACCCGGCGATCGGCATTTTCGGGCGCGCCTACGACACCGATCCCCAACGCATTGCGGCCTATGCGCAAGCCTTTGTTGAGGGTTTCACAAGCGCCGGCATTCTCTGCGCGGCTAAACATTTTCCCGGCCATGGCCGGGCAAAGGGCGACAGCCACAACGGCGCGGCCGATATCTCCGCGACCTGGACTGAGGCGGAGCTGGAGCCGTTCGCGCGCCTGCTCGCGTCGCCCCACGCGCCGCCCATGGTGATGACCGGCCATCTCCGGCTCGATCCTGTGGCGCCGGATGGCCGGCCGGCAACCGTCTCCGCGCCCATCGTGACCGGCTTGCTGCGCCAGCGCCTGGGCTACAGGGGCGTCGTCGTGACTGACGATCTCGACATGGGGGCCGTCAGCCACCTTATGAACAGGCAGGAAGCCGTCGTGCAGGCGCTTGCCGCCGGCAGCGACCTGCTCATGGTCAAGAATCTTTTCGGCTACGACCCCTTGATGCCACAACGCGCGGTGGGCTGGGTTCGTGCGGCCATCAAGCGGGGACTCCTGAGCAAGGCGCAGGTGGTGGCGGCCGCCGAGCGGGTGCGCGTGATCCGACGTCAGGCGCATCAGTACACTGTTATGATCGCAGAACCTGGCGAGAGGGTAGTTCCGCCAGGCGGGAAAAATCTACAGGTTCCAGGCCAGACCTCTGAGACGCCCTGAAGTCATCGGGATAGCTGGCAGCGCGTTCGCGCCCTAATGCCAGGAATTATGCGCGAGAGCCCCTGGATGGCCAGGTTGCGGGCGGTGACGTGTTCTGTATGGCAGCGCGATTGAAAGGCGCGTACAGCATCGCGGATATCGCCGCCGATCAGTATGCCGGCCAGTAAGGACGCAGCGGTTTCCGGCGTATATTCGCCCAGCATCAGGCGACTGCGCGTGGCCCATGGATAGTGTCGGATCGTCGAACATGAGTTTCTGGCCGGCCTTAAATTCGGGCTGACTCAGGGTTTCGGTCTTCAGGACGCCGCGCCCGAGCAGACTGTGCTGGATGAGAAGATCCTCCAGTTCACCGTTCATGCCGGCGAAGAAGGACTGCACGGCGTGGCCGCGTGTCACGACCCATTTTACATGTCGGCCGGGCAGGCACAGGATGTGTTGTTCGTCAGGGCTGCGCGGGTGACTGTCGAGCCAGCCGAAGATCTGCATGTCTTCGCCGCGCACCACATCGGGTAGATCGAAGATATTGCGGCAGCTCAGGCCGGGCGCAAGGGTGATTTCGATGCCTCGCCGTGAAGGTGAGGACCTGAGATCGCTGGATGCGACCGGGCAGGCGGCATATCCGCTGTCGTGCCTGCCGCGTAATGGCCCGATCTATTTCTGGCCTGGATGCGGTCGCAAAAAGGTGTGTAATAGGTAATGGCGCCGAAATATTTTATCGACGTGCGCAGGGTTGAGGCCGGTGGCCGCGTATAGGTTGGGCAAATCAAATATTTCAAGCGGCCATCCCGCTTCTATCCAGGCCCCATGCCGCGCAATAGCTCAATCATTTACCTGATCGCGGTCACCTCATTACTGGCCGTGATGGCGCTTATGGCCGTGTTGTTCGGCTATATCAGCGTCGATTCCTGGTATTACATGCTGCTGGCACAAGCCTTGCGCCAGGGGCAGGGATGCAGCCTGCATGGTGAATATAGCGCTGTCTATCCGTGTGGATATCCGGCAGTGCTGGCCCTGACCGCACCGGTCGCCACACCGGCCGGGATGATGATCACCAGCAAGGTCACCAATCTGATCCTGCTGGCCGCCAGTTTCTGGTTTATTTTCAGGGCATCGCGCCACGTTTTCATGGCGGCGCTGGTGGTGCTCAATCCGGTTGCCCTGATCATCGGCATGTACACCTGGTCGGAAAACCTGCTGCTGTTCTGCTTTAGCGGCACAGCTTTCGCCATCTCGCAAATCCATGCCGACAATCGCAAATGGGCATCCTATGTCCTGTTGACAGGGTTACTGATCCTTGGCTGTTCAGCGCGCTATGTCTTCGGTCCCTTCGCCTTTTTGCTGTTCCTGTGCGTCTGGCCGGCATTTGGCCGGCAGACGGCGCTGCGAGTGTTGCCCTGTTTCTGTATCGCCGGTTTGGCTTTTGTCGCCTGGCAGGTCTTCAATCATGAACTGACCGGTTTCACGACCGGTATGCCGCGCGTGGCGGCGCCGGAAGCGCCCCTGTTGCTGATCCGGCAGTTCCTGATCGCGATTGGGGTCAACGGACTGGGCGTGTTGATCGCAGCCTTCCTGCTGACCGGTATATCTTTCCGTCAGCTGTCCCGTGTCAGGGCCGGGGAGGGGGCGCGGCCAGTGGCTCTGTTCATCACCCTTGCTGGCATCAGTTTTCTGGCCCTGGCCTTTGCCCTGCGTCTTCGCACCCAGTTCGATCCCTACAATACCCGCACTATCGGCTATGGCATCGTGCTGACCATCGCCGGATTGATTGGGTTATTTGTGCATATTCGCAGGCAGGACGGGATGGCCCGGCCGGCGACCCCGTGGCCAGTCCTGGCCATGTGCGCCGCCGCCATTTTTTCACTAGCCTATGCCGATAATGGCGCGCTGGTTCAGTCGATTGCGGATTCCTTCGACGAGTTTCAGTTCCCGGCCTCCTCCCTGGCGGCGCTGAAAAGCGCCCGCCCGCCCGCCGATGCCGTGGTGTACTTTCAACTGCCCGTGCCGGGGCTGGATTCCGCCAATGTCGATAACATCGGCGAGATTTACTACGGCCGGAATGTTACCCTGCTGACACCGGCGCAAGGGGAGGATGGTTTGCCGGAAACGCCGGCCGCCCTGATGCACCAACTGGGCGGCCTGACGAACAAGCGCTGTTATTTCGACTTTACCCCCTTTGCCACCAAGGCTGATTTCCAGACCTATCTGGGCGGTTCAACTCTGATCGATCGCCGGCTGGTGAATGGATCGTGGCAAAACGTCGAACGCCCGAATCTCGAACCGCACATGCAGGCCTGGCTCGCCCGTATTTTCCAGCCGGGACGGCTGGTGCCCTGCCATGATATCCTGACCCATGCCGGATAAACTGATGCCCACCCAAAAACCGATTTTTTATGATCCCACCGGACGCCGCAAGAAGGCGTCTGTCTTTGGCGTGGTCAGCCTGATCGTGGCGGCAGTGATCCTGTTCGTCGGTCTGGTGGCGTCGATCCTGATGGTACCGGTGCCGAAAGGGCTCGATCTTCATCTCGAATATCCCAAGCCGCATGCCTCGACCATGGTGTTGAATCATGCCACGCCACGCCATCGGCCGCTCAGTGTGCGTGGCGGAGCGGCGAAGGTTCAACAGACGCTCGCCGGCTTCTATATAACCGGCGACGACGCCTCTCTGGTGTCGCTGCAAAAGCACGTCAACAACCTCGACATGGTTATTCCGGGGCTGGCCTATGTCGGCGGCACCGATAACAAATTCGTCTATCTGGCCGACGATCAGTTCACCTATACCCTGCAAAACGCCCAGCATCGTCCGTCTGTCCTGATCATGGTGCAGAATATCACCGGCGGCCAGTGGCAGGGCGCCAATACGGCGCGCTTGCTGGCCAACCCGGCGGCACGCCTGAAGCTGATCGGCCAGATGCTCGACATGGTGGACAGGGAAAAAGCGCAGGGCGTGGTGCTTGATTTTGAAACCCTGCCGGACACTGGCTTGCGCAACTACCTTACCTTTGTCAGGCAGGCCCACGCCGCCTTTGCGACAAGGGGCTACCTGCTGACCCTGACCGCGCCGGTCGATACGAACAGCTGGAATTTGAAGGCCTTCGCCGGCGCCGCCGATAAGCTGTTCCTGATGATATACGATCAGCATTCCATGGTCGATCCGGCCGGGGCGATCGCCGCCCAGAGCTGGTTCAATGACCGCCTGAACATGGCGCTGAAAAGTGTGCCGCTGGACAAGGCCATTGTTTGCATCGGCAACTATGGCTATGACTGGTACAGGCAGCCCAACGGGCAGTTGAAGGCAGATCCGACGACCGTGGCCGAAGCCTGGCGTATCGCCCGCGAATCTGATGCGTCGATCCAGTTCGATCCGGCGTCGGGCAATGCCTATTTCTTTTATGATGAGGAGGGCCTGCATCACGAGGTCTGGATGCTCGATGGCGTCAGCGCCTGGAACCAACTCCTGACGATTGCCGGTTCCAATGTGTCTGGCGTCGGCCTGTGGCGGCTCGGCTCGGAAGACCCCGCCATCTGGCAGGCTTTCGGCAGCTACCAGACAAATGCCTTGCCGGACCTTAACAAACTGACCGCGCTTGGCGATAACCAGGTCTACGGTAATGGTGAAGTGGTCCATATCGAGGATACGCCCCAAACCGGCGGCCGCGTCGTGACCTATGACAAGGCCCGTGTGGCGCAAAACGAGGCCTACCAGACGTTGCCGACGCCCTTTGTTGTCCGTCGTACCGGCTACAAGCCCGGCAAGTTGGCCCTGACCTTCGATGACGGCCCGGACGGCAACTGGACGCCGCAAATCCTGAAGATTCTGGAACAGGAAAAGGTGCCGGCCACCTTCTTCGTCATCGGGGAAAAGGCGATCGCTCATCCGGCCCTGCTGCGGCAGATGGTGCGCGATGGTGACGATATCGGCAACCATTCCTATACTCATCCGGACATGTCGAAGATTGCCGACTGGCAGATCCGGTTCGAACTGAATTCGACCCAACGCGTCGTCGAAGCCTATACGGGGCGGTCGATGCGGCTGCTGCGGGCGCCTTATTTCGGTGACGCCGAGCCAACCACCAATGATGAACTGGTGCCGGCGCTTGTGGCGCAAAAGCTGGGCTATACCGATATCGGCCTGCACGTCGATTCCGAGGACTGGACCCGGCCGGGCGTCGACAGGATCATTCAGAACACCCTGGATGGCGTACATGATGGGGTGGCCAGCGAGCAATCGGCTATCTGCAAACAATCGCCGGACGATTGCCGTTCCGGCCAGATTATCCTGATGCACGATTCCGGCGGTGAGCGTAGCCAGACGCTCAAGGCCTTGCCGGTCATCCTCCAGAAGCTGAAGGCGGAGGGCTATCAGTTTGTCCCGGTCGGTGATCTGGTCGGCCTGTCGCGCGATCAGGTCATGCCGCAACTGAGCGGTCAGGATCTGCTCGAAGTGCGCTTCGACATCGGCATCTTCATGTTCATGGCGTGGATGGCAGCAGCGCTGAAATGGCTGTTTGTCGTCGCCATCGTGCTGGGGATCGGCCGTGCGCTCATCCTGTCCGGCCTGGCCATCTATGCCGAATTCAGCAATCATATGGAGCCGCCAGGCGATGAAAAGCCGGAAGAAGCGAGCACGGTAGCTGCCTTCGTCAATGCCAGTTTCGTCAGTGTGCTGATCCCGGCCTATAATGAGGCGCGTGTGATCGAAAATTCGGTGCGCCGTGTGCTGTCCAGCGTCGGCGTGTCCATGGAGATCATCGTCATCGATGACGGCTCGAAGGACGAGACCAGCGCGATTGTGACACGGGCCTTCAGCGACGATCCGCGGGTACGCCTGATCACGCAGGCCAATGCCGGCAAGGCCAATGCCGTCAATAATGGGATCGCGGCCTCCAAGGGCGACATCATTATCGCCCTTGATGCGGATACGCAGTTCGAACCGGAAACGATCGCGCGGCTGGTCCGCTGGTTCGTGCGACCGGAAATCGGCGCCGTCGCCGGCAATGCCAAGGTCGGCAATCGCTTCAACTGGGTGACGAAATGGCAGGCGGTGGAGTATGTTACTTCGCAGAACCTCGAACGCAGTGCGCTCGCCATGTTCGGCGCCATGATGGTAGTGCCCGGCGCCGTCGGGGCGTGGCGACGAACGGCCCTGGCAGAGGTCGGCAATTATCCGCACAATACCCTGGCCGAAGACCAGGATCTGACCATTGCCATCCAACGGAAGGGCTGGAAAGTGGCCTATGATCAGGATGCGGTGGCCTGGACCGAGGCGCCGGAAAGCTTCGGTGCCCTAATGAAACAGCGATTCCGCTGGGCTTTTGGCACCTTGCAATGCCTGTGGAAGCATCGCGGCATTTACCGGACCGGTAAGCCGAAGGGGTTGGCCTGGATCGGTCTGCCGCAGGCGTGGCTGTTCCAGATCGTCTTCTCGGTTGTGTCGCCGCTGATCGACTTCGCCCTGATCGTCAATATTGCGGCCACGATTGTTCAGGTGTCGCAGCACGGCTGGGCACAGACCAGCGGCGACCTCGGCCGCATGGTTATCTACTGGCTGACCTTCCTGGCCATCGATGCCATTTGCGGCGGCATCGCCTACTGGCTGGAACCGCGTGAAAAACGCTATCCCGTCTTCTGGCTGCTGTCGCAGCGTTTTGTCTACCGCCAGATCATGTACTATGTCGTGCTGAAGGC
>FTKR01002077.1_pt2 | contig 13299 bp, 13 predicted proteins | sample 1658141 | NCBI WGS metagenome assembly FTKR01 (sample SAMEA3914802, study PRJEB12502) | metagenome | biome: forest; material: soil | place: Canada | collected 2010-06-25 | depth 0.1 m | reverse complement strand
CCGGTGGCCGCCAGCATAAGATCGATCATCCTGCGCTGGGTGGCGTTGTCTTCGACGCATAACAGTTTCATAGTGTTCCCCTTGCCCCGGTGCTGCGATATGTGGCGTATCGCGGCCCGTAACAATTATATACAATACGTGTTAGTCAGTTATGAAGATTTCCAAACCTCATGTAATCATTATCGGTGGTGGTCCCGCCGGGATCAGCTGCGCCATCTGGCTGAAAAAGCTGGGTGTGGACTGTGTGTTGCTGGAGGCGTCGGCACAACTCGGCGGCCTGCAAACGCGATCACCTTATGAAAACCTCTGGATACCGGGCGTGCAGGGCCAAACCGGCCAGCAGGTGGGGGCGGCTCTGGCGGCGCATGCCGAGGCGGTGCGTGTTGTGGTGCGGTTGAATTGCCCGGCGGTGTCTGTCTCCGCCGATGGCTGTGAAGTCACGACGAATGAGGGCATCTTCACCGCGCCGTATCTGGTAATTGCTACCGGCTCCAGGCCGCGCAGCGGTAGCTTTACGGCTTCGGAGCGAGTCATCATCGGACCCGGCGTGGCGATGGAAGCGCTGGACGTTTCCGGTCGTCGCGTGGCCGTGTTCGGTGGCGGTGATAATGCCTTTGATCAGGCGCGCTTTGTCCGTGATCGCGGCGGCGAGGTGACGATCTTTTCGCGCAATTCACCACGCGCGCAGAAACTGTTGCAGAACATGATCCCTGAGGTGCCGGTCATGATCGGAGCGTATGCTGTGGACCAATCGGCAATGACCGTTAATAGCGCACAGCTCGATGCCTTTGGTATCATGTTCGGCTTCGAGGCGGTGGTGCCGGAGGGGCTGATGCTCGATCTCGATAATGGCTACGTGCAGGTCGATCGTTTCGGCGAAACCAGTGTGTCGGGCGTCTACGCCTGTGGCGAGGTGACCGATTACTGGCACCCGTGCGTGACCACTTCGGCCGCGCATGGCATCCAGGTTGCCAAGCAGATTTCAATTCGACTTTCGCGGTGATCAGCGATCCTGCGCGCCATGCCAGATACGTACGATTTCGACATTTCCATTAGTGACGCGGTAGACGATGATATATGGCCAGACCGTAGTAATCTCCCTTGTGCCTGCGACCAGACCAGGGCGACCACGCTCAGGCAGATATTCCAGCCGGTCACAGCTGGCTATCAGTTGAACCGCAATACGTGAAGCTGCGAAGGGATTATCCTGGCCGATATAGGCTCTGATTTCGGTCAGATCTGCGAGAGCCTCGAACGAAAAGACTACGGACATTTAGGCGCAGGTTGCTCATTTTCAGTGCCCCAGGTCAACATCCAGCGTCGGACGTCCTCGTAGGCAATCGTGCGTCCAGCATCCAACGACCTAAGCCCTTGCTCCACCGCCAGGCGGAGGGCAGCATCTTCGGATGTCTCTTGCGGAATAGACACTGGTTTTGCCATACGGAAAGCATACCATGTGGTGGATGCTTTCGCTATCCTCATTTCTTCTCATCGCACATGCAGCATTTTTTTAACGCCATGTTGAGCCGGATCGTCTATAACCGAATGTAATAAACTGGTGGGTGGCCGCGCAGGCCGTCGCGTGAATAAAGTCGAATGGCCAATATCCGAAGTGAATACAAGCGCCTGCTGAAGTCGGGCGAGATCGCGCCCGATGTCGCCCAGAAGGCGGCCATCGAGAGCCTGGTCGTGCTTGAGCGCCGCATTCGCCAGAGTCGCGCCCTGTGGCGCCGCATCCTCGGTATCCAGCCGCGCGTCTGCGGTCTCTATCTCTGGGGACCACCGGGCCGCGGCAAGTCCATGATGATGGACCTGTTCTACAACAATATTCACAAGATCCCGAAGCGTCGTGTCCACTTCCATGCCTTCATGGCCGAGGTGCACCACAATATCCGCCTGTGGCGCGAGAGCGACGCGAAAACCCGCAAGATCAATTTTGGCACGCACAAGGGTGACGATCCGATCGCGCCGGTGGCCCGCCTGATTGCCAGTCAGTCAAAGTTGCTGTGTTTTGATGAATTGCAGGTGACCGATATCGCCGACGCGATGATCCTCGGCCGCCTGTTCGAGGCGCTCTTTGCCCGCAAGGTGATCCTGGTGGCCACCTCCAACCGCCCGCCGGATGATCTCTACAAGGACGGTCTCAACCGCGAGCATATCCTGCCCTTTATCCAGATGATCAAGGACCGTACGACGCTGGTCGAGGTCTCCGGCCCGAAGGATTTCCGCATGGACCGCCTGCGCGGCGCCAGGACGTGGTTTTCGCCTTCCACCGAGCCGCACGCCATCGCCGCCTTCAATACCCTGTGGGCCGACATGAAGCACCTGATGACCGAAATGGACACGGTTCTGACGGTCAATGAGCGCAAGCTGCACTTTCCGCGCGCCGCCGGCCCGATGCTGCGCGCCACCTTCGCGGAGCTGTGCGCCGCCAACAACGGCCCGGCCGATTATCTCGCCATAGCCGAACGCTTCACGACGGTGTTTATCGAGGGCGTGCCGATCCTGTCGCCATCCAATCGCAACGAAGCCAGGCGCTTCGTCACTCTGATCGATGCGCTCTACGAGGCCGGCACCAAGACGGTGATCCTGGCTGATGCCGAGCCCTCGCTGCTCTATCCGGTGGGAGATGGCGCGTTTGAATTCGAGCGCACGGTGTCGCGGCTGGAGGAAATGCGTTCCGAGGATTACCTCAACCGCGCTAATTAGTTAGCCGAAATCGATTGACCGGACTTATCCCCATTCTGTAGATGGGGCATGGCCGAACGTATCTACCTTTATGACTCCACGCTGCGCGACGGTGCGCAGGCCCAGGGCATCGATTTTTCTGTTGCCGACAAGCAGGCGATTGCCGCTGCGCTGGACGCGTTTGGTATTGATTATATCGAGGGCGGCTGGCCGGGCGCCAACCCGACCGACGACGCCTTTTTCGCGGCCCTGCCGAAGACGAAAACCGCCAAGGTATCCGCTTTCGGCATGACCCGCCGCGCCGGCCGTTCGGCCTCCAATGATCCCGGCCTGCAGGACCTGCTGGCGGTCAATACCCCGACGGTCTGCCTGGTCGGCAAGACCTGGGACTGGCAGGTCGAGACAGCGCTGAAGGTGTCCACGTCCGAAAACCTGCGCATGATCAGCGATTCCCTGGCCCATATCCGTGCCAATGGCCGCGAGGCTGTGTTTGACGCCGAGCACTTCTTTGACGGCTACAAGGCCAATCCGGCCTATGCCATTGAGGCGCTGAAAGCGGCCCATGAAGGCGGCGCCAACTGGCTGGTGCTGTGCGACACCAATGGCGGCTCCCTGCCCTCCGAAATCTATCGCATCGTCAGCGCCGTGAAGGCTGCCTTGCCGGACGCCAATCTCGGCATTCACTGCCATGATGACACCGAACAGGCCGTGGCCAATTCGCTGGCTGCCGTCGAGGCCGGGGTGCGCCAGGTACAGGGCTGCATCAACGGCATCGGCGAGCGCTGCGGCAATGCCAATCTGATCGCCATCATCCCGACCCTGATGCTCAAGATGGGCTTCGATACCGGTCTTTCCGCCGAACAACTGACGCACATTGGCGAATTGTCACGCCTGGTCGATGACCGCCTGAATCGTGCCCCCAACCGCCACGCCGCCTATGTCGGGGCCTCAGCCTTCGCTCACAAGGGCGGGCTACACGTCAGCGCCATGAACAAGGACAGCCGGTCCTATGAGCATATCGATCCGGCCCTGGTCGGCAATTCGCGCCTGATCCTGGTGTCGGACAAGGCCGGTCGCGCCAATATCGTCAATCGCCTGCACCAGATGGGCATCGCGGTGGCCGACGATGACGATCATATCGGCGCACTGGTCACGGCGGTGAAGGAACGAGAGGCGCTCGGCTATGCCTATGAGGACGCCAGCGCCAGTTTCGAGCTGATGGCGCGTGAACGGCTGGGCCAGTTGCCGCGCTATTATGAACTGCAAAGCTACCGGGCGCTCAATGAATACCGCCTCGATGAGAAGGGCCATGCTTTTGATGTGGCCGAGGCGACGGTGAAGCTGGCGGTCAAGGGCGAGCAGGTGATGAGCGTGGCCGAGGGCAATGGCCCGGTCAATGCGCTCGATGCCGCCCTGCGCAAGGCACTGACGCCGCATTATCCGCAGCTGGGCACCATGCATCTGAACGACTACAAGGTGCGCATTCTGACGCCTTCGGACGCCACCGCGGCCCTGACCCGCGTCATGATCGAAAGTCGGGATGATCAGGGCCGGACGTGGAACACGCTGGGCGTCAGCCACAATGTGATCGATGCGTCCTATAACGCGCTGTTCGACGCGATCACCTATCATCTGCTGAAGGCGGGGGTATAGGACGAGCGCAGGTATTTCGGAGTAGTGCCGGGCGATGGCCGTAGCTTACAATTATCTTGGGCTTGGCTCATTCTTAAGGCAAGAAAAGATGAGCTTAACACGTTCTCACAAGCTTTTAAATTATTGAATAATTACGATATAAATCGCCCAAGCAGTGAATATTGCGTGAATAAATATTATTATCCAATAAGCTAACGGATCGTCTTTTCTACTCTTCGGTGGAGTCATCGGCGCCAATGTTGCTGAGCCAGAAATTAACGACCAAATCACGATCGCCGCACCTAAAAATGGTACAAATATAAATAAGTCATCCGCATTCATCAGTGCCCCGCCTATTAAAACAAGAATTCTGTCATCCGTCCTTAGATTGCACAGATGTTCCTGACCATTTTACGCTACCGCTGTCGCCTCGGTCAGACGGAGCTATTCTAAAATAGCTTTTGCCTGTTCCAGATGCAGGCGCTCGACCATTTCGCCATTGACCGATACCAGGCCCGCCGCGCTGCCTTCAAAGGCGGCGACGACTGCCTGCGCCCACGCGATCTCGGCTTCCGAAGGCGAGAATGCTGCCTCGCAGCCCGCGATCTGCGCCGGATGGATCAGGGTCTTGCCATCAAAACCAAGACTGCGGCCCTGTTCGCATTCGGCGGCAAAGCTTACTTCGTCGCGGAATTGATTATAGACGCCATCGAGCACGATCAGGTCATTGGTGCGGCCATAAAGTACGATCTGCGACAGGACGAACAGGATGTCCGCACGGTCAGCCATCGGCCGGGTTCGCAGCTCTTTGCGCAGGTCGTTCGGTCCGGCGATCAGGCCCTTGACGCCGGTCGTCGCGATCTCGGGCAGATTGATCACCCCTTGCGCCGTCTCGATCATCGCCCACAGGGGTGTCTTCGGCCAGACATGCGTCACACCGGTGATATCTGTCACGTCACTCACCTTGGGCACCACCAGCCCGTCGATCCGCAAGCCAGTCAGCGCTTTGTGGATGGCATTGAGATACTGCGGATGAATTCGCACCAGCACTGTCTTCGCCACAAAGCTGCCAGCCAGTGTTTCCGACAACCGCACCAATGCGCCGTCGCGCTCATCATCGCCCACGGCATCTTCCAGGTCGAAGATCAGCGCGTCGCAGGCAAGTGTCGCCGCCTTGGTCATGGCCTTGGCATTGGCGCACGGGATGAACAGGACCGAACGGAACATGGCAGTCTCCTTACGGGCAGGGATTGGGATGGCTGAGGTGCAGCTTAAGCACGGCCTTGTCGATCTCCGGCGTCCATTCCAGGTCGAAGGCGTCGATATCGCTGATAAGCTGCGGTATCGTGCTTGCGCCGATAATGGTCGAGGTGACGAACGGCCGCTGGTCGACGAATTTCAGCGCCAGTTGCTCCGGTTTCAGTCCCAGTTCGGCGGCCAGATCGACATACTTGTTAATTGCCTCTTCGCCGCCGGGGCCTTCATAGCGGTTGAGGCGTTGATAAAGCGTCTTGCGGGCGCCTTCGGGCAGGGCGCCGTTGCGATACTTGCCGATCAGATAGCCCTGGGCCAGGGACGAATAGGCCAGCAGGCCGACATCTTCACGCAGAGCCACTTCCGCGAGGCCGTAGTCGAAGCTGCGCGACACCAGCGAATAGGCGTTCTGGATCGAGGCGATGCGCGGCAGGCCGTGCTTTTCCGCTTCGGCGAGGAACTTCATCACACCGTAGGGGCTCTCGTTCGATACCCCGATATGGCGAATGCGACCGGCCTTCACATGGCGGTCGAGGCTTTCCAGAATGCTCAGGAAGCTTTCGTAATCGGCGTCATAATCGGTGTAGTGGTGGAAGCCGAAACCGGCATAACGGCGGTCGGGCCAATGAAGCTGGTAGAGGTCGATATAATCGGTTTGCAGGCGCTTGAGCGAGCCTTCCACGGCGGCATCGATATGGTCGCGGGTATGGCGCGGGCCGCCGCGAATCCAGTGCATGAATTCGGCGCGTCCGGCGATCTTCGAAGCCAGAATCACCTGGTCACGATTATTGCGCGCCCGAAACCATTCGCCGATGATCCGCTCGGTGGCCCCTTGCGTTTCCGGACGCGGCGGGATGGCGTAGGCCTCGGCGGTATCGAAGAAATTGATGCCGCGCGTAAGCGCATAATCCATCTGCGCCCAGGCATCGGCCTGCGATACCTGGCTGCCATACATCATGGTGCCGAGACAGACACGAGACACCTGAAGGCCTGTGCGTCCGAGAGGAGAATGTTTCATGCCGATTTCGTTCAAAATTTACTTAGCCAAAATACTTAGGATGTCAAAGTCCCGGCCGGGCGGAAAATGCCTCTTGTCAGGAAAGCGCCACAGTCCCATATTATCAGGAGATCGCCTTGGCAAGACAGGTCAGGGGCGTCGAGACATTTAAAGGGGTTTCAAACCTATGAACGACATGGACACTCGCTATATTGCTATGCCGACGGCGGAGGAACAGGCCAAGGATATGGGCCTGAAGAACTTCCTGATGGGCATCTATCAGAAGATGGCGCTTGGCCTCGTAGTAACGGGCGCCATGGCCTGGGCCGTGGCGAATACGCCGGCGGTGGCGGGCCTGCTGTACCAGATTACACCGGAAGGCCGTATTGCCGGCTATACCATCCTCGGCTGGATCTTCGCCTTCGCGCCGCTGGCCCTGAGCTTCATCTCCGGCCGCTTCATGAATGGCCTCGATGCCAAGGTTTCGGGCGCCTTCTACTGGGTGTTCGTCGCCGTCATGGGCGTGTCGCTGTCGTCGATCTTCCTGATGTACACCGGCATCTCGATCGCCAACATCTTCTTCATCACGGCAGCGACCTTCGGCGTGGTCAGCCTTGTCGGCTATACCACCAAGGTCAACATGACGGGCTGGGGCGGCTTCTTCTCGGTCGCCGTGCTGGGCCTGATCATCGCCGGGATCGCCAACGCCTTCCTGTTCAAGAGCGGCCTGATGAGCATGGTCATGTCGGGCATCGGCGTCCTGCTGTTCTCGGCCCTGATCGCCTACCAGACCCAATCCTTGAAGAACCTGTACTATTCGGCAGGCCAGGTATCGGCCAACCACCGTGCGGCGCTTACCTATATCGGCGCCATCGGCCTCTATGTCAGCTTCATCAACCTGTTCCTCAGCCTGTTGAACCTGTTCGGCGGCCGTCGCTAAAGAGCAGAGATTATCTGATCGAAAAGCCCTTCGGATCATTCCGGAGGGCTTTTTTTACAGCACGTCGAACTTGCGCTTATCAAGCACGGCCAGCACCGGTCCCAGTTCGCGGCCGCGCTTGAGGATTAGCCCGGCCTGGTTGAAGACCGCAAAGGCGCCTTGCTTGCGTGCCAGCGAAGGCCGTTTTTCGATGCGATAGAATGGCGCCTCACCGGAGCGGCGGAAGATATTGAAGGCGACGGCGTCGGCGAGTTGGTCAATGGCGTAATCGCGCCATTCGCCCGCCGCCACCTGCTGGCCATAGAGCCGCAGGATCAGTTCCAGTTCCCGGCGTTCGAAGAAGACCGGGCCTTTCAAATCAGGCTGTGGACCAAAGGCGCCGCTAAAATCCTGAATACTCATAAGCTCAAGACACCGCAGTAAAATCTGACCTGATTACGCCTGATGCGGCTGAATCGCGCAAGTAAATTTATATCCTCGTCTTTATGGGGTCGTTATTAAAAGGACGCGATATGACCTTATTTTGGCCCTTTGACGGCCCGGTTCCGACGCAAATATGCAGATGTCGGCCGAGGCGATTGCCAGGGTTCCACCCTGAACAGCCCCCCCAGCCCCCGGAACTCGGTAGTTCCTTGGCCGGCAGATAATTTCTTCTTCCCCGAGATTATTCTGGCGCTGCTACGTTCCCCTGCGTAGCAGCGTTTTTTTTTATTCTGCCCAGAGGCCGACCTTCGATTTCGGCATGGCAACAAAGAAAGGCTGCGCTTCCAGACGCGCCAGCCAGCCGGTGACATTTTCAAACGGTTTGAGATCGACCCCGCCTTCCGGTGCGTGGGCGACATAGGCGTAGCAGGCGAGATCGGCGAGGGTCAGGGTGTCGTCCACCAGCCAGCCGCGGGTGGCCAGGTGCTCATCCATCACATGCAGGAAATCATGGGCAATCTGGTGCGCCGGCGCCGGATCAGCGGGCATGTCGAAGATATGGATACGTCGCGCCGCCGCCAGTCCGAAGGCGATCGGCCCGGAGGCCTTGCTGACCCAGGCCATGACCTCGGCGAAGCGCTTCGGCTCTGCCGGCAGGTATTTGCGAACCGGGTCATAGGTCAGGGCCAGATAGGTCAGGATGGCGACCGAATCCCAGATGATTGTGCCGTTGTCGTCGATCACCGGCACCTGCCCGAACGGGTTCATGGCCAGGAAGGCCTGGCTCTTCTGCTGCTTGCCGCGCAGGTCGATATCGATGCGCTCGAAAGGCAGGTCGAGTGCCCGCAACAGCAGCTCGACGCGGTGCGTATTGCCGGAAACGGGGAAGGTGTAGAACTTGATGGGCGAGGCAGGCTGGGTCATTGGCCACCTTTAGGGAAGAAAAAGCATTAGGACATAGTACGCATCAGCAAACAGCATAAGATAGAACAGCATAATAAGAACGCGGTAGAGAAGGAGTATCAGGCGGGCATATAGACTCATCCGACTGTCATCTTCATTTTGAAAAATTTCCGCCGACACGGCATGCCGCAGACTGAATTTTTCGAAAAAGCCGGACTTCCGCCACGCGGTATCTTCTCGCCGAAAGTAGTGCTCATGATAGGCGCGATGGGCTAGAATCGCAACGAGCCATACGAGCAAAGCCGCAGCGATTGATGCAGTCCAGATCGTGATTGGCGCAGGCATTTCTTAAATTCCAGCGCGCAGATAAAGCGCGAGGCGCATTCCGGCATCGGCCAGCACAAAAACCGACGGGCCGATCATGGCGATGGCGAGGAAGCGCCAGCCGCCGCCCTTGCGCAGAGTAATCACGCCGCAGGTGAGTGCTATGATTGCCGCAACCGCACTTTCGATGGCCAATGTGCGTCCGGCGCTCGCGTCGGCGGCTGGAGCGAGATTGAGGATGATGGCGAAGAGGGCGGCCATCAGTCCGGCAATGGTGATGATCAGGGCGCGATTTTTCATGGTTAAGTTTTAGGGCTGGTAAAGGAAGAAAGCAACTTCTCCTCCCCCGCTATCGCAGGGGAGGAGAAAAAACCCCGCCATCATATCTGATGGCGGGGTTTTTACTCTGATAACTTATGGGTGCAGGGACGTGTCCCTGCCTACTCAGCGGCTTCCTGAGCGCCACGGGCCAGGTTACGCAGGACGTACGGCATGACGCCGCCGTTTTTGTAGTATTCCAGCTCGGTCGGCGTATCGATGCGGCAGCGGACCGGGAAGCGGGCCACCTTGCCGTCCGAAGCGCGGAACAGCTCGACGATCAGTTCGGCGCGCGGCGAGACGTTTTCCAGGCCACGGATGGTCACGATTTCCTCGCCGGTGAGGCCGAGCTTGGCCCAGCCATCGACCTTGAACTGCAAGGGCAGTACGCCCATGCCCACCAGGTTGGAGCGGTGGATGCGCTCGAAGGATTCAGCGATGACGGCGCGGACGCCGAGCAGCTTGGTGCCCTTGGCAGCCCAGTCACGCGAGGAGCCTGTGCCGTATTCCTTGCCGGCGAAGACGACCAGGTTGCGGCCTTCCGACTGGTAGCGCATGGCGGCGTCATAGATCGGCATGACATCGCCCGACGGGAAGTGCTTGGTCACGCCGCCTTCGATTTCCGGGGTCATTTTGTTACGGATGCGGATATTGGCGAAGGTGCCGCGCATCATGACTTCGTGGTTGCCGCGGCGGGCGCCGTAACCGTTGAATTCCGAGACGGGGACGCCACGGTCGATCAGGTACTTGCCGGCGGGCGAAGCGGCCTTGAAGGAACCGGCGGGCGAGATGTGGTCGGTCGTGATCGAGTCGCCGAAGACGCCCAGAACGCGGGCTTCCACGATGTCGGTCACCTTGTCCGGCGTCATGGTCATGCCGTCGAAATAGGGCGGGTTGGCGACATAGGTCGATTCCGCGTCCCAGCCGTAGGTCTGGCCGCCGGCGACCGGGATGGCCTGCCAGTGCTTGTCACCCTTGAAGACGTCGGAATAACGGTTGGAGAACATGGCGTTGGTGACGTGCTTGCGCTGCAGGTCGGTGACTTCCTGCGTCGTCGGCCAGATATCCTTCAGGTAAACGGCTTCGCCATTCGCGCCGGTGCCGATCGGATCATTGACCAGATCGATGTTCAGCGAACCGGCTAGGGCGTATGCGACGACCAGCGGCGGCGAGGCCAGGTAGTTGGCGCGGACGTCGGGGTTGACGCGGCCTTCAAAGTTACGGTTGCCCGAAAGCACCGAGGCGGCGACCAGATCGCCGGCATTGACGGCGGCCGAGATGGCTTCCGGCAGCGGGCCGGAATTGCCGATACAGGTGGTGCAGCCGTAACCAACGAGATTGAAGCCGAGCGCGTCGAGGTCTTCGGAGAGGCCGGCCGAGTTCAGATAGTCGGTGACGACCTGCGAGCCGGGGGCCAGCGAGGTTTTCACCCACGGCTTGACCTTGAGGCCGAGGGCGCGCGCCTTGCGGGCGACGAGACCGGCGGCGATCAGCACCGAAGGGTTCGAGGTATTGGTGCAGGAGGTGATGGCGGCGATCACGACATCGCCGTGGCCGACGGTGAAATCGGAACCTTCGACCTGAACGCGCTTGGCTTCGTCGCCGGCCTTGCCGAACTCGCCTTGCAGGGCAGAGGTGAAGGCGGTGGCGGCGTCGGACAGCAGAACGCGGTCTTGCGGGCGCTTAGGACCGGCCAGCGACGGCAGGACGGAATCGAGCGCGAGTTCGAGGGTGTCGGTGAAGACGGGTTCGACCGACGGATCGAGCCACAGGCCTTGCGCCCTGGCATAGGCTTCGACGAGCGCGACGCGCTCCTTGGTGCGGCCGGTTTCGGCCAGGTAGTTGATGGTCGGCTGCGACACCGGGAAGAAGCCGCAGGTGGCGCCGTATTCCGGGGCCATGTTGGCGATGGTCGCCTGGTCTTCCAGGGTCAGGTTGACGAGGCCGTCGCCGTAATATTCGACGAACTTGCCGACGACGCCCTTCTTGCGCAGCATCTGCGTGACGGTCAGCACCAGATCGGTGGCGGTGGCGCCTTCGGGCAGCTTGCCGGTCAGCTTGAAGCCGATGACTTCGGGGATCAGCATGGGGATCGGCTGGCCGAGCATGGCGGCTTCGGCTTCGATACCGCCGACGCCCCAGCCGAGGACCGACAGGCCGTTGACCATGGTAGTGTGCGAGTCGGTGCCGACCACGGTGTCCGGATAGGCCACTTCACCGCCGTCAGCGATGGCGGTCCAGACGGTCTGGGCCAGGTATTCGAGATTGACCTGGTGGCAGATGCCGGTGCCGGGAGGCACGACGCGGAAGTTATTGAAGGCCGAAGACCCCCAGCGCAGGAAGTTGTAGCGCTCGATATTGCGCTCATATTCACGATCGACGTTCTGCGTGAAGGAGGTCTGCTGGCCGAAATAATCGACCATGACCGAGTGGTCGATGACGAGGTCGACGGGGTTCAGCGGGTTGATCTTGGCCGGATCAGCGCCGAGCTTGACCATCGCATCGCGCATCGCGGCCAGATCGACGACGGCCGGAACGCCGGTGAAATCCTGCATCAGCACGCGGGCCGGACGGAAGGAGATTTCGTGCTCGACAGCGCCCTTGTTTTTCACCCAGGCGGCCATGGCGCGGATGTCGTCAGCCTTGACCGTGTCGCCGTCTTCGTTACGCAGCAGGTTTTCCAGCAGCACCTTCAGCGAAGCGGGAAGCTGGGAGACGCCTTCAAGGCCATTGGCCTCGGCGGCTTTCAGATCGTAATAGGTGTAGGTTTTCTTACCGACCTTGAGTTCGGCCTTGGACTTGAAGCTGTCAATCGAAGACATGTACGCTGTATCCTTCTTAGAATCCGCCCAGCCGCCACGATGACAACTGTAATTTAAGAACGCGCGTAAATGAAGGACACACAGGGTCTCGACATTGCGCTGCAATACCTTAAAGGCGGAGCATCTGCCTTCTAAACTTTCTATTTGTTTTCGTCTATGCCAGAACCATACTAAGCCGTAAGGCGAGAAGGGTTATTTTTATGGGCATGAGTCTGAAGGTCGAAGGAGTGAGCCTGAAAAAAGGCTATAACCTACTGATTCATAATCTGAATTTTGATATTTCAGGCGGCAGTGCGATTAGCCTGACAGGCGAAAACGGCGTTGGGAAAACGACTCTTTTACGTACCATAGCCGGCTTTATGATGCCGTTTGCCGGCGCGATTTCTGCGTATGAGAATGATGCGCAGATTGAGCCGGAAATGTGGCATGGCCGCCTGACGCATTTCCTCGGTCATCATGATGCGCTGAGCCCGTCGCGGACGGTGGCGCAGGAGCTGAAATTCCAGGCCGATTTTCTGGGCGGAGCGGTCGCCGGCATTGAACAACTGAACCTGGGCGGCCTGTTCGATCTGGAGACGCGCTATCTTTCGGCGGGGCAAAAACGCCGGCTTTCGTTCGCGCGGCTGCTGATGGCGAAGCGGCCGCTGTGGCTGCTTGATGAGCCGATGGCGCCGCTCGATGTCGGCCATCGGGCATTATTGGCGGGGATTATGCAGAAACATCTGTCGGCAGGCGGGATGATTATCGCGGCGGTGCATGATCCGCTGCCGTTCGAGACGCGCAATCTGAAACTCGAACGCCCGACGGCGAAAGAACGCGAGGCGGCGAGTGTTTAGAGGAACGCACATCTTCTCCTCCCCTGCGATAGCGGGGGAGGTGGCGAGCAAGCGAAGCGCGTCGAGACGGAGGGGGCTTTCAAGCTGCGGAATTGCCCCCTCCGTCAGCGACACCGGCTCTGCGAGCCTCGCGCTGCCACCTCCCCCGCTTTGCAGGGGAGG
>FTKR01000246.1_pt2 | contig 13331 bp, 4 predicted proteins | sample 1658141 | NCBI WGS metagenome assembly FTKR01 (sample SAMEA3914802, study PRJEB12502) | metagenome | biome: forest; material: soil | place: Canada | collected 2010-06-25 | depth 0.1 m | reverse complement strand
GGAACGATCACCGCGACGTTGAAGCCGTGAGCGTCTCCGGGTCGCCAGCGGGTGACGGTGACCGTGCCTCGCGAGTGCATTGCCGTAGCGCGAGCCGCGGCAAACCCGTCGATTCGATCGAGGGCAAGCACTCGTCCCCGAAAGGCGGCTGCGGTCATGAACACAGTCTGCATGGCGTGCGGTAAAAAGCCCCGCCATACTGTGTGAATGACGGGATTCTGGGCGAAAATTGCTGGCAGCGGCTCGAACAAATCCGAGCCGCTGGACGCCAATGATGCCGTGCAATTCTGGCAGCGAGAGGCCTACTACTACGAGGGTCGCGCTGGCGAACAGGGCGCCTCAGCCAACCGAATGGTGACCCTGGCGGCCGGGGCGACCGCGGTGCTGCCGCTTGTTGCCAACGTGCTTGGCAGCTCCGCGGTCAAGGTCAATCCCGACCTCCAGCTGCTGTTGCTGATCGTGCCCGTCGTGCTGTTTGTGCTGTGGTCGAGTGCAGTTCGTCTGCTCCACGAGATGCACCTCCTCCGGGTCTACGTGCGGCGCGCGGAGGCCGAGCTGGAGAAGCTGGCGAAGACGCAGCCGACGCTCGTCGCCTACACCCGGTGGGCCGACCACGGCGGCAAGCACGACTTCACCTACTTCTCGATGCTCGTCTGGTTTGTCGCCGCACTCGCGCTGAGTCTCGCCGGCGCATTCGGCATCACGTACGCGGTCGTGATCTCCACCCACCCCGAGTTTGTCTGGATTGCCATCGCCGCACCCCTCAATGCCTTCATCATCCTGATCTTCTCCTTCACCGATGCGCTGCGTGACGTTCGACAGATCGAGTGGCAGCTCGGTTTGACCCCGAAGCCCGTCGTGCATGCGACGCGCACCTGGCTGGACGTCATCGGCATCGTCGGCGCCTCTGCTCTCGTTGTTGCTGGTCCGGTTGCAGCAGCGGTGCTCATTCACGACAATGCGTCTCGGGGGTATGTGCTGACGGTTCTCGCCGTGTTCACGGTCGCGATCACCATCGCGGGAACTGTCTCGGGGTGGTTCGGCCGCCGCAGTCTCGACACCAGTGTGGCGCGGCGCGCGAGCAAGACTCTGGTCTTCGTCGGCCTGTTCGGCAGCCTCTTCGTGATCGTCGCCTCATCGCTGGGCTGGCTCGGTCTCTAGAGCCGGTCGCCGGCCCTGCTGCAGGGGCGAACTGCGGATTCCCCGTAGAGTGCTGATTGTCGAATGGTTGGTTGCGGGATCAACTAGATCGGTTCTCGGGGAGGAACGCGACGTGACGACCAGTCGTATCGATCGCGTGGATGTGTCCACGCCCACCGGCGGACCCCGGGTGTTGACGGGCATCACACTCGTGACACTCACTCTGTTCGCCGCCTACTCCGGTGTGCTCAGCGTGCTTCTGCCGCAGCAGGTGGAGATGCTCGATCCCGAGGGAAAGGTGGGATCCCTCGCGCTGGTTACGTCGCTGTCGTTCGCAGTCACCGCGTTCGCACAGCCCCTGCTGGGTGCCCTCAGTGATCGCACCCGCACCCGGTGGGGTCGTCGGATTCCCTGGATGATTGCCGGAGCTGTCGTGGGCGGCGTTGCCCTCGGGCTTACCGGAAGTGCGACGTCAGTGGGACTCCTCGCTGTCGGATGGGCGGTGGCGCAGTTCGCCCTCAACGGCACGGACATCGCGTCGAGCGCCTATCTGGTCGATCGCTTTCCGCCCCGCCGCCGCGGTTCGGTGTCGGCGGTCATCGGAGTTGCGGTGGTCGTTGGCGGAGCAGTCGGCGTCACACTCGCCGGGCGGTTCAGCGGATCAGGATGGGCGGCGTACGCAATTCTCGGCGCCGGCGTGCTCGCGGCGGTGCTGATCTTCGCAGCGCTCGTACGGGATCCACCGCTTCCTGCTACGGACGTGCCCCGACCGCGACTCCGACCGCTCGTCACCACGATCATGGATGCCGTGCGAACCCGGTCAGACTTCGTCAAGATCCTCGCCTGGCGACTGTGCTTCACCCTCGCCCATGGCGCGGTGTACGGATACCTGCTGTATCTCCTGACCGACTACATCGGAGTGAGCGAGCATCGCTCCCGCGATCTCATCGCCCTGCTCACGGTGGCCGGAGGGGCGGGTCTTGTCGTGGCGGTGGTCGCAGGCGGATGGCTCAGCGATCGGCTGGGACGCCGCGCCCCGTTCCTCCATCTTGCGGCAGCTCTGGTGGTGGCTGGTGAGATCGTGGCAGTCGTCGCGCCGACCGTGCCGGGAGTCTTCTGTCTGGCCATTGCACTCGGGGCTGCGCTTGGCCTCTCGATAGCCTGTGGAACCGCGTTGGGCAGCGAGGTGATCTCTCATCCACAGGACAACGCCGGTCGAGGTCTCGGCACGCTCAATCTTGCGGGGAATGTCGGGCAGGCGGTGGCCCCGGTGCTGGGTGCGATAGCGATCTTCCTCACTGACGACTATCGCTCGCTGTTTGCCATCAGCATCGCAGCTGTTGTCGCGGGCAGTGCCATCCTTACGACACTCCGAACGTCCCGGTAGCGTCCTCGGGCGCGAAGGAGGCACCTGCGATGCCATGCAGGCTCGCGATTCCGAGCGCCTCCTCCCGCGAAGTGGCCCCAAGCTTGCGGTACACCTGTCGAAGATGGGTCTTCACCGTGTTGCTGGACAGGTGGAGCTGCGCGGCCAGACCGTCGACACTGTCGGTCGAGGGCAAGGCGGTCAGCACGCGCAGTTCGGCCGGCGTCAGATGCCAGTCGCTGAGGGGAGCGGGGAGTACGTCGGGCACTCCGGTGAGGAGCTGGTCGGCACCCGCCTCTGCGAGCAGCAGCGCGAGGTCGGCGCGGGGAATGGCGAGCAGGGGTCTTCTCAGCCCAGCGGCGCTGAGGAGATCCACTGCGCGCAACGTTGCTTCGCGCGCCGCATCGTCTTGGTGGAGGCGTCGGGCGGCAGCCCCGACGGTGAGCATTGCCGCGGCTCGGTCTCGTGCGGAGTGATCGGCAGACCAGGCGATGGAAGTCGCCCGACGCACCGCGCTCGCGTGCCTTCCGGCAAGAAGATCCATGCGAGCTCGCGCCAGTTCGGCACCCCAGTCACCGCGGAGACGGCGGAGTGCGTTCGCCGCGCGATCGGGCTGGCGATCGGCGAGCAGCAGGTCAATCCTGGTTATCGCAAGCAGTGACATCATGGCGTCACTCGTTGGCGGTCGACTGGCATGCTGGGCGATGTCTCGCTCCAGTCCCACTAGCCCGAGCGCTGAGGCTCCGTCGACCAGTGACGCGACCGCGCGCAGGTGGGCGATGACGGGCCAGTGCTCGATCGTCGCCTCATGAGGGGCGAGCTCGCTCAGCTCGGCACGTGCCGCGTCCCCGTCGAATCGTTCAAGTGCGTCGTAGGCGATCGCAAGGTGGTGGCCAGCCGCGGTATAGGTGCCTCGCCATCCCTGCGGGGTGGTGCGAGCTTCCGCCGACTGGATGCGGGAGCGCGCGCTATTCACGTCGCCGCGCGTGGCGTCGACCAAGGCCAGCATGCTGTCGGCGTGCAGCACCCCCCAGGGGCGGTTGATGTGCTCAGCGAGCGAGCGCGCATCGTGGAACTCGGGTGCCGCCTCGCCGAGTCGTTCGGCATAGAAGTGGGTGGTTGCCGAGTGAATCAGCGCCTGCGGAAGGATCCCTCGCAGCGCGTCCCTTCCGGCATCGTCGAGCGAGGAGATGAGCGCCGCAATCTTCTGCGCGGTGGGCACGGCTGCCGCGTAGTTCCCGCTGAGACGCTGACTGGCGAGCAGTGCAGACAGCAACGAGATCTGCTCCACGGGATCACCGCGACCATAGCGGGCCTGCGCGCTGGCGATTCCCAGGGAGGCCAGGTGCAGGATGCCGACGCGCGCCGAGCCGGGACTCCGTGAGGTCTGCAGCAACAGCATTGCGATGAGCTCGGGATGCCGTCGCACGGCGGTCTGATCCGCTGCCCGAATTATTTCAACCAGGGAATTCATGTGGTTGAGGACGATATCTCCGAAGAAGAGTCGCACCACGTCGACAAGCGACCGGAGATCGCCGAGCGCTGCGAACTGCTGTGCCGCAGCAAGAGGATCGCCGTGATTCACGCGGTCTTTGGCATACGCTCTTCGCAATGCGGGTACCTCGTCGGGCATCCGATGAACCAGCTCCTGCTCGAGTTGTTCCCGCACTACGGGATGAATGCTGAATTCCAGGTGACCAGCGTGGGAGGTCCAGCCGCCGAATCCATCCTTCTCCAGACGGGCGAGGTGCGAGTCTGCGGCCGGCCCCCCAACGGCGGTCGCAAACGCGGGAGTGACACGTCGCGCCACGGAAGAGCGGAGCAGAAACTGGGTGTACTCCGAATTCGGGTCGAGATTCAGCGGAAGCTGGGAACTCGACGCCTGTACGAGCCTCACCGCCTCGTCGACCCTGGCTGCCCGTCCGCTGGCGAGCTCCAGCAGTGCTGTGCGAGTGGGCAGTCCCCATCCGGCGAAGGCTGCGTGGAGTTGGTGTGCCGATGCGGGATCCGCGCCGAGCATGAGTGCACACGCACTCACCTCGGCCAGCGTGAGGGCGAGGTCAGACACCAGCAGCACCGTCGTGTCGAGCCGGGAGGCATTCTCCGGGCTTTCCAGTGCGGACGACGTGCGGGTCCCGATCACCGCCCGCATTCGGGCACCCGATCGGAGTAGCCAGTGCAGGTCCTCGTGGACCTCTGGATCGGCGATCTCCTGGAAGTCGTCGAGGATTACCGTGATGGGCTCGGGCAGTGTATTGAACCCACGAAGGAGCACACTGCGCAGACTGTTCGCCATCTCCGGATTGGGAATCGTGCTGAAGAGGACCGAGTCTTTTGGAGCGAGCCCCGAGTCGCACACGGCCTCGATGACCCGTCGCCAGAAGGCGAAGCGCTGGCCAGAGGAAGGATCAATGCTGACCCAGACACCCGCCCGCGGGTAGTGATGAATCCAATCGGCAATGAGGGTGGATTTTCCGGTCCCTCCGGGAGCGCGGACAATGACCAACGGCGCCTCAGACTGCTCGAGGATGTCGACTAGTCGACTGCGATAGACAACGGAAGCCGGCGTCCGTGGCGCGAACTCCACGCTTCCTCCACCGTCGACCCGCATCGATCTTCCCGTCCCCACGATCGCCCGGCCGAACTCGCTTGTCAACCCGGCGGCACAGCGCCTGCAGCCCCGCCATCAGGCTATCGCGCGTCGATTCGATGTACCGCGAATAGGGGTGGACGAATCGTGCAATATCACCCTCGTCTCACCCCCGCGGTCGAGAAACCCTCATCAGGATGATCGGAGGTCACCGTGTCGTGGCCGTGAGTCGCACCGGGGGAGAACTTCATGAACAGCATGCGCAGGGCAGCAGAGGTATACGCCGCGCGCCGGCAATCGCGAATTGCCGCAGGTCGCGGGCGTCGCGCCGCGACCTCCCCTGGTGGGCGCGGCGTCCGTGTTCGCCGCTCACCGATGAGCTGGGGACGATGGGGACGTGTGGTCGCGCCGCTGGCGATTGCCGCGCTGTTTGCAGTAGGACTGCAGGCCCTTCCCGCCTATGCCGCGGGTCCCGGCGTTCTCTCGATCACCCCGACCATCGTGGACCCGACGACCGGCGCATTGCTTGCTGTCGTCGACCCGGCGGTGAATACCCGGTACCGCGTGGACTACTCCTTCACGTGTAGCGTCGCCGCCTGCGACAACACCACAGTGACTGTCGCGCCGAACCCCAAGGACCCGTACTACAACCAGTTCGTGCTTGAGTCGGCTGGCTATACGTTCACGCCGCCCTACCCCGGCGCGACGGCAACCGGTTCGCCAGCAGCGGGCATCACCGTCAACCTCGGCAACGTGGCCAACGGGTTCAGCGGGGTGTTCCAGATCTACTACACCGTTCAGAACCGGCCGGGCCTTCCGTCGCCCGGATCGCCGGGGTCGTTCTTCCCGAACGGCTGGGTCATCCCCGCGTCGGCGACGATTCAGTCGACCACGGCCGTAGGTCCGGCCACGGGTTCTACGAGCGCGACCTGGGTGTCGCGCTCGGGAGCTCCGACGCACTACATCAGTGGGCCGACGAGCACCCGCACCGATACGGCGATCACCATCTCGATTGGCGCCTACTCGGCGTGCAACTACGTCTCGACCTATAACCTCGGCGTCGAGTGGTACCAGTGCGCAAAGTCATGGGTGGTCAGCAGCGTTCTGCCGATAGCTGCGCAGTATGTGGCCGGCAGCGCTGGTGCTGGCGCCGTCTACGACTCCACCACGCGAACGATTACCTGGACTGGCGCCGATACAACGTCGGCGACCACCAACGCTCGAGGGCCGCTCGGCCGCTCCTATCAAGTGACCTTTCCCAGCAGTGGGATGCCAACAACAGGAGCGGGGTGCGTAGCCACGCAGACCTTCAGCTCCGACTTCTCGCTCGTGCTGCTCGATGGCACCCCGCAGAACGCCCCGACCAGGATCGCAAGCGTCCAGGCGCAGAACTGCGACCCCTTCAGCGGCATGACCACGCCGACCAAGACCACGTCTGCCAACGCCGGCACCGGCACCGCCCCGATCGTGTACATCCCCGCAGCTGGTCAGCCGGCCAACGGTCGCTACTGGACGGTCACGGCGGGCAACACCGCTAACGTCGCCGGTGTTGCGACCATCACCGATGCCGATCTCGATCAGGCCGACATGCCGGTCAACCAGATCTACAATCCGGGCACGGCGACCGTGACGGTCGCCTATACCCTCAAGGACGCGGGCGGAGCGACCACAACGGGCACGGCTACCCTCGGGAACTCGCAGAGCGTCGTCGCTCCGGCAGGCAGGCGCTTTGTGAGTGCGACGGTTACCTCTGCGCCGCTCGCTGGGCCGAATGCCTCGCCGGCCAGCCAGACCAACCACACCGACGCGAGCATCTCGTTCTATTACAGCGTCTCGCCCGGGGCGGCACCCGGCACCCGCACCAACACGGCCTCGGTGACGATGAGCTATCCGGGTTACTCGCTCGCACCGCTCACGGGCAGCGCGTCGCGTACCGTTACCCTGCAGGCCGCGCCGGTCACGCCGCCCGCCCTCATCGTGAGCGCCCAAGGGCCCAACGTCGTGGGCGGCGGCAATATCGTGGCTGGCAGCACGGTCAGCTGGGGCGTCGGTGGTCAGGTGACGAATGCCCCGAACAACACGTCGATCATCCCGCAGTATGTCTTCATCGCTCCGGCGACCTGGAGTGTGACCGGCACGGCGTGGAGCGCTACTCCGCCAGCGGGAACCACCGTCGTGCAGCGTCAGGTCACGATCGCCGGCCAGCTTCGGAATATCGTCGTCGCCACCTGGCCTGCGGCACTCACCATTCCGGTGGGCGGCAGCTCGCCGGTGCTCCCGGTTCTGTACGTCAACACGAGTCCGACGGCCGCGTCGCCGGCTGGAATCACCAGTGCGACGATGCTGATGGGAGACGCGAACCGAGGGGTGGCGACATACAGCCCAGCCGCCTACACGGAGACCGTCGACCTCGCGGCCGACGGTACGACAGGCGACCAATACGCCCAGCGTGCAGTCAACGCCAACGTCACCGGCACGCCTGCACTCACCGTGACCAAAGAGATCTGCCGACCGGACGGCAGCGGCGGCTGCGTCTGGATCGCCGACCCGAACGTGATCGTCGGGGTCGAGCCCACTGCAACCTCCATCAAGTACCGCATCACCATCACAAACTCCGGCACCGCGCAGGCGAATAATGTCACGGCGTACGACGTGTTGCCCTACATCGGCGATGCAGGTCTCACCGATGCGTCTTCAGCAGTACCGCGCGGAAGCACTGTCAAGGAGACGCTGAACTCCGTGAGCGGTGTTCCGGGTGATGTGGCCCTCGCGTATTCAACGTCAACAAACCCTCCCCGTCCCGGTGTCTATACGGGAACTACGACAGGGGACTGGCTGGCGCCGGCGGCAGGAGCGAACGCGCTCCGCGCCACCATTACCGCGCTGGCAGCTGGAGCGTCGCGCAGCTTCACCTACGACGCCGCGCTGAGTGGCGGTTCGGCCGACAACATCGCCTGCAACTCGGTCGCCGGAATCGCGACCTCGCTCTCCGCGGTGGAGCCATCCGCCGTCTGCGCGACGACTCAGGAAGCGGACCTGAGCGTCACGGGTGCATCCCACTTTCCGCTGCAGGTTGGCCGCGTCGGCACCGTGCCGTTCGTGGTCAACAACGGCGGCGGATCGCAGCTTGCGACGGGTACAGTGACGATCGACGTGCCCGCTGGCCTTACGATCGCCACACTGGTGATTGCCGGCTGGGACTGCACCTCAGCGTCGCTCACCGGCCCGGTGACCATCACCTGTGACCCTGTCGACGGCGCAGGCAGTTCACGCCAGCTGCAGAAGAACGTGCCGGAGACCATTGCGCTGCAGGTCACCCCAAGTTCCTCCACGAGTGGTTCTGCGCTCTGCTTCCCGACGTCAATCGCGGGAATCATGAACGACCCGGTACCAGGGAACAACGCAGCGAGCGTGTGCTCCACCGTCTTCGCAGCGACCTCGCTGCTGTCGGTGAGCAAGACCGACGGAGTCACTGCTGCCAGCGTTGGCGACATCCTGACCTACACGATCACAGCAGCCAACCTGATCGTTGACCAGGGGCTTACCGGAATGACGGTCACCGACGCGCTACCGTCGAACGTCGAATGGGTTTCGGGCGGCACTGTCTCGGGACAGGACGCCAACGGTCTCGGTGGAACCGTGACGTTCCCGGCGAGCAGTCTCACTGCTGCGGGAGCCTCGAACGCAACCGGCAGTGTTGGCACGGGCAACGCGGGCAGTTCGACCCAGTTCACGGTCACGGTGCGCGTGGCCGCGACCGCGACGGGAACCATCGTCAACAACGTGACGGCGAAAGTCGCCGACCCGCTGACCTCGTCGCTGCTGACCGCGACGTCAAGCGATACTGACCAACTGCAGCGTCTCACGGTGACGAAAGCGAGCAGCGCGCCCGCTGCCGGTGTGCGCACCGGTGACGTGGTTACCTACACGGTCACCCTGACGAATGACGGCACCGCGGCCTACACGGCAGGTAGTCCGGCTCGCGTGCTCGACGACCTCGCGGGCGTGCTTGACGACGCAGCCTACGTAAGCGGTACGGCGAGCGTTGACGGTGGGGCTTCGACCGCGGTTACACCCGATGCCTCGAAGCACCTGGTGTGGTCAGGCGCGCTCGCGGCTGGATCTACGGTGACGATCGTCTACAACGTCGCTGTCGGAGCCGGAAGCGACAAGGTGCTCACCAACACCGCGTACGCCTCGGGTCAGGTGGGAACCTCGTGTGCTGGCGCGCTCGACCAGGCGGGGTTCTCCTGTGCGACGGTGCAGTCGATCTTCGCGCCGCTCGTGGGAAAGCGGATCCAGTCGCTTACGCAGAACGACGACGGTACCTGGACAATCGTCTACGCCGTGGATGTCACCAACCCGAGCCCGGTAGGAACCAACACCTACAACCTCAGCGACACGCTGAAGTTCGGCGCAGGCATCCAGCTGCTTTCCGCATCGGCAACGATGCCGGCAGGCGTGACTGCGGCGACACCCGCGTGGTCTGGCAGCGGTCCGCTCGCCGTGAGTGCAACTATCGCCGGCGGCGCGCAGCAGACCTACCTGCTGACTGTCACCGCTGACGCACACCAGGTCGCTGGTACAGCTGCCGCGAGCTGTGTGACGCATGCTGCCGGTGGCTTCGCGAACCAGGCGACGCTGAGTCTCGCCGGCCTCGCCGATGCGACCGCTGAAGCCTGTGCCGCTCCGGTTAAGCCGACCATTCAGAAGAGTGTTGGTGCGCCGATCCAGCAGCCGAACGGCAGCTGGAATGTTGTCTACACGGTGACCGTTCGCAACTCGAACACGGTACCCGCCGATCTTGCCTACACCGTGCGGGATGCCCTCGGCTTTCCGGTCGGTACGAGCATCAACTCGGTGCAGGTGACGGGCCCCAACGCCAGCGGGTCGTTCGACGGCGTTGCCAATCAGGCGCTTCTGAGCGGGGTGGGCAGGATTCCTGCTCCCACCGGCGCACAGGCCTTCACGACTCGGGTCTACACCGTAACGGTGAACGTCGATGCGCCTGTGGGTGCAGTCGCACCGGGCGACCTCGTGTGCACGCCCACGGGTGGTGGGTACGCGAATGCGGCGACCCTCTTCGCCGGCACTGGCAGCACCAGCCTCGGCACGGCATCCGCGTGCGCCCCGGTAACGGTCGCGCCACTGCCGACGATCACGAAGAAGGTCGTCTCGTCGACCGTCGGAACGGACGGCAACTGGACCCTCGTCTACCAGATCGACGTGCGCAACCCCGATGGCACCTATGACACCATCTACTCGCTTGACGACTCGCTCGACTTCGCCACAGGTGTGTCGGTGATCTCGGCAGTCGTCTCTGGCATCCCTGCAGGTGTCACCCCCGACCCCGCGTGGGACGGAGTGGGCAGCCCGCAAATCGTGCAGAACCAGACCCTTTCCGCGGGACAGGGTCACAGCTACCAGGTAACCGTGGTGGCGGACCCTGGCACGCTCGACCCGGAGTCGGCTGCCGCAGACTGCCTCATCGATAGCGGCGAGAGCGGCACTGGTTTCCGCAATGTGGCCACAGTTGCATCCGGAGTGAAGACCGCGGCGGCGGAAGCCTGCGAGCCCGCTACCGACCCGAGCGTGGTGAAGACGGTTGCGCAGCAGCCGACGCAGAACCCGACGACCGGTGTCTGGACGGTGAAGTACCTGATCTCGGTCACCAACAAGTCAACGACCACCCAGGGAACCATCCCTTACACCGTGGAAGATGCGCTGGCGTTCCCGTCAGAGCTGCAGAACGTCACCGTGACGACTTCGGCAGGCAGCGGCGCGGCGACGCCTGAAGCGGACTTCGACGGAAGTGGCCAGCCCGTCCTCGCGCACGGTGCGATCGGCGCGGCCGCAGACGCTTCGACTCCTGCCCTGCAGACCTACACGGTGACTGTCACGTTCACGCAACGCGCCGGCATCACGGCCGACGTGCAGTGCGATGTCAACCAGGGCCAAGGCGGACTCCAGAACGTCAGCCAGATCACGGTAGGCCAGCGCACCTCGGGCTCGGTCGCCTGTGTTGATCTGCCCGACGTGGCGACTCCGGCTTTCAGCAAGACCGTGACATCACAGAAGCAACTGGCGGATGGCACCTGGAGCGTCGACTACCTGCTCACGGTGGTCAACCCGTCTGCTTCTGCCGCTAGTCGCTACTCCATCGGTGATGGGTTCGAATTGGGCGGCGGCATGACGGTCGATGATGCGAGCGTGATCAGCGCACCTGCCGGAGTCACGACGACCGCTGGCTGGAACGGAGACGGCCAGACACAGCTCGTCAGCAACGTGCTCCTGCCTGCCGGCGGCACCCACACCTACACGGTGCGCGCGGTGGTCGACGCGGGATCCGTTACCGCAAGCGATCCCGCCGCGGACTGCACGCTCACTGCCGGTGAACTCGGCACCGGCTTGCGCAATGGCGCGACCCTCGGTACCGGCTTGGTGAACGTCACCCAGACTGCGTGCGCGTCGACGTTCGACCCCGGTGTGACTAAGACCCTCGACGGCGCACCCGTGCAGCAGTCGGACGGGTCCTGGCTGCTGGACTACACGATCACCGTCACCAACCCGTCGAATGTGCAACTCAGCTACGGCCTCGAGGACAGCTTCGGGTTCCCGACCGCAACCACGACGACCGTCGAGAGCGCGACAGGTCCAGGAGCGCGAAGTGATTGGGACGGTGATGGCCAGCCAACGTTGGTTGACCCTGGCCAGCCCCTCGCGCCGAATGCGGTCGCGCAGTTCCACGTGAGCGTTCGAGCCACGCTGCCCGACGGGCAGGCCAGCACGACCGGCGGGTGGGCGAACACCGCGACGGTGGCTTCGGGCACGGGAGCCGCGATAACCAGCAGCGAGACGGCCTCGGCCGATATCGACCTGCCAGAGCTGGAAGTGACCAAGGGTGTCGCGGCTGGTGCGGTCATCCGGATCGGCGACCAGGTGAGCTACGAGATCACCGTCAGCAGCACCGGCTCCGGCGACTTCACATCTCTGTACCCGGCGGTCGTGTGGGATGACCTCACGGGAGTGCTCGACGATGCCACTCTGGATGCGGCACCGACCGTCACTCCGAATGTGGGCCTGGTGACCGTCGGGGCCACCAGTTTCGACTGGCGAGGAGCACTGGACTCTGGCGACAGCGTCACAGTGCAGTACACCGTCACGGTCAAGAACGGCGGCGATGCAGACCTCGTCAATGTGGCCTTCGGCGCACAGCCTGACGACGTATCGCCCGTCGCTCCCGTTGCTGCGGCCTGCACGACGCCGGGTTGTGCCATCACTGACACGGCCATGCCGGCGCTGCTGGTGCAGAAGCACGCAGACGAGTTGATGACCACTCCCGGCGGAGTGGTGCACTACACGGTCACAGTGACCAACTCGGGTGCGGTCGATATCCCGGGCGCGAGCCCGGCGACAGTCACGGACGACCTCTCTGCTGTGCTCGCACATGCCACTTACAGCGGCGACGCGACAGTGGATGTCGGCTCGGTGACGGTCTCAGGTTCAACACTGTCGTGGACAGGTGGGCTGAACGCCGGTGCGACTGCGACGATCAGGTACTCGGTAAAGGTCGATCCGCACGCGCCGATGGGCACCCAACTGGTCAATGTGGCCTTCGCCGACCCGACGCTTGCCACCCTGAGTCTCGCTGGAGACCCGGCGCCAAGCCAGGTGAGCGCGTCGACCACGATCGGATTGCTTGCCTTCACAGGGGCAACGATTATCGGTGCGATCTGTGTGGCCGCAGTGCTGCTCGTCGGGGGATTGATTGTGTACCTGTTCCCGATCTGGCGCCGACGGCGCGGGGAGAACCGCCAACCGGCGCATGTGCTGGAGGTCTGACCGATGGATCAGAGGGGCTTGTCGTGTCCGGGTGAGACGACGGGAGCGGAGCGCCCGGGAAGGCGTCACCGCTAAGACGAAGCGAGCGATCTCACGCTCGCTCCGGGAGGGGCGCCGCTCGGGTGAGCGTTATTGCGGCTCCCCTCCATCAAGACGGGGAGCCCTTCCTCGCCGACCGGGGTGAACTTGGGGTGAGATTGTTGCTGTTTGGAGCGGTTCGGGCACCCGGGTGGGGTTACCTAGACAAGCGCAGTTACCCCGTCGCTGCGCACTCCCGGACGTTGCGGCGGGGGGTCCCCACCCGAAGAGATCGATGAACGCGCACCTTTTTGCCCACCCGAAGGGCAAGACCGGGCGGCCTTCAGCGCTCACAGGGGGTCCCTCGTCGTTACG
>FTKR01000598.1_pt2 | contig 13433 bp, 12 predicted proteins | sample 1658141 | NCBI WGS metagenome assembly FTKR01 (sample SAMEA3914802, study PRJEB12502) | metagenome | biome: forest; material: soil | place: Canada | collected 2010-06-25 | depth 0.1 m | reverse complement strand
CGCCACTGGATGCCGCCGGTCCGCCGCTATATCGACGAATGCCTGGCCGGAAAAACGGGTCCGCGCGAGGCCGATTTCAACATGCGCTGGCTGGCCTCGATGGTCGGCGACGTCCATCGCGTCCTGACACGTGGCGGTATCTTCATGTATCCGGTCGACAGCCGCAAGGGCATCGGCAAGCTGCGTCTGATGTACGAGGCCAATCCCATCGCCTTCCTGATTGAACAGGCAGGCGGCGCGGCGACGGATGGCCTTAACCCCATCCTCGATATCCAGCCCGAAGCCCTGCACCAGCGAGTCGGCGTCGTGCTCGGTTCACGCGAAGAAGTCGAGCGCGTCGCCGCCTATCACCGCACCTAATTGCGCGCGATCACCCGGCATTCATAGGCCGTCGTCCATTGATCGGCGGCGGCCTTGAACCGGATGGTGATCTTGTCCTTGCCAGCCAGATCGGGCAGCGAATAAGTCTTCACCGTTCGCGCTACGGTAACCTCGCCTGGCAGAGTTTCATGCACCAATAGCTGGCCATTGATCAGGATATTGAAATCCTTGTTGTGATCGCTGCCATTATAGCTGACCTGAAGATCGAGCGGCCCCGGCTTTACCGCCAGATCAAACTGGAAATACCCTGTATTGATCAGGCGACCACGCTCGGCGATATGACTGATCGCGGCGGTATTGGGTGTGCCTGCGAAGGCGTGGTCGGTTTCCGGCTGCTGTTCGCCCAGCCGGATGGAATCGACCGTGCGACGCATAATATCGGCCTTTTCAGCCGCCGCGGCGCGATAACCGGCCTCCGCCTGCGGCCATTCGGCGGGGGTAAAGCGACGGAAATAGACGGCGGTGCGATTATGATGCTGACCGTAGAACGGCCTGAGCACCAGCTTTTCCGGCTGGCCGTGCGTGCCAAGGCTGAAGGTCTCTCCTGCCCGCACCAGCACACCGTCATTGCTGTCGGCCACCACCGCCGGATCGAAACCTTCCCACGGTTTGTCACTCGGCCCCAGATCGGCGGCCAGAACCAGCGGTCCGTTGAGGAAGGCTACCAGCCGGTCATCATCGGGCATGGTCTCGGCATGGACCGTCATCGGCAGGGTCAGGCCGACAACATCGCCGGTTTTCAACGAAGTCAGCACAAGATAGCCATCTTGCGGCTGAGTCGTCACCGCCTTGCCGTTGACCGTCAGTTTGGGCGCAACGCACCATGCGGGCACACGCAGCGCCAGTTCAAACGGCGACTTTGCCTGCACGCGCAGGGTGACCGTCTCTTTCAGTGGAAAGGCCGTATCCATGTCGAGCCGAACACCCTTTTCGGCCCAGTCCAGCGTCGAGGCGTAATAGAGATTGACCAGTACGCGGTTATTCTTGCGCCACCAGATGCTTTCACCGTGTTTGGAATGACTCTCCATGCCCGAACCAACGCAGCACCAGAAGTCATTTTCCGGTGAGGAATGCACCCGCCCGAAACCAGAAGCTAGTGGTGTGAAATAGGTGAACATGCCGCTCTTAGGGTCCTGCTGTGACATAATGTGGTTGAGGTGGGCGCGCTCATAGAAATCGAAATAGCGCGCGTCACCCGACCAGCCGTACAGGTGCCGCGTCAGTTTCAGCATGTTGTAGCTGTTGCAGGCCTCACAGGTCTGTTGTCCCAGCCGGGTCGCCAGCTTGCGCGGTTCGCCGAAATGCTCGTATTCCGAATTGCCGCCGATGACATAAGAGTGGTCCTTGGTCACTGTTTCCCAGAAGAAAATGGCGGCCTTTGCGCTGTCCTGCCTATGCTGATCAGTCGGCGCCACTTCGTAGAGCCGCGCCAGGCCAATGACCTTGGGTATCTGAGTATTGGCATGCTTGCCGGCCAGTTCGTCACGGCCCGCCGCCAGCGGATCAAGCACGGCGCGGTGGCGGATACGCTCAGCCAGAGTCAGCCAGCGTTTGTCATTAGTGCGCGCGTAAAGCTCGGCATAGCATTCATTGATGCCGCCATGTTCGGCGCGCAGGATTTCCTGAACCTGCGCATCGGACAGCCCCTCGAAAATCCGGCCGAGATAGTCCGCCAACCCCAGGGCGACCTGAAGCGAAGCCGGATCATCGCAATAGTGGTGGGCGTCGAGTACGCCCGCAAGCACCTTGTGATAGGTATAGATCGGCACCCAACCGCCATTTAAATCAAAACCCTGCGTGCGGATATCGCCCCGGCGGATCTCCTCGAAGATCACCTTGCCATCGACGGTTTTCCCGTCACGATCGACATTGGTGCCGCCGGCATAGCCATCGCCATTACGACCCTGAACAAGCGCCAGTTCACGGGTGATATAGAGCGCGCGTTGTTTGAATTCCGGCTTGCCGGTCTGGGCGTACATCAGGCTCAAAGCCGATTGGTAATGCCCCAGGCTGTGTCCGGCAATACCGCGCGCTTCCCAACCGCCGTAAAGCGCCCCCTTCGGCTCAAGCCCCGCATAAAGACGGAAATTATGCAGGAAACGGTCCGGATCAAGCGACAGGAGATAGCGCTGATTGGATTCGATCGCGGTCAGGAAAGGCGATGGCTTCAGCCGCACGGCCGACAGCGGAAAAGGCGTAATCGCGGCCATATCACTGGTCTGCGCCAGCGCTTTTCCAGCAAGTCCTGCTGCGGCTATACCAGCGGCCGATGCCAAGGCTGCGCGGCGTGAAAATATCAACATGGTTCAACTCCCTGCGACCGCGCTTTCCGCACGTATTCGTGGCCCTATCGATCACGATACGGCCACAGGAGTCAATACTCATACAATTGAACGTCGCCGGAAAAGCCTAGGCCATGGCTGATCGCGCAATCAGCGCCACCCCCGAACAAATGAGGACAATGCCGCCGATTTGCAGGATATGAACGGGCTCTTTCAAAATGACGACACCCAGCAGGGTCGCGACGATATAACCAAGGGAGGCCATGGGATAGGCGATCCCCACAGGCAGACGCGACAGCACGACAAGCCAGGACAGAACACTCAGTCCGAACAGCGCAAGACCCAGTAAAAGCGGCGGTGAAAAAGCCAGGGCGAGTATGCGCGCGCCCATTGGCTGGGACTCAATCGTCGTATTGAACCCGATCATGGCAACACGCAGCAGCAGTTGCGCGATCGCATTGAAGGTCACGCTGATCACCACAATGCCGTAGATCATTAACTGGCTCATAGAGCAGCCAGTCCAACAGCACCGATCAAAGCCAGGGTGACCAGGCTAACCCGATCCCGCAGCGCGAAGACGACCGGATCATCGTGCATGTCTCGACGATGGCTCATCATTACGGCACGCGAAATCCAGTACAACAACAGTGGACAGGCCAGATAGAGGCGGCGCGGATGATGATACAGGGCGGTAATATCCGGGTGGCCGATATAGAGCGCAAATACGATAATAGCGGAATAGCCCGCCGCCGCAGCCAGGGCGATCAGCGCCGGCAGATCGGTGATGCGGTAGCCGCGATTTGTCGGGTCCGCCAGTCCGGCATCCAGGCGCATGGCCATTTCGGAGTGGCGTTTGATGAGGGCCAGCGACAGGAACATAAACACGGCAAACGCCAGCAGCCATTCCGAAATCGGAATGGACAGCGCATAGGCGCCGGCCAGAAGCCGCGTGGCGTAAAGTCCCGCCAGAGTTACGACATCGATCATCAGCTTGCGCTTCAGCAGGAAGGAATAGGCATTCGTCATGGCATAGTAAAGCGCCAGAACCGCCAGGAACATCGGCGAAATGAACAGCCCGATCACGAAGGCGGCCAGCAGCAGACCTACCCCGACGACAGCACCGGTAGTCACAGAGATCGTTCCCGCGGCAAAAGGCCGCTTCCGCTTGGTCGGGTGCTGGCGATCCGCCGTAATGTCGAGGAGGTCGTTCAGGATATAGACGCTGGAAGCGCACAGCGAAAACGACACGAAGGCAAGGAAGGCCAGAAAGACCGAGGGCAAGGTGATGGCGTGCGACATCAGCAAGGGCACAAACACCAGCGTGTTCTTGGCCCACTGGTGCGGCCGCAACATCTTTATGTAGGGCTTCCAGGGCTTTGCCGGCTTTTCGGTGGCATCCAGGAAAGTGGCGTCAGGCTTGGCCTTCAACAGCGCGCTGCGCACCGAACCGCTGGTATTGACAGCGATAGCCGCATCGGCGGCGCTCCAGACATGCAGATCGTCGTGGGCATTGCCGATATAGTCGAAGCGTTCGCAGGCGTAGTCGGCCTTCAGGCGGCTGATCTTGTTGTGCTTCGAATTGTTGACCACCGCATTCGACCCCATATAGCCATCGAACAGGCCGACATGGTCGTGAACATCCCTGACATATTTCTCATTCGATGCCGAGGACAGGTAGATTTTCCGCGAACCGACCGCCTCTTGCAGATGATCCAGCACATGCGCATTATAAGGCAGGGTGGTTGCGTCAATGTCTATATGCTCCGCAATCTTGTGCTTGAGCACCTGCTTGCCCGCCAGCGCCCAGAAGATCAGCTTGTACGACTGAAACGGGTGCCGGGCGATAAAGGCCAGCGCCGTTTCCAGTAAAAGGTCAGTCTTGATCAGCGTGCCGTCAAGGTCAACGACGAGAGGAGGGGGAGCGATATTCAACCCTGGCGCTGTTTCATTTTGTGACTGCAAGTTCATAACCTTCGGCTTCTACCATCGACAAAGTGATTAGTCAGATACAAGCGTACGGCTTGTATATTACGAATTTGCATCATGTGATGCTTATCCGTGAGCAGAAAACCAGCAAAAGCCGTGCCATGAAACGTATTTCTTTTGCATATGCGAAAATATTTCGAAACGCAGCGCCGAGGCTACACATAAAAAACCGCCTCTTGTCGCGCATGTGAAATTTTCTATTATTATGGAAAATATTTCTATTTTTGTTAAAATACCCACCTCCTGCAACCTATAGGGCGTTATCATGACTTCACTTTCAGGACGGCGGCCCCGTGGGCGGCCGCGTGAGGACAAGACTGAGACAAAGACCAACCAATCGCTGGAAAAGGCGCTCGGCCTGCTGAAATCACTCTCTGATCACGACGGCCTGACCCTGACCGAACTGGCCGACAAGACCGCCCTGCCGCCTTCGACCACGCACCGCCTGCTCAGCACCCTGGCTGGCCATGATCTGGTGACCGTCGATGAGGTCAGCCAGAAATGGTCGATCGGCATAGAGGCCCTGCGCATCGGCATGGCCTTCCAGCGCCGCAACAAGATCCTGCTGGCCGGACGTCCCGCCATGACCGGTTTGATGGAAGCCACCGGCGAGACCGTTAACCTGGCGATGCTTGATGGTTACGAGGTCGTCTTCGTGTCGCAGGTCGAATGTCACGAGCCGATCCGCGCTTTCTTCGGTATCGGCCAACGCCGCGCCAGCCACGCGTCGGGCATTGGCAAGGCGCTGCTGGCGGAAATGCCGCTGGAACGGATCGAGCTATTTCTGCGTGGCCGGCCCCTCACCCGGCTTACGCCAGCGACCATTACCGATCCGGACCACCTGCGCGCCGAACTGGAAACGATCCGCCGGCGCGGCTGGTCGATCGATGACGAGGAAGCCAATCCTGGTATGCGCTGCATCGCGGCGGCGATCTTCAACGAGTTTGGGGAGGCCCGCGCCGGGATATCGCTCTCCGGTCCCTCGGCGCGACTGACGCCGGATCGTTTGCCGGAACTGGGCGCAAAAGTCCGCGAAACCGCCGATCGGATTACGCATCTGATCGGCGGCCATCTGCTGACTTAGAGCGTCGCCTGCTTGGCCTCGATCCGGCGCTTGTGCAGGATAAATTCGGTATAGCCGTTCGGTTGTGACGCGCCCTGAAAAACCAGATCGCAGGCCGCCTTGAAAGCGATGCCGTCGAAGTCCGGCGCCATATTGACATAGACCGGATCGCCGGCATTTTGCCGGTCGACCACCTGCGCCATGTACTTCAGACGCGACAGAACCACCGCCTCATCGACCAGGCCATGATGCAGCCAGTTGGCGACATGCTGGCTGGAAATCCGCAGGGTGGCGCGATCCTCCATCAGACCGACCTCATGGATATCCGGCACTTTTGAGCAGCCAACGCCCTGATCGATCCAGCGCACGACATAACCCAGCAGCCCCTGCAGATTATTGTCCAGTTCTTCCGCAATCTCTTCTGGTGAGTAATTCCGATCGGCCAGCGGCGGGGTCAGGATATCATCGACCAAAGCCCGCTGGCGTTTGGCGACTTCCGCCTGAACTTCCGCGACATCGACCATATGATAGTGCAGGGCGTGCAGAGTGGCGGCGGTCGGTGACGGCACCCAGGCAGTCGTGGCGGCGGCCTTCGGATGCCCGATCTTTTGCGCCAGCATTTCCGACATCATATCCGGTGCTGCCCACATGCCCTTGCCGATCTGGGCATGGCCCGGCAGGCCGCACATCAGTCCGATATCGACATTGGAATCTTCATAGGCCTTGATCCATCTGGCGTTTTTGATATCCCCCTTGCGCATGATCGGACCGGCCTGCATCGAGGTATGAATCTCGTCGCCGGTGCGATCAAGGAAGCCGGTATTGATGAAGAAAACCCGTTCTTGTGCCGCCTCGATACAGGCCATCAGGTTGATGCTGGAGCGGCGTTCTTCATCCATGATGCCGATTTTCAGCGTATTCGCCGGCAGGCCCAGCGCCATTTCCACAAAGGCGAATGTCTCGACGACAAAGGCCACCTCATCCGGCCCGTGCATCTTCGGCTTGACGATATAGGCCGAGCCAGCACGGCTATTGCCACCTGTATCGTGGCGGGCAATCAGAGCCGTCACCATCAGATCGATCAGCCCTTCCGGTATCGCCCTGCCCTCGGCGTCACGCACCATATCGCTATACATATGCAGGCCGACATTGCGCGACAGCATCAGGCTGCGGCCATGCAGGGTCAGTTCACCACCGTCCGGTGCCGTATAGACGCGGTCCGGATTGAGGGCACGCGTCAGGGTTTGCCCGCCCTTTTCAAAGCTTTCGTTCAGGTCGCCTGTCATCAGGCCCAGCCAGTTACGGTACAGTCCGATCTTGTCCGCCGCATCAACGGCAGCGACGCTATCCTCCATGTCCATGATGGCCGACAAAGCAGCCTCCATGACAATATCGGCGACACCAGCCGGATCGTTACGCCCCACCGGACTATTCCGGTCGATCTGAATATCCATATGCAGTCCGTTATGGCATAGCAGGACTGATTTCGGCGCATCGACCGTGCCGGTATAGCCGACGAACTGCGAAGGGATTTGCAGACCAATGGCACCATTCGACGTTTTCGCCATCAGCGCGCCACCGGAGACAAAATAAGCGGTAACGCCGCCATGGCTGACACCGGCCAGCGGCACGAACTGATCAAGCCAGGCTTTCGCCTGCTTTTGGACCAGGGTGCCACGTTCGGGATCGTAGCCGCGCGTGGTAACGGGTGGCGCAATGGCATCGGTGCCATAGAGCGCATCATAGAGGCTGCCCCAGCGCGCATTGGCGGCGTTCAGGGCATAGCGGGCGTTTGAGACGGGCACGACCAGTTGCGGACCGGCCAGCCGGGCGATCTCATCATCGACGTTTTGCGTGGAAACCTGGAAAGCCGCCGGCTCCGGTCGCAGATAACCAATCTCGCGCAGAAAATCTTTATAGGCTACGGCGTCGAAAGCATGGCCGCGATGCCAGTCATCGATCCGGGCTTGCAAGTCACCCCGATGTGTCAGCAACGCCGCATTGCGACCATTGAATGCCGTCAGCAAACCGGCCAGTCCCTGCCAGAAGGCATCGGCGGTTATGCCCGAACCCGACAGGGCTTCATCAGTAATGAAGCGATGCAGGTCAGCATCGATGGAATAGCGATCAAAGGCGATATAGGCCATGGGATATCTCCGGAAACGTACTCAGGAGTATGAACCACATGGCCCAAAGGTCAATTTTTCTGAAAATTATTTCCGTTTTTGAAAACAAATACAAACGCACTGTATTTATTATATAATTTATTTTCCAGAAACCGGCCTATTGCAAATTGACGAACATCCCGCCATCGACCAGCACATGAGCGCCGGTCATATAGCCGGCCAGATCTGAGGCCAGGAAGACGACGACCTTGCCGATATCCGCCGGCTCACCCAGGCGGCCGAGTGGAATGCGCTTTTCCATATATTCGCGCTTGGCCACATCGGCCAGGTCTTCTTTGTTGATGTCGGTTTCGATCGTGCCCGGCAGGACCGAGTTGCAACGGATGCCGTACTTGCCCAGCGCAATGGCGGTCGATTGCATCAGTGAATGCATGCCGGCCTTGGTCGGCGTGTAATGGGTCTGCATCTCGCCACCGACCAGCGCCGAGATCGAGCTGACCGCGATCAGTGACCCACCGGTGCCCTGCCTGACCATCTGGTTAGCGGCCGCCTGGCACATATAATAGCTGCCCATCAAATTGACATCGACCGTGCGCTTCACAACCTCGACCGGCATGTCGAGGAAGCTGTGAAACGGACAGATACCGGCGTTCGAGACCATATGATCGACGCCGCCGAGGCCCTTGACCGCCGCCTCGATAAAGGCCGGCGCGCTTTCCGGCAACGACACGTCGCCGATATAGACGACGGCCTTGCGGCCCAGGTCTTCAATTTCCTTTACCAGGCTGTCGACGGACTCCGATGGCGCCGAAGCATTGATGGCGATATCGGCGCCATGCTTCGCGCACTCGATTGCTGTGCCCCGGCCAATGCCGCGCGACGCGCCCGTGATCAGAATCCGTTGTCCCTGTAAAAGCATCTTCTTCCCTATGGCTTGAGGTTGTTTTCGCTCCAGCCGAATTCGTGCGAAATGGCGTGGACGGTGGCAAGCACCTGTTCGGTGAGCGCGGTCATGCGGGCGTCATCCATATATTGGGCGGCCGAGGAGACACTGATCGAACCGATGATCTTGTTGCCGGCGTCGCGAATCGGCGCGGCAACGCAGCGGATGCGGTCTTCATTCTCTTCGAGATCGTAAGCATAGCCTTGTGCGGCGTAATCGCGCATCCGGTTCATCCAGGTCTCGAAATCGACGCGATAGCCCGGCCATTCGCGGCCTTCGCGCATATAGACCGCCGCCATTTCATCTTCGGTGGCGTCGAGCAGCAGAGCCTTGCCGATGCCGGTCGAGCGCAGGGGCTGGCGTTCGCCGATCCGCGAACTGATCTCGATGCGGCGGCTACCCTGTACCTTGTCGAGATAGAGCGCGCGTTCGCCATCAAGGATGCCGAGGTGGACTGTGTCACCGGTATCGAGCGACAGGGCCAGCAGATGATCATGAGCAATTCGTGGCAAATTCATCTGACGCGAAGCGAGATGGCCGAGTTCGAGCAGCTTTGGCCCCAGCGAATAGCCAACGCGCGGGGTAAAGTTGAGAAACCGCTGCTCCACCAGCGTCGTCGCCAGGCGATGAGTCGTCGAGCGCGTCAGGCCGAGCGCTTCGGAAAGCTGCGGCAGGCTGCGCGCATTGGCGGCGACGGCCATCATAACGTCAAGGCCACGCACAAGCGTCTGCGCACCGGCAAGGGATTTGCTCGCTCCCGGCTCGGCTGCGGTTTCGCTCTCGGGCGCATTATCGCCCAAATTATCGATTGACGCGGTTTGTTTCATTATTTAATGCTCATATCTAAAGTGTGGGATGAATTCAAGTCATTCACCCCAAAATCGATGCAGGGATAGCGGGATGTGACCAATCGTCCCAAATGGTGAGACTAATGCGGAATTTCTCTAAGATCAAGCAAGTGCGCGCTTCGGTAATCAAGGGCGGCGAAGGCGGCGGTGGCGCCGATTATCACGACCAGGGCGAAGGCCACTGGATCGACAACCACATCGCCACCTCGATGGGTCGCTATCCCGAATATCGCCAGAGCCGCAAGTCGTTCGGCATCAATGTGCTGGGCACCTTGGTGGTCGAGATCGAGTGCGAGGACGGCACCACCGGTTTTGCTGTCACCACGGGCGGCGAACCGGCGGCCTATATGGTCGAAAAGCACTTTGCCCGCTTCCTCGAAGGCCGCGATCCTTTCGACTATGAAACCATCTGGGACCAGATGTATTTCGCCTCGCAATATTATGGCCGCAAGGGTCTGGTGGTGAACGCCATTTCCGGCGTCGACCTGGCGCTGTGGGATCTGATGGGTCGCCTGCGCGGTGAGCCGGTCTACCATATGCTGGGCGGCGCCGTGCGTAATGAACTTCAGTTTTACGCCACCGGCGCCCGTCCCGATCTCGCCAAGCAGATGGGCTTTATCGGCGGCAAGCTACCCCTGTTGCACGGACCAATCGAAGGCGATGAAGGCCTCAAGAAGAATGTCGACCTGCTGGCCGATATGCGGGCGAAATGTGGCGACGACTTCTGGCTGATGTACGACTGCTGGATGGCGCTTGACGTCAACTACGCCACCAAGCTGGCTCACGCCTGCGCGCCGCACGGCCTGAAGTGGATCGAGGAGGCGATTTCGCCCGACGATTACTGGGGCTACCAGCAACTGAAGAAGAACGTCCCACCGGGGATGCTGGTCACCACCGGCGAGCACGAGGCCACACGCTGGGGCTTTCGTATGCTGATGGAAATGGATTGCTGCGACCTGATCCAGCCCGATGTCGGCTGGTGCGGCGGCGTCACCGAACTGCTGAAGATTTCGGCTATGGCCGACGCCAAGGGCATCATGGTCGTGCCGCACGGCTCATCCGTTTACAGCTACCACTTCGTCATCACGCGCCACAATTCGCCCTTCGCCGAGTTCCTGATGATGGCGCCCAAGGCCGATCACGTAGCACCCATGTTTCACCCGCAATTGCTGGGCGAACCGGTGCCGGTCAATGGCCGTCTGAATGTTTCCGCTCTGGATAAGCCGGGCTTCGGGGTCGAACTGAACCCCGATATCAAGCTGTTCCGCCCGTACACGCATTAGAATTTAACCACAGAAGAAGTTCAACTCCCCCCTTCCCCTCTCCCCATGACAATGGGGAGAGGGCGACAAGCAAGGCGAAGGCGCAGCCAGAGCCGCAGAATGTCGGGTGAGGGGCAAGTCTGAGATTTGCCCCTCACCCGGTCGCCTTCACTTCGCTTGTCTCCCGTCCTCTCCCCACAAGTGAGGAGAGGGGAAGAGTGCAGTGGATTTATCTTTCCAGCGAAACTAAAGGACTAACCCATGAAACTCTGCCGCTACGGTCCCAAGGGCCAGGAAAAGCCCGGCGTCGTCGATGGTGATGGCCGCATCCGCGATCTGTCTTCCCTCGTCGGTGACATCACCGCCAATGAGGTTCGCCTGTCGCAACTGGCCAAACTGAAAGCCGCCGACCTGAACGCCCTACCGATTGTTGAAGGTCAGCCACGCTACGGTGTGCCGGTCGCCAATATCGGCAAGATCATCGCCGTCGGCCTCAACTACGCCGACCACGCCGCTGAATCGAATCTGCCGGTGCCGCCGGAGCCGATCTATTTCACCAAAGCGACCTCCTCGCTGTGCGGCGCCAATGATGATGTCATGAAGCCGCTCGATTCGACCAAGATGGACTGGGAAGTCGAGCTTGGTTTCATCATCGGCAAGACCTGCCGTTATGTCGACGTCAAGGACGCCCTCGATCATATCGCCGGCTATGTGCTGGTAAATGATGTGTCCGAGCGCGCCTTCCAGAAAGAGCGTGGCTCGCAATGGGTCAAGGGCAAGGGCTGCGATACCTTCTGCCCAACCGGTCCCTGGCTGGTCACCGCCGATGAACTGGGCGATCCACAGGATCTCGACATGTTCCTCGATGTCAACGGTCAGCGGATGCAGACCGGCAACACCAAAACCATGATTTTCCCGGTCGCCGAAGCCCTCGCCTATATCAGCCGCTTCGTGACGCTCCAGCCGGGCGACATGGTCATCACCGGCACACCACCCGGCGTCGGCGAAGGCAAGAAGCCCGATCCGATCTATCTGCAACACGGCGACACCATGCACCTGGGCGTGTCAAAGCTCGGTGAGCAAAAGCAGACCGTCATCCCGTTCAGCCTCGAAGGCCTGGAGATTATTGAGTAATGTACCCCGAACGTTTCAAGGGCCGCACGGCCATCGTCACCGGCGCCGCTTCGGGCCTCGGCAAGGCCACCGCCGCCCGCATCGTCGCCGAGGGCGGCCAGGTCGTCCTGTGGGATCTCAATGCCGAAGCTTTGGAAGTCGCCAAGGCTGACACCGGTGCCATCGCCACCTTCGCCCTCGATGTCTCGGATCAGGCCTCTGTGGCTGCCGCCGCCAAGGGCAGCTTTGAGGCTCTCGGCAAGATCGATATTCTGATCAATTCGGCCGGCATCACCGGCGCCACCGTGCCGGTGTGGGAGTTCCCTATCGATAGCTGGCTGAAGGTAATGGATATCAATCTCAATGGCCTGTTTTACTGCTGCCGTGAGGTCATCCCCTTCATGCTGGATAACGGCTACGGCCGGATCGTCAATGTCGCCTCGGTTGCCGGCAAGGAAGGCAACCCCAACGCTTCCGCCTATTCGGCATCGAAGGCGGGCGTGATCGGCCTGACCAAATCACTTGGCAAGGAACTGGCGACCAAGGGCGTGATCGTCAATGCCCTGACACCGGCCACGTTCGAGTCGCCGATTCTGGCGCAATTGCCGCCGTCGCAGGTCGAATATATGCGCGGCAAGATCCCGATGGGCCGCCTCGGCGAAGTCGAGGAAAGCGCCACCATGGTCACCTTCATGGCCTCGGAAGAATGCTCGTTCACAACCGCTTCCGTCTTCGATACGTCTGGCGGACGCACAACCTACTAAAGGGGAGAGGACATGGCCATAAAGCGATTTGTGGACGCCCATGTCCACCTCTGGCAACTGGCGCAGCTACGTTATCCGTGGCTGACGCCGCCCTTTGCCGATGATGGGCCTAATGGCAGTGTCACAGCGATCGCTACGGACTACACGCTGGATGACTATTTGGCCGACGCAGGCGGCTATCGGGTCGAAAAGATCGTCCATATCGATGCCGGCGCGCATGGCGATGATGCTCTGGCCGAGACGGAATGGCTGCAATCCCTGGCTAATGACGGCGGCAAACCCAATGCCATAGTGGCTTTCGCGGCGCTGAATGATCCGGATGTCGAGCGATTGCTGGCGGCGCACGCCGAACATGCCAATGTGCGCGGTATCCGCCATATCATCAACTGGCACGACGATCCTAAACGCACCTACACGCAACGCAATCTGCTCGATGACGATGCCTTCGCGCGCGGTTACGCCCTGCTGGCGAAATACAATCTGTCCTTCGATCTGCAAATCTATCCCGGCCAGATGAAACAGGCGGCAACGCTTGCTGCGAGACATCCCGATATTCCCATCATTCTCAACCATATGGGGATGCCGGTAGACACTGATCTCACCAAATGGCGCGAGGGCCTGGCCGCCCTGGCCGCCCTGCCCCACGCGGCGGTCAAGATTTCCGG
>FTKR01014007.1_pt1 | contig 13589 bp, 8 predicted proteins | sample 1658141 | NCBI WGS metagenome assembly FTKR01 (sample SAMEA3914802, study PRJEB12502) | metagenome | biome: forest; material: soil | place: Canada | collected 2010-06-25 | depth 0.1 m | reverse complement strand
GTGAAAGTAAAAACTGAAGCTGTCACGAGTTGGTCTACAGGATTTTTGGCGTTCGACGGTGTGCCTTTACGTAAGGCATTGGAAGAGATTAATCGTTATTCAAAAGTTAAAATTGTATTAGGCGACAATTCCCTTGCTGAAATTCCAATCGCTGGTAATTTCATCGCGGGTGGTAACACTAGCGATTTTGTCGAAACACTTACAGCCGTATTACCTTTGCGGAGTGCTCGTACCGGAGCCAATGAAATTGTACTGTTCGAGAAATACGATACACAGAATCCCTAATTATTATTTTGCTTGCGCAGCCGTTGTGGCTGTTTTCTTTTGTTGTAATTTGCATGCCTATGCTGCGAACACTTCTTCCACCACTCAATCCTATCCCGCTGTTAGTGACGTTGCCCTTAAGGCACGCACAAACCCACCGTTAAATTCTACGCGCGATCAAATTAATTTTGATATTCATTTGGGCAGCCTCAGCGATGCTTTGCGTGAGCTTTGTCAGCAGGCTTCGTTGCAGCTGCTTTATGAGCCCGATGCACTAAAGAATAAACAATCCATTCAAGTTAAAGGGAAGCTAACCGTCGAAGCTGCCCTCAATAAACTGTTGGACGGCACGGATATAGATTGGCATTTAATTAATGGTAAATCTGTCGCCATCTCCACTAAACCACACGTCGTCGCTGAAACCAGTTCCGGGCAATCCACCGTCCATAAAGTTAGCGATACTGACATGACTGTGCTAACGGATGTGGATGTTACCGGGCAATCGCCTTGGTGGGTTGGGTCAAGTACCGGTTCCGTATTTGGTTTTACCAAGCCGTTGTTGGAAACCCCCAGATCAGTTTCCCACGTGGGCAGCGATGCCATTGATGTATTCAGCTTAAGTGCTGTTGAAGATTTGCTGCGAGTTGTTCCAGGTGTATTTACCACAACGCGTTTTGGTGTACAGGGGTCGGTTGATATTCGCAGTGTTCCTGCTGACACTTATTTTCGCGGCATGCGACGTTTGACTTTACAAGGACACGGTCGTAGCGTGCTTGCGGCGATGGATTCCATTGAAGTTGTTGGCGGCCCGGCATCGCCGTTACACGGTATGGGCAAGATTGGTGGTTACGTTAATTTTGTGCCGAAATCAGGACGGTCCAAGACGGGCCAATATTTCACCGAGGCTCACGGTTTTGCGCAACTTGTTGCGGGCGAGTACAACCGGCAGGAGTTTTCATTCGGATTCGGCGGGCCGGCAGATCTGGAATCACTGGGTCGGGATGGTGGTTACTATATTTATGGTTTGTTGGAGGATTCGGATTCCTATACAAAAGCTATTCCGGTTAAGCAAAAGGTTCTACAGGCAGCTACCAGTATCGACGATATGGTTGGCTCGTTTCGTCTGGAAACCGGCATTAATTATCAGGAATCTCGCACATCAGGCGCGTTGATTGGGCGCTTAACCCAAGCCTTGGTGGATAACGGCGATTACATTGGTGGTTCACCGCTGGTTAACCTGGATCTCAACGGCAATGGCAGCATTGGCTATTTGGAAATGCAGGCTGCGTCACCAGTGAAGGGTAACTTGACCACCTCCAACCAGCCGCTAAATCAGGTATTTAATTGGCCATTAGATGCCGCTGGCAAACCGCTCATGATTGATCAATTTCCAAAAATAGCTGGCATTCCTCAGTCCTTGTACAACTATTTGCAGGCGAATCCAGAAGCTGATCCCACGGGGCTATTGCGTGCGCAAGGAATAGGCGGCCCGATCCCAGTTTCGGGTGCAGTGCCTGTCGGTATGGCGCTTGATCCACGTACGGTAGCGATCAATCCGCTTAATCCACGGCGCGGTACGGCTTATGAAAAAGATTTGAAGGCTCAGTTTGTGACGGCTTTTGCCGATTTGGTATATGACGAAGATCCTGACTTTACCGCTAAAAATCAGTTGTTCTATGACAGTATGAATCAATACAAAAATTCCAATCAACCCTTTAGCCAGGTTCAGGATGTCTATGTCATGGAGGATAAATTCACGCTAACAGATCGAATTGAAACACTACCTTCATGGATCCGCATTAATCAGGCGATTTCAGTCAACCTGCGTGACACTGTCTCCAAAGGTATGCGCATCGTTGGCGACTATGGTAATCATCGCACTGACGCCACAGCGCTGGATTGGAATCTGGCGACTGCTGGCATGACGGCTAATACGACTTTCGCCAGTTCGAACGAAAATAGCGATTTGGCAAATGATGGCATGCCTTGGGGAAGTATTTACCGCACAGAGTTTTCCGAATTCGGTGCAGGATTTCTGCTTGATATAGATTTGTTCGCTGATACCAATATATTGGTTGGTGCGCGTCATGATCGATCCAAAGCTAAAAACATCAATTATGCAGGTCGCTATTTTTACAATACGGGTACCGCCACTAACCCTGGCGCTTACGCTTTATTGGACGATGTTGCTGAAGCTTGGGATGGCGGCGGCTCCTGGTCGTTGAGTTTGTCCCAGCAATTGCCTTACGGGCTTCATCCTTATGCGACTATCTCAAGGGCAACGATTTTGCTGGATGGCAATAATAATTCGCTACTTAACGATGTTATCGAAGCCGGACACGTTGGAGCCGCAGTTCTGAAAGAAGCAGGCGTTAAAGGCGGTTGGCTGGAAGGTAAGCTAAATCTCGTATCGACCGTGTACGAACAGGGTAGAGCAGACGTCTCACAAGATGACATAGCCAACGTCATCAATGCCTATGCCACAGCAACCACTACTCGCGGTTGGCAAACAGAAGTTAAATGGGTGCCGCGTAAAAACCTGTTGCTAAGTCTCTATGCGCTTAAACAAGTTACCAAGTATTTGCCCAATGCTGGTGGAGCGATCCAGGTGGATGCCAGAGCCTTGGGTTTTACCGATATTCTGGACGCCGAAGGTAATGTCATCTATCCCGCTGAAGCATTTTTATACGGTGGCCGCGCGAATATAAATCTGCCGAACGATGTATCTGCCTACGAGCGCAAGCAAGGTAATCCTGAAACCCAAATGGGTATCACCGCGATTTATCAATTCGATAAACACTGGGGCGCCACCCTTAAAGGCAATTATTTATCCAGTACCTGTGCTGGCCGCTTGTGTCTGGTTACCCTGCCGAGTAGCACCGTATTTGATGTAGGTGTGTTCTGGAGCAGCCCGGCAATCGATCTTAAATTGGATGTCACCAATATCAGTGATAAACATTACTTTCGCGCACGCACCGGTGAAGTACTGGGTGACGTTATAGCGCAAGCCATGCCTGGCAGACGCATGCAAGTTACAGCAACCTATCGGTTTTAACTTTTTTGGATGCAAGCAAATTTTAACGTGAGGTGCGTAGTGCGCACCAAGTGTATACCCCTTCGCCCTGAACTCCTTCAGGGAGCTGATCGCCCTTCGACGAGTTCAGGGTGAGCCGGCCTTTCGACTGTTTCAACCTCAAGGCAAATAGGAGTGCCGCGTTCGCTCGCCTGGCTGCCAACTTTCCTCTGCTAAATCCCAAATGTCACTTATGTCAACTGCACAAATTTTTTGGTAGGGGGTACGACCATTAGCGGCGTCTTAAACACAGACAGGCGTGCATACAGCTGCATAGCTGTAGTTCGCTCTTAGCAACTAATGGGGAGTTCGTATGTACAGTTCTAAAAACTTTGAGCGCAAATTTAATTTGCGTAGTGCAATTGCCACGGTTGTGGCCGTTGGGGCAGCGTCGGTATCCTTAGCTTATACCGGTGTTGCTGCTGCACAGGAAGAAAAAGCTGCCGAAGTTACCGAGCTTAGCGACGTAAACGTCACTGATGATCCGTTGCGTGCCTTATCCAATGAGCCCTCTGGCGCTTCGTTTGGTTTTGCCAAACCACTTTTGGAAACTCCGCGTACAGTAACCTTCGTGAGTGAAGAGCAATTGCGTTTGTACGGCGTATCCTCAGTGGATGATCTCAGCCGTTTGGTACCGGGTACCTATACCACCACGCGCTACGGTTTGCAGGGTGGTATTAACGTGCGCGGCGTGTCCGCAGACTTTTACTATCGCGGTATGAAACGCCTGCAAATGCAAGGTCACGTACGTACTGTTCTTTCTGCTTATGACAATATCGAAGTGATTAAAGGTCCACCATCACCACTTTATGGCATGGGTCAAGTGGGTGGTTACGCCAACCTCGATCCAAAGTCTAACCGTGCCAAAACCGGTAAATACATGACTCAGGAGCAAGGTTATTTGCAGGCGACTGTGGATAGCTACGGTAAAGGCGAAATGCAATTTGGGTTAGGCAAACCGTTTGAAATAGCGGGTAAGTCCGCGGGTATTTACATCGTAGGTTTGCTGGAAGATTCAAAGACATTTGTGGAGAACGTTCCAGCTAAACAAAAATTCTTGCAGGCCACATTAAGTGTGGATAACGCCGTCGGCCCGTTCCGTTTGGAGATGGGTGGCCAGGTACAAAATTCAGTAACCTCGGGTGCTTACTTTACCCGTACTACCCAGGATCTGGTTGATAACGGTACTTATGTTACCGGTCGTCCATTGGCAAACCTGGATCTTAATGGCGACGGCCGTATTGGTTATGTTGAAACCTACCTCGGTTCACCTATCACTGGCAGCATCAGCGGTAATAACCAGGCGCTGGATCAACGCTTTACGCTCCCTCAGGATGCAGCTGGCAATCCAATCCCTATCGCCAATTATGCTAATACCATCAACGGTATTCCTAAGTCGATGATGGATTATTTAACGACGGGCGCTGGTGCCACCTCAAATTGTGCCATGGCTAACTATATGCGTACACAGCCGGTTGCGGCAGCTAGTTCGAATGGACTAGTGACTCGTAACTTACCGGTAGGCCTGGTTCTCGACCCCTGTAATACGGGTGAAACCAAATTGGCTGAAAACGATTACCGTTCCAACGGAGCTTATGAGCGCGAGCAAAACGCGACTCAGAAAATGGCTTACTTTGATTTGATTTATGACACAGATCCAGATTTTACCCTTAAAAACCAGTTCTTCTACGACAGTTTAAATTCGTTCAAAGACTCTTGGTTACCTTATGGCGAAAACCAATTTATCAAAGCCTTGGAAGATAAAATTACTGTTACCAAGAAAATACCATCCGACTATTTGCCAAGCTGGTTAGCGGTTAACAGCTTGGGTTCATTGAACTATCGTAAAACGTCAGGCTTTATCCTGAGTTCCGGTGGCGACTTCGATTTCCGTCAAGACATTACTTTTGATACAGGCGCTAATGGTAGTGGTACCGGTGGATTCTATCCAAATACCATGTTCTGGACTCAGTTGACGGACAACAGCTACCAAAACGGTGTGCCTGACAGCAACTACCGTCGGTCCGAATACACCGAAAATGGTGTAGGTTTGATGTTGGACATGGACTTCTTTACGAATACCAACCTGGTTGTTGGCGGCCGTTACGACGATGTAAATGCCAAAGTCAATGAAAGTCCTTCATTCAACCCCAATACAGGCGTAATCGGTGTTCCATCTGCTGCGCTTGTCGCTGCCTACAAAGACGGAACTGCTTGTTTAACTCCAGGCGGCGTTTGCCCAGGTGCGTACCTAGCTCCGAAAGACTGGGTTGAAGCATCTGATAATGGCACCTCCTGGAGCGCCAGCTTGTCGCAAAAATTGCCTTGGTACAGCATTACTCCTTACGTAACCCTTGCTAGTTCAACTATCACCCTCGACGGTAACAACAACCTCTATGCAGCTTCGACGGTCCTCGGCGGTAAGCTGGTGGGTGATGCATCCTTGAAGGAATTCGGTGTCAAAGGGGTCGCTTTAGGTAAAAAAATGCAGTGGACATTGGCATCTTTTAAGCAAGAGCGAACTGATGTTTCTGGCGGTGCTGACCCAAGTATTGCGGCGTTTGCCACCAGTACCACCACCAAGGGCGTGGAAGCCAGTTTCAATTATCAGGCCACCCGTAACTGGTTTATAGGTGCATCGGTCGCAGAAATGGACCCACGTTATTCAACTGGTGCAGTCGCGTTGAATATCGGTGTTACGGCGCGTGAACTCGGCTTTAAAGATTATGTTGCGCCTGACGGGTCAATCTATCCCGCAGAAGCTTTCGGTTACGGCGGTCGCACCAATATTTTGTTGAATGACCCTAACAATGTGTATGACAAGGTTCCAGGTTCGCCAGAAGTTCAGGCAGCCATGAATACCAGTTATAACCTTGGTAAAGGCTTTGGCGTGTTGGCGAATATGCAGTACTTCGGTGAATCATGGGCTAACCGTATCCAGACTGTCAAAATCCCAGCTTCAACCATTCTAAATCTGGGTATCACGTGGGACAACGCGAAGGTTCACCTCAAAGGCAACGTTTATAACGTTGATGATGATATCGATCTGCGCGCCGGTAACGGTGGTAACAGCATGTTGATGTCTGTTATGCCTGGTCGTCGTTATGAAGTTTCGCTGAAGGTTGATTTGTAGTTACGGGCGCGGGAAATATTGCGATCTGACTTAAATCACCAGAGTGAGCCAGCATAACGATGAGCACTTCAATCCTAAAACGCAAACAGTGTTGGTTGGCTAACGTTGTTAAGACTTCGACGATGGCTGCCGCTTTGGCAGCCATCCTCACCCTTGGTCAGTCGGTTCATAATCTTAAAAAAGCGCTCGTTGGCGGTATCCCAAACGTCCAAAAACTCCCAGAGAACTGCGCAACCCGCAGTATTACTCAGGCTACAACTGCGCCAAAAATAACACATCAATTTGCAATACCTTCCGCGCTTTTGTTTCAGCGCGACTGCGTCGTTCTAACTTATTGCTATTCAAAGAATTTCAAAATCACAAATACCGGCTGATCCAGGAACCCGCGTATTTACATGGTCGGCAGCTGTATTTTGCCTTTTTTATATTCATTTCGACTTCCAGGATATTCCCATGCAAATTAATAAAATGTTGAATACGGCGTTAGTGGCCAGTTTCTTTGGTTTTGCCGTGCTGAGTTTTGCCGTAGTTAATCAGGCAAGTGCTGCCACACTGGATTTAACCACCGCTACCATCGAGCAACTCAATGTTGCTATGGCTACCAATAAAGTGACCTCGGAGCAGCTGGTAGAGCTTTATCTGAAACGGATCGAGGCATATGACAAAAAAGGGCCAGCGATCAACGCCGTTATTACCCTGAATCCGAAAGCATTGGAAACCGCCAGGGCGTTGGATGTGGAACGCAAAACGTCCGGCCCACGGTCACCTTTGCACGGTATTCCGATCGTCCTCAAAGATAACTACGATACCTTCGATTTACCTACTACCGCAGGTTCGCAATTATTGGCCGGGTCGATTCCGCCGGACGACGCCTACGTCGTTAAAAAGCTACGTGAAGCAGGTGCGGTCATAGTAGCCAAGGTAAATTTGAGTGAATTCGCCGGCAGCGGTGGCAGCGTAAGCGGTGCTACTGATCCTGCTGTTATGAAGGCGGGCAGGGTACCTAACGGTTTTAGCTCTATGGGTTTGCAAACCCTTAATCCGCATGACTTAACCCGCGGACCGTCCGGTTCCAGCGGTGGTACCGGAGCGGCGATCGCGGCGGGCTTTGCACAATTTGGTTTGGGTACTGATACCGGCGGGTCTGTACGTGGGCCATCATCGGCCAATGGTATCGTTGGCTTAAAACCTACGCGCGGGTTGATGAGTCGCGATGGTATTGTGCCGTTGGCACTAAGTTTTGACACAGGCGGCCCCATGGCGCGTAGTGTTTACGACGTGGCGGCATCTTTAGGCGCTATGACCGGTGTAGACGCGGCAGACGAAGCCACCAAAACCAGCGCTGGTAAATCCTATACCGACTACACGAAATTCCTGAAAAAGGGTTCCTTAAAAGGTGCGCGCATTGGGGTAGCCCGCGAATTTATGGGCCGTGATGCCGGTACCGATGCCGTCATGGAAACCACAATCCTTACGCTCAAAAAACTGGGTGCCGAAGTCATCGATATTAAATACCCAGGCTATGTGGTAGCCGCAAAACAATCGATTTACAACGAACTGGTTAGCTCCGAATTCAAAGCGCAAATCACCGAATACTTGCATACCTTGAAACCTGGCTTCCCGAAAAGTTTTGATGAAATTGTTGCCAAGGCGAATGATCCTGCCACTGGTTATCGTAGCCCGGAAAAAGCCTATGCACTGAAGTACACAGCTTCCATCGCTCGTGACTTGAATGACCCTGTGTATCTGGCGATCAAAAATGAAATGTTGGCGGCGGTCAAGGCAGGCGTGCTGGGAATGTTTGCGGAATACAAATTGGATGCGGTTATCTACCCAACCTCACCAACTCCAGCCACGTTGATTGTTCCCGATGAAAAAACCATGGCTGCGGCAAGCGGTTCAGCGACCAACATTGCCAACGCGACTGGCTTCCCTGATTTGATCGTTCCGGCTGGCATGACGCCAAGCGGCCTGCCAGTAACGGTTTCATTCTTCGGCCTGGCTTACACCGAACCTAAATTGCTCAGTTACGGTTACGACTTTGAACAAGCAACCAAAGCCATTCGTTTGCCCAAGTTCACACCATCAATCGGTAGCGACAAAATCACTTATTAACTCAAACGTAACCGCATAAACCCGGGTGCTGTTGCGTCTGCACCCGAAAGGTTTGAGCGGTTCCGCAATCTAATAGTCGAATTGGGAGTTAGCTATGCAAGTACTCAAAAGTGCCGCTCTGGAACAGGACTGCTCGCGTCGCCGCTTTATGAAATTGACGGCGGGCGTGAGCACTGCGTTGGTTGTTGCCCGTTACAGCTCAGTGCCTGCCTATGCGTTAAGCAGTTCCGATGTACTGAGTAAATCGGTTGTCGAAATCGCAAAAATGATTAGCAGCAAAGCCATTACCTCGGTTGAATTGGTGAAAGCGTGTTATGCGCGCATTGATGAAGTGAATCCAAAAATCAACGCCGTAGTGGCCTTTTGTCGCGATCGCGCCTTAGCCGAAGCCGCCGAAGCGGATGCTATGACCGCGGCGGGAAAATCCAAAGGCCTGTTACACGGCATACCTTTTACCGCTAAAGATTCATTTGATACTGCGGGGGTCGTCAGCACTGGCGGCACCCTTGGTCGTAAAAACTTTATCCCGGAAAAGGACGCTACCGTAGTTGCGCGCGCCCGCGCCGCCGGTGCGATTTTATTGGGTAAAACCAACACCCCCGAGTTCACTCTCGGTGGCGGTGGCAAAGGTACAGTCAATCTGGTTTATGGGTTAACCAAAAATCCCTACAACGTTAATTACCAACCTAGCGGCTCCTCGGGCGGAGCCGGTGCCATTGTGGCTGCCGGTGGTGCCTTCTTTGACATAGGTTCAGATTACGGCGGTTCTATTCGTGGTCCGGCTTACGCCAACGGTATCGTTGGCCTTAAACCCACCTTGGGTCGTGTGCCGCGGACCGGACATATTGTTGGCTACGGCGGTCCATTCGATACTTTCCAGGAGACTGGTCCGCTTGCGCGCCGCGTTGACGACATCACATTGCTGCTGTCCATTCTCGCCGGCCCGGATAATTCGGACGCGACCATGGCACCGGTTCCCCTCGGTGATCCCGCGCGCGTAAATCTCAAAAGCCTGCGCGTTGCCTATTACACCAACAACGGCATTATGGCGCCCACCAAAGAAGTGCAGACGCTGGTCACACAATGCGTTGGCTATTTCAAAAAACTGGGCTGCAAAGTCACTGAAGCCATGCCGCCCAAAATGGCTGAGTTGGCCGATGTGCGCACCCAATTTAACGGTGCGGATGGCCGCGAACATATGCGTCGACTGCTGAAAATCCACGGTACTACTGAACCTTCGCCCGGTTTGCGTATTACCGGGGATGCGGTCAGCAGCGCCGATTTCACCCGTTTGTGCGAAGAGATGGATGCGATCAAAAGTGAACAGCTAACCTGGTTTGAACAATATGATTTGATCATTTGCCCGGCCAGCCAGCGCGCGCCTATCCGCCTCGATTTTGAGCAGGCGCCTGACGTGCGTGCCAAGTCCAGCTACACCAGCCAATACAACACTACCGGCTGGCCCGCGGGAGTGGTACGTGCCGGTACCTCAAAAGAAGAACCGGGTTTGCCCTTGGGGATTCAAGTGGTGGCTCAGCCGTGGCGAGATGATGTAGTGCTGGCAGCCATGGCACATATTGAACAGTTAACCGGCGGCTGGCAGCCGCCGGGTATTTGATCGAACGAGGTGATCGGCATTAGTGGAAACCCATAAACTTGCTGGCTGGCGAGTAAGCCAGCCGGCAGCGACTGAAGTGAGAAACGCCATGACAACAGATGTTGAAGTGCTCGAAAAGCAATCGCTCCGTGATTTGTTCGGCCTGCCGCGTATGCCTCGCGGTTCAGATTTGACCCAGTTAAAAGTTGCCGCTGCGGTAGGTGCTGTGGTGGCAGTACAAGTAGCGCGAGCATCTACAGATACCAGTGATGAAATTATCTACATGTCTGCCACTAAACTGGCGGGCCTGATTCGTGCCAAAAAAGTATCGGCACTGGAAGCAGTGGACGCCTATATTGCCCGCCAGTTAATTGTGAATGACCGATTAAATGCGGTGGTTATGAACTGCTATGAACGTGCTCGCGTGGAAGCCAAAGCGCTGGACGCAAAAGCCGCGAAAGGCGAGTTCGTGGGTGCCTTGCATGGCGTACCTATGACGATTAAAGATTCGCTCGATACCGAGGGCGTTATCACTACCGGTGCAACCTTTGGCCGCCAACAATTTATCCCGGCTAAAGATGCCACAGTCGTTGCGCGTGTACGGGCAGCCGGCGCGATTTTGCTGGGCAAAACCAATACCCCGGAATTCACTCTGGGTGGCCTTGCCGGCATTAGCGCCGCCAGTAATTTGCTCTACGGCGCCTCGCATAATCCCTATGATTTAACGCGTACTACGTCGGGCTCGTCCGGCGGAGCGGGCGCTATTGTGGCGGCGGGCGGCGCAGCTTTTGACATTGGTTCTGACTGGGGCGGTTCCATTCGCGGCCCCGCTAATCACAATGGCATCGCCGGCATTAAACCTACCAGCATTCGGGTACCGCGCACTGGCCATATTGTGGACTACGGTGGTATTTTTGATTTATGGCAGCAGATTGGTCCACTGACGCGCCGGGTTGAAGATTTAGCGCTTATCACGCCGATTATTTCCGGACCGGATTTTCACGATGCCTCTTGCGCACCTGTGCCTTGGGCTGATCCAGCCCAAGTAAATTTGAAGTCATTACGCGTAGCGTTTTGTGCGGACAATTTGGCCACCGGCGACGCTGCGACAGATGAAGATACCAAGAAAACCGTGCGCCAAGCGGCCAAATGGCTGACCGGCGTCATGGCCAGCGTAAAAGAAGATGTACCGCAAGCAACGCTCGAGCGCATGCGCGATGCACGCACTAAATTATCCACCGGCGACGGCGGCGCTTTCTATCAACGCTTGGCCGATAAATGGCACACCCACAATATTTCCCCACAGCGCAAAGCACGCATGGCTACGGCTAAGCCAATCAGTTCTGCAGAAATGGTGGAAGCCTGGCAGCAGCAGGATTTATGCAAATCCCAGTTGCTCGAGTGGATGACAAATTACGATGTCTTTATTTGTCCCGCGTCTAACAAACCCGCACAACCTATCGATCGCGAAAAGGAACCGCCCGAAAATACTAGCGGCTGGCCCTATACCGGCGTTTTTAATTCCACCGGTTGGCCGGTAGTGGTAGTGCGTTGTGGCAGTTCAGCTGATGGCAAATTACCCATAGGTTTGCAAATCGTAGCGGCGCCCTGGCGTGAGGATATTTGCATTGCGGTCGCGAGTTATTTGGAGAGTCAAAGTGGCGGTTGGAAAAAACCACCAATTTGATGGGCGTGTTTTGCAATGTGGGCATATCACATGAACGCTAATTCTCATCATTCGCAACCGCCAGCACTCTTGCAATATCAGCAAAACGCGGTTGAGTACATTGAGCGCCAGGCAGCGCAAGTGAGCCAGCGCACAGGTGATTGCATTGATGCCAGCCTTGCGCGCGCCAATCTGGGTAGGGATGTCTATGACAATGTCATGGCCTCCCTGATCTGCAATGCACAGATTGCCGTGCACTTTCATCCTGAGCGGCTCAGTCGCCGGGGCGAAAGTGTTGCTGAGGGTTTACTCCGCAGTGGGTATTACAAAAATCAGTTTGAAACTGGTCTGTCCAGCGGCAGTCCGTCGGCGTTTGCCGGTGGTGAACGGGATCTTTGGGAAAAGTCTCTTTTTGACGGTATTTATCATGGCGTCGACGTTCAGCCATCGGGGCGCCCGAAATACGGTGCCCTGCAATTAATCAGTCACCCTGATGGGCCTGCGCCGCGTTTCGGTTCTTGTTACTTTTTGCTGCATCCGCAGGTTTGTGAGCGGGCGACATTCTCATATGGTGGTAGTCAGGAACAGGATGCACTTTTACATACTGGAACGATAAAGACGTTAGATCCGGTAATGGCTCAGGTGTTTACTCAGCTTGAATTAGGGCATGGTATTTTTGGCATTAGCGAGTTAGATGTTGCCAGCTTATTGCATTATTTGACGCACAGATTTTCAGCCCCAGCTAGCAAGATGCAAAATCTGGGTAGAGCTCTCGACAGTTTTGTAGAAGCGCAGATTCACGGTGATATCCGGCTGGATAAGGATGTTTCGCAACTCATTGCCGATCCAGCGTTTCGCGATCATTACGTAGGCGATGTGCTCAATAAGATTTCTATTCGATATGGAATTCCACTCAGCTGGCATCCAGGTTTTATGCTTTCGGTCAAACAGATTCCTAATGCTTTTCGCGGCTATTCCATCGGTTCCTTGGCACGTCGTCTGGGTGGGAATGGTCATCTGGATGCGGCCACTATTGGCAAGCTCGCCAACTCATTCGAACTTGAACCTGAGATTTGGAAAGACTGGGCGTCCTATGAAGATACCCTTACCCAATTCAGACGGTTATGGCATTTCCTGGTGCTGCATGGATCGCCTGGAGAAAAGTTTGTCCGTAAAAATCGTCATGCAACTAATCACTGTTACAGGAGATGATTGATGAGTCAGTCAATTACTGAAGATTTCAAAAAAAATGTAAACAAGTCCGAAGTATCCTCGCCGCGAAAAAATTACAAAGCCAAGGCAGTTTTCTTCCAAAATACAATTCGCAGCCACGGCAGCTGCGGGCCGGGATGTGACAGATCGGGCTTCAAGCAATATTTAATCAATAAAGATAGTCAAAGTCGCTACCGCGTAACCGTGGTATCCACCTGGATAAATAGCCTGACAGGCCACCTTGAAAGCTACACCAAAATTTTCACTTTAGAGGCCAGCGGTGAAGTATATTTGGGCTGTGATTACCAACATATGGCAGGCAACGGTGAAACAAGAATTACCCGAAAGGTCACCAGGGAAGTGAAAATTGTTGAGTAACCTTGGGTTTTGTTCGGGGATTGTAGGTTGGAAAAGCGCAACGTTTTTTCAACCTACATGAGTTCAATATTTCCTACCTGCGGCAAACACAACGTTATTTACATATTTCATTGAAACGGAGCTAGATTCTTTCTACGTTATTAAATTGATT
>FTKR01003069.1_pt1 | contig 13889 bp, 5 predicted proteins | sample 1658141 | NCBI WGS metagenome assembly FTKR01 (sample SAMEA3914802, study PRJEB12502) | metagenome | biome: forest; material: soil | place: Canada | collected 2010-06-25 | depth 0.1 m | reverse complement strand
ACCCTGAGCTGGCTGGAAGACGAAGGTTTCATCACCATCGCCCCCGGCGAGGATGGCCGCAAGTCCGCCACCATCACCGAAGCCGGCACCGCCCATCTGGCGGAAAAAACCGAACAGGTCGATCAGTTGTTCTCAATGATGGATGGCCAGCGCACCGAGCATGGCGATTACGCCCCCCTCTTCCGTGCCATGGCCAATCTCAAGGCCGCCCTGCGGACACGCGGTATGCGCGCCATGGGCAAGACCGAAATCGAAGCTGTCGTTGATCTGATCGACGACACCGCCAAGAAGATCGAAAGGTTATAAGAATGACTTTGTCAGTTGCCGGGGCAACCGAAGGGCGTTTGGTTACCCGCGTCCGTTATGAAACCCGTCGTCGGGAATTGACGGTAACACAGGTGCAGGCCGTCACGCCGCACCTGCTGCGCCTCAGCCTGACCGGCGATTTCACCGGCTTTCAGAGCCTGGGTTTCGACGACCATATCAAGCTGTTCTTTCCCGACCCGGAAACCGGCATCCTGACCGTGCCTGAGCCAGGCGTGCCACCCGGCAGTGGCCCCAAACCTGTCATGCGCGATTACACGCCCCGCCGTTTCGATGGCCAGACCCTGGATATCGAGTTCGCCCTGCATGACGCCGGACCTGCGACGTCATGGGCGTTAAACGCCAGGGTTGGCGATATCCTGAACATGGGAGGTCCGCGCGGATCAATGTTGATTCCGCTTGCCTATGACAGCTATGTCCTGATCGGCGACGATACCGCCCTGCCTGCTATTGCGCGGCGGCTTGAAGAACTGCCCTCCGGTACAAAGGTCTGCGTGGTGGCCGAGGTCGATGGGCTGGAGGATCGCCTGCATTTCGAAACAAAAGCCGATGTCAGTGTCCACTGGGTCTATCGTCAGGCCGGTCATGCCAACTGTCTGAACGATGCGCTCAAGGCGATGCATATGCCGCAAAGTGATACTCACGTCTGGGTGGCGTGTGAAAGCGCCCAGGCCAAACTAATCCGTCAACAGTTGATCGACGATCACGGCGTTAATCCGCAATGGATCAAGGCGTCAGGTTATTGGCGGCAAGGCGATGCCGGCGCACACGATACAATCGGCGACTGACGCAGTTTTTAACCAAAGCGAAGGCAACTGCGCATATAATGCCACTAAAGATTTGGGGCTTTAAGTCATGCGTTTATTGACGTTATTTATTGTTTCTTTTGCGTTGATTATGCCAACGACGGTTCAGGCTGCGGACCTGTCCGGCACCTGGCAACGTACCAACGGACAGGCGCGAGTCGTTTTCGCGCCCTGCCCCGGTGGGGTCTGCGGCAAGATCGCCTGGCTCAATCCAGACGCGAAAAGCAAAGCACGTATCGGCGACAAGGTCTTTTACGATCTGATGCGTGACGGCGCCAAAGGCTGGAAGGGCAAGGCGTACAGCCCCAAGGAGGGCAAGACCTATTCCGCGACCCTGACGCTCGACGGCGCCACACTTCTCAGCAAGGAATGTCTGTTCGGAGACCGCATCTGCCGCTCCGAAACCTGGACGCGCATCAATTAGGTCAGGGCCTTTAATTCGGCATTATCCGGCTTGAACCCAGCGATGACCTGCCTCTCAGTTTCGAAAATCGGACGCTTGATCATCGACGGCTGTTCGATCATCAAGGCAATAGCCTTTGTCTCGTCCAGAGCTTGCTTCACATCATCCGGCAAGGCCTTGAAAGTGCTGCTGGCGCGGTTGAGTACCTTTTCCCAGCCAATCTTTTCGGACCAGGCTTTCAAATGGGCGGCATCGATCCCGACCTTCTTGTAATCATGAAAATCGTAGGCGATGCCCTTGGCGGTCAGCCAGTCGCGTGCCTTTTTCACTGTGTCGCAGTTCGGTATGCCGTAAAGAATCAAAGTCATATCTTGTAATTGTCTGCTTTCCGGCGGCGCGTCAAATGACGATTTCTCATATGCGGCCGGTTAACGGCATACTGTCGGTGAGTGCCTGCCTTTGCCATTCATTTCAGCCTTGTTGCGGAGTGTCAGGACTGCATCAAAGCGGACTTAATAGAGCCCTTCTGATTTTCCATTTTCGCGCCACCGGCAAAGGCCCGTAAACGAAAATTGGAACCCCGACATCATGCGTAAACATACTCTCCTGACTGCCACAGCCCTCGGACTGGTTCTCGGTAGCGGAGGTCTTGTTTCGCAGGCATTTGCCGAAACGTCGGTCTCGACCGCGACGACCACACCCCTGCTCACCAGCACATCCGGCGACCTGACCGTGACCTCCGCCGGCTCGATCACCCTGACCAGCGGCACAGGCATCACTGTGGACAGCGACAATGCGCTCGATTTCGAGGGAAGCATCGCCATGTCCGGTTCCAATTCGGAATCGACCGGCCTCCTGATCACTGATTTCCCTAATCGCACCAAAGGGCTGACTCTGGCCGGAACCATAACCGTTACCGATGATTATACGGCCTCTGACACCACCAGTCTCGATGCCACCCTGGACGGCTACACGGATGCGCCCTGGGCCGAAGGCACCGGCCGCTACGGTATCCACTCCATGGGCACATCGGCATTCGTGGGTGACGTCAATGTCACAAGCACTATCGATGTCGAGGGTAATTCATCCTACGGCATCCGCTTCGAGAATCAGATCAAGGGCGCCTTCACCTATGACGGCGCCATGACCCTGATCGGCGACAATTCGACCGGCATTTCGCTGGAGAAAGGCGTTACTGGCAATGTCTATCTGTCCGGTTCAATCAGCACACTTGGCGAAAATGCGTCAGCCATAACGCTTAACGGCGATCTCGGCGGCAGCCTGATCATCGACGGCACCTACAGCGGCACCGCCTACAGTTCGACCTCAGCGCTTACCCAGACACTCTATGAAAACCTGATCCCGGCCAACAACCTGCTTCAAGACGGCCCCCTGGTGAGCATCGCCGGCAATGTCGCCAATGGTGTCCTGCTCGGCGCCGCCGTCACAAGTACGGATGACGACAATACCGACGAGGACGGCGACGGCATCACCGACACGGACCAGACCACGGCCAGCCTGACGCAATATGGTTCGGCGCCCGCTCTCGTGATCGGTTCATCGACAAAAGACATCACACTTGGCGGCCTGACCTACGCCTCGACGGCCATCGATCCGCCATCCGTCAATTACGGCCTGCTCAATCGTGGCGCCATAGGGGCCTATGGCATACATCCCGGCGTCAATGCCACGGCCCTTGAGATCGGCGGCACGGGCTACACGACGACCATCGAGAACGGCATTAGTATTGAAGGCTCGGTTACGTCCAGTGCCTATGGTGGGGACGCCACCTCCATTTCCCTGCTCAGCGGTGCCATCACGCCCCTGCTCGATATCAACGGCACGGTGACCGCCACGACCACACAGTATCTCACCTCAACCGAAAATGATGATGGCAACACAGTTTACACCGTCTCCAATGTTGGGAAAGCGACGGCCGTCAGCATCGCTTCCGGAGCTTCCCTGCCGGCAATCAATGTCGGCGCCACTTCCGGCATCTATGCCTCATCTTCCGGCTCGACCGGCAGCGCCACCGCCATTTCCGACGCCTCCGGCACACTGACCGCGATCACCAACAGCGGCACCATTAGCGCCACCATAACTGCCACCGACGATGATGGTGACGGCACGACGAACACTATCACCGGCAAGGCCACCGCCATCGATGTCAGCGCCAATACGACCGGGGTAACCATTGCTCAGGTAGACAATAACGCGACCGACAGCGACGATGATGAAGCCATCGCCGCCCCATACATCTACGGCAATATCCTGTTCGGTTCCGGCAACGATTCGCTATCATCGTCCGACGGCTTCATTTACGGCAACGTCGATTACGGCGCGGGCACCGGCAGTTTCACCCTGACCAACGACGCGATTTACCTCGGCAAGCTGACCTCCACGGGCGACATCGCCGTAGATATCGATAGCGGCGCCAGTGCCGGCCTGCTCGCGGGCAGCTCCGTCAAGACCAGCACCCTGCACGTCGGGGCAGACAGCACGCTCGCCCTGACGCTTGCCGTCAACAGCCCGACCACGCCCATCCTGACCGGCTCCGGCGCGGCGGTCTTCGATGACGATGCCAAGCTCTACCTGACGCTCGACAAGATCATGACTACGCCGACTAAGTTCACCGTCCTGACCGGCTCCAGCATAACCCTGGGCAATATGACGACCTCGACCCTGGACGGCTATATTCCATATCTTTACCACGCCGAACTGACCCTGGATGATGCCGACACCACCCTTTACGCCGATTTCCGCCTGAAGACCCAGGCAGAGGCCGGCTATTCCAGCAATCAATACACGGCCCTCCTGCCCATCCTGGCCGTGGTCGCGCAGGATTCAGGCGCCGAATCATCTCTTCTGGCCGCTACGAACAAAGAGGCTTTCGACCAGGTTTATAACCAGTACCTGCCCGATTATTCCGGCGAAAACCTTATAACTCTGGCCACCGGCTCGGCCGCGCTGAACCGCTCGCTGAGCAACCTCACCCTGATTCCGGATAATAACGGCGGTCAGTACTGGCTGCAGGAATACAGCTACGGCATCAATCGCGCATATGGCGACACGGCCGGCTTCAAATCGACGGGGTTCAGCTTCGCCGGTGGTCGTGAAAAGCAGGTTTACGGCAACCAGATGGTCGGGACCTACCTGTCCCTCACCTCGTCCTCACCGCGTGACACCTTCGCCGTGGCCTCGGAAGGCATGTCCAATTCCGATATTACGCTGGGCGCCTACTGGCGGCTGAATACACATGATCTCAAGGCCTGGACCCATGCCGGTGCCGGTTACACTGAATTCAAGAGCACCCGAAACCTGCTGACAACGACCGTTGACCATGTCGCCATCGCCAAGTGGGACGGCTATTCAATAAGCGCCGGCGCGGGCGCCTCCTATGATTACAAATTCGGGAAATGGGCCGTCACCCCCGAGGCCCTGCTTGACTATTATCAACTGAACGAAAACGCCCATTCCGAAAGCGGCGGTGGCGACTATTTCGACCTGACAGTAGGCAAACGCGATGGACACCTGCTGACCTCCACGGCCTTGATTAACCTCAGCTACAAGACCTCGTTCCTTAAGCCCGAAATGTGGGTGGGTTACAAACAGAACATGTCAGCCACCTTGCCGGATACGATCGCCAATTTCACAGATGGCGACAGCTTCACTCTCGTCGGCGGCAATATCGAAGGCGGCGGCCCGGTCGTAGGCTTCCGGTTGTCGGCGGATAATCCGTATAGCTACTTCGCCGTCGAAGCCGAGTATCAGGATCTGCCGCAGTACACCAATACCTCGGTTTCCCTGCGGACACGCTTCCAGTTCTGACCTGGTTCAATTGCATAAAAATACCGGCCTGAAATCTCAGACCGGTGTTTTATTGTGAACACGTCTGACGAATTATCCCTGCGCTGCCATCAGTGCCGCCAGTTGGATGGCCGACAGGCTGCCAATCTGTGTCGGCGTCAGATAGCTGATCTGATCCGGCGTCAGGGCCTCGATCTGATAGGTATTCAGCCCCGTCAGGAAGGTCGTCCCCAGCACTGTCATCGTCGTCGTGGTCAGGCCGCTAAGCTGAATCCCGGATACAGCCGCCATCTCGCCCGGTGACAGATAATCGAGCTGTGTAACAGTCAAAGCGCCGAACTGGCTGGACGAAATGGCCTTGAACTGCGTTACCGTCAGGGCCGCGACCGCATTGGTCGTAAGGTTGGAAAGCTGCGTGGCCGACAGGCTGGCGACCTGTGTGGTCGTCAAGGCCGCGATCTGGGCAGTTGTCATCGCGCGTAACTGCATCCGCACAAGGCCCGCCAGTTGCGTGGTGGTCAGGGAGGCGATTTCGGTGGAACTCAACGCCGTGATGTCGGTCGCCGACAGCGAACCGATCTGGGTCGCCGTCAGCCCTGCCAGTTGCGTCAGGGTCAGCCCCTCGATCTGGGTTTCGGTCAGGCCACTGATGGCGTCGGTAGACAGGGCGCCGATCTGCGTGGAACTGAATGCGGCCAGTTGATCCAGGGACATAGCCGCCATTTCGGTTGCCGTCATGCCGCCGATACCGGTATTCGACAGGGAGGCGATCTGGGTCGTGGTAATCGAGCTGATATGCGCCTCCAGAAGAGTCGCTACGCCTGTACCCGAAAGCGAACCGAACTGCACCATGGTGAGCTGGGATATCTGAGTCTGGGTCAGGGCATTGATCACTGTCGTGGACAAGGCACCCATCTGTGTCTGGGTCAGACCGCCGACCTGCGTCGTGGTCAGGGCGACCGTCTGTGTCGCCGTCAGGCCCAGCATACCGCTTGTCGACAACCCACCGATCTGGGACGAACTCAGGGCGGCCAGTTGCGTTGTGCTCAGCGCATTAGTTTCGGAAGAGGTCAATCCCGATAACTGGGTGGTCGTGAGGCTCGACAGTTGATTGGTGCTGAAAGCCGTGATGTCCGTTGTCGACATCGCCCCCAATTGGTCTCCACTCAGCCCCTTGAGCTGGGTAGTCGTCAGGGCTGTAATCTGAGCCGCCGTCAGACCGCTGATATAGGTTGTCGATAGTCCCGATAGTTGGGTGGAACTCAGCCCCTTCAACTGGGTTATCGACAGCGTCGCCACCAGCTCCGCCGTCAGCCCCGCCATACCCGTCGTCGACAAGCCAGATAACTGTGTCGAGGTCAGCGACGCGAGTTGCGTCACGGTCAGTGCGCCGGTTTCCGTTGTCTGGAGTCCGGATAATTGCGTTGAAGTCAGGATGGCCAGTTGCGTGGTCGACAGCACCGCCATGCCGGTTGCCGCCAAGGCGCCGAGCTGGGCTGAAGTCAGGGCCTTGACCTGGGTCGTCGTCAGGGCCTGCAACTGGGTTTCGGTCAGGCCGCTTACTGCCGTGGTGGACAGGGCCGACATCTGCGTTGTGGTCAGGGCCTGAAGCTGCGTCGAAGTCAGCACGGCCATTTCGGTCGTCGTCAGACCTTTGAGCTGCGTCGTCGTCAGATTACCCACCTGGTTCGTGGTCAGTCCCTGAACCTGAGTCGTGGTGAGATTTCCGACCTGCGTGGTGGTCAGGCTTTTCAATTGCGTGGTCGAAAGCGCCGTGATCTGAGTGGTATTGAGGTTGGCCACATCCTCGGTTTCCATCGCCGATATCTGCGTCACGGTAAGGGCCGTGATCTGGGTGGTGGTCAGCCCTTCTATCTGGGATTCGGTCAGGCCCGAAATCGCATCCGCATTGATCGCGGCAACCTGGGTCGTCGCCAGCGCGGTAACCTGGGTCGTACTCAGCGCACCAAGCTGGGTGTAGGTCAAACCAGCGACCTGTGCCGTGTACAGGCTCGCCATAGCCGAGGTTGTCAGGCCGCTGATATTATCCGGATTGATGGCGCCGATCTGGTTCGCTGTGAGGCCGTGCAACTGGGTCGTCGTCAGCATACCCAACTGGGTCGTATTGAGCGCGGCAATCTGGCTTGTCGTCAGGGCGCCAAGCTGGGTCGAGGTCATGGACGTCAGTTGCGTCAGGGTCATGCCGCCGATCTGGTCGTCGTTCAGCCCCTGAATGCCGTCCGTCGAGATAGCGGCCAGTTGTGTGGTCGAGAACGCCAGCAACTGCGTCTGGGACAAGGCTTCGACCTCGGTAGCATTCAACCCCTTGATCTGGGTGGTGGTCAGGGCTGCCAGTTGGATGGCGGTCAGGCCCGTGATATTGGTTTCGCTCAGATAGCCCATCTGGGTCGAGCTTATGCCCCTGATCTGACTCGTGGTCAGGCTGCCGACGGCGGTGGACGTCAGCCCCTCCAGGCTGCCAGTCGCCAGGGCGTTCACCTGGGTTGAGGTCAGGACCGACAGTTGCGACGTGGTCAGGACTTCAAGCTGGGTCGAGGTCAGTCCCTTCATCTGGGTTGTCGAAAAACTCGACACATCCGTTGTCGTCAGTCCCGAAACCTGTGTCGTGGTCAGGGCGCCGATCAATGCGCCAGTCAGCCCCTTCACCTGGGTCGTGGTCAGAACCGCCAGGTCATCGACGGAAAGCCCCGTGATACCGGTCGTCGAAAGTCCCGAAATCTGCGTCGAGGTCAGGGCCTGCAACTGGCTGTTTGTCAGTTGATCCAGTTGGGTCGATGTCAGATTGGCCAGGGCGACCACGCTCAGATTACTGACCTGGGTGGTGGTCAGGCTGGCAATCTGTGTGGCGTCCAGTGCGTTTATGCCCGTCGTCGAAAGCCCCGAAACCTGGGTTGTGGTCAGGCCGGACAACAGGGTCGTGGACAGGCCCGCCACTTGGGTTTCAGTCAGAGCGCCGATCTGGGTCGAGGTCAGGCTGGCGACCTGGCCGGTAGTGAGGCTGGCGATCTGGGTCGAGGTCAGACCGCTGATGCCTGTCTCCGACAGGTTCGCGATCTGGGTCTTGTCCAGTGCCGCCATCTGCGTCGCGCTCAGGCTGCCAACGGCATCGGCCGAAAATCCCTTGACCTGTGTGGTTGTCAGGATAGCTGCCTGAGTGCCCGTCACCCCCTTCAATTGAGTGGTCGTCAGGTAGCCGATTTCACTGGCCGTCAACCCTTTCAACTGGGTGTTCGTCAGGCCACCAATATCCTCTGAAGTAAGCCCCCCCAGCGCTGTAGATGTCAGGACGCCAAGCTGGGTCGAGGTCAGGGCCGCAATTTGCGTATCTGTCAGGGCATTGACAAGATTGTCGTTCAGGCCCGTCAGCGCCGTTGTTGTCAGGGCGCCGATCTGGGTGGCGTTGAAGGCGGCGATCTGGGTGGCATTAAAAGCGGCAAGCCCGGTGGAAGTCAGCCCCTTGATCTGGGTCGTGGTCAGACCGGCAAGAACCGTCATGGACAGGCCGGAAATCTCGTCTTCCGTAAGTGAAGCGATCTGGAGCGTGGCCAGACCGTTCAATTGTGTCGTATTCAACGACGCCATCTGATCCGCTGACAACCCGCTGAAACCGGTAACGGTCAAGGCTGCCAGTTGCGTTGCCGTCAGGAGGGGGATTTGCGCCGTAGTCAGGGCGCCAACTTCGGTAGCGGTCAAGGCCGCCATTTGTCCCGTGGTCAGGATAGCGATTTCCGAGGCAGTCAATCCGGATATCTGGTCTTCGCTGAGTTGGGCAATCTGTGTTGCCGTCAATGACTTGAACTGGGTCGTGGTCAGGCTCTGCAACTGCGTTGTGGACAGGCTTTCAATGCCAGTAGTGCTGAGCGCCGCCACCTGCTTGGTGCTCATCGCGGCCAGCTGGGCTGTGGTCAGGGCAGAAACCTGCCCCCCGCTCAAACCGCTTATGCCTGTCGCCGAGAATGCACCGATCTGGGTGATGGTCAGGCCCGCGACCTGTTCGTTGGTCAACGCCTGCATCTGCGTGGCGGTCAGGGCGCCAAGCTGGGAAATGCTCAGGGACGCCAGTGCCGTGGTGGACAGACCGGATATCTGATCGCCAGTCAGAGCTGCGATCTGGGTGGTGTTGAAAACAGCGATCTGCGCTGCGGTCAGGTTCGATATCTGTGTATTGCTCAGGCCGCCCATGCCTGCCTTGGAAAGCGCCGCAATCTGGCTGGTGCTCAAGGCCGCCATCTGCGTGTCTGACAATCCGCCGATTGCCGTAGAGGTCAGAGACATGATCAGTGTGGTCGTCAGGTTCTTGACCTGGTCCGTATCCAGGGCCGCGACCTGATCATCATTTAGCGCGGCAGCTTCCGTAACCGTCAGGCTTTTGAGCTGGGTGGTCGTCAACGTAGCCAGGTCGTCCGGATTGAGTTCCGACATCTGGGTGGCGCTAAGGCTCCTGATTTGAGTCGTCGACAGCGCTTGCAGTGTGGTCGTGTCGAAAGCGTCAAGCTGCTCCGCAGTCAATCCTTTTATGGCCGAGGTATTGATATAGCGGATTTGCGTCGTGTTCAGCGCAGTGACCTGTTCTGTCGTCAGGCTGGACAGACCCGAGGCGCTCAGGGATTTGATCTGAGTGGTCGAAAGCTGCCCCATCTGAGTGGTGCTCAGACCCGACAGATTTCCCCCGCTCAATCCCGCAATGGCTCCCACGCTCAGGCCCAGAAGCTGGGTAGCGCTAAGCTCCGATATCTTGTCGGAGCTCATGCCGGCGAGTTGGGTAAAGGTCAGGACGTTTATCTGGGTTGACGTCATTGCCGCCAGTTGCGTATCGCTGATCGTGCCCAGTTGGGTGGCCGTCATGCCCTTGATCTGGTTCGTCGCCAGAGCCATTAATTGCAAGGTGGTCAGGGCCGCGATCTGATCATTGGAAAAGGCCGCGACCTGGGTCGAGGTCATGGCGCGCAGCAGTGTTGTGCTCAGGCTGGCAATCTGATCCACCGTCAGGCTGGCGGCGGCCGTTGTGGTCAGCACCGAAATCTGCTTCGTGCTCAGGACGTTGATCTGCGTTGAGGTCAGCGCCGCGATCTGGGTGTCCTTGAGGCCGCTCAATCCGGTGGTGGACAGGGCCGACATCTGGGTGGTCGTGAGTTGTGACACCTGATCTGTCGTCAGGGCCTTGATCTGCGCCGCCGTCAGGTTGTTGAGCTGGGTGGCGCTGAACCGGCCAAGATCGGCAGGATTAAGCGCCGCGATCTGATCCGCGCTGAGCGCCTTGATCTGAGCCGAGGTCAGCGCGGTCAATTGCGAGATGGTTAAAACCGTCAGGTCATCCGCCGACAGGCTGCCCACCTGAGTGGAGGTCAGCCCAGCCACCTGGTTTTCCGTAAGGGTGGCAAGCTGCGTATCACTCAGCTCGGACAGGTCCGTGGCGTTCATGCCACGCAATTGCGTGGTGGTCAGGGAGCGCAGCAGGGTCGTTGTCAGGCTGGAGACCTGATTATCGGTGAGAGCGCTGATCTGGCTCGCGCTCATGACATTCCAGTGGCTGGTGCTCAATACCGCCAGTTGATCCGTGCTGAGCTGGGAAATTTCAGTTGTTGTCAGTGCGGCGATCAGGGTCGTTGGCAGGGCCTGCACCTGGGTGGTGGTCAGGCCGGCCACCTGCGCTTCATTCAGCCCCTTGATCGCCGTCGCCGTCAGGTAGCCGACCTGCGTTATTGACAGCGCGTTGATCTGCGTATTGGCCAGCGCCGCGATATCCGCAGAAGTCAGCCCCTTCACCTGCGTGGTTGTAAGCAGTGCAATCTGGGTCAGGTTCAGACTGGCGATCTGATCCTCGCTCAGGTAGCCCATCTGGGTAACCGTCAGGGCACGTAGCTGGGCGCTGTTCAGACTGGCGATCTGTGTATTGGTCAGCCCCTGAACCGCTTTGGAATTAAGCGCCGCGATCTGCGCCGACGTCATGACCGCAAGCTGCGTGTCCGAAATCGTGCTGATGATGTCCTGCCCCAGACCCGATATCTGCGTGGACGTCAGGTTGCTGAGCTGGGCCGTGGAAAGCGCCTGAAGCTGATCCGAGCTGAAGGCGCCCACCCCAGCCGCCGTTAGCCCCTTGATCTGGGTCACGGTCAGATTACTGACCATGGTGGTGGTGAGCGCACTGACCTGGGTAGTGGTCATGCCGGCGACCTGGGTAGACGTAAGGCCGCTCAGTTGCGTCGTGGTGATACTCGTCAGGTCATCCGCCGTCAGCCCCTTGATCTGGGTAACCGTAAGCGCATTAAGCTGAGTGGAATCGAGGGCCGCAAACTGGGTCGTATTCAGGCTATTCAGGCCCGTCACGCTGAAGCCCTTGACCTGATCCGTCCGAAGCAGGCCCAGTTCCGTTTCCGTCAGGCTGTACACCTGAATATCGGTGAACGCGTAGATCTGCGTTGAGGTCAGAGCACTGAGTTGCGCCGTGCTGAGCGTCGTCAGCAGGGAGGTATCCAACCCCTTTATCTGCGTGGTTGTCAGGGCGCCAATCTGGGTTTCATTCAGCGCGGCAGCCTGAGCCGGCGACAGGGCATCGAGTTGCGTTTCGACCAGGCCTTTTACCTGAGTCGAGGTGATCTGACCGATCCGGGTGACACTGAGGCTTTCAATCTGCTCATTCGTCATCGTCCGGATCGCAGCCGATGATATGGCACCCCATTGAGCCTGATTGAGGCTGCTTAGGAAGGTCGTGGAAAGCTGCCCCATTTGGGTCGTCTGCAGATAGGTCGTCTGTGTGGAAGTCAGGCCGGCGATCTGGGTGGGGTTGAAGCTGCTCAGTTCGTCGGCTGTCAGGGCCTTGACCTGCGTCGTGGTGAAACCACCGATCTGGGTCGAGGTCAGGGCCGCCAACTGGGTATATGACAGGGACTGCACCTCTGTGACCGTCATACCCTTGATCTGTGTTTGCGACAGGCTGGCAAAATCACTGGCGTCAAGCGCGCTCAGTCCGGTTGATCCCATCCAGTTGATCTGTGTGGAGGTCAGGCCAGCCAGTTGTGTCGTGGTCATCGCATCGATGATCGAGGCAGGCAGTACCTTCATCTGCGTCGAATTCAGCCCTGACAACTGTGTCGAGGAAAAGGCGGCGAGCTGTGTCGTGGTCAGGAAACCCAGTTGATCGGCATCCATGCCTTTCATCTGCGTCGTGGAAAGGACCGAAAGTTGCGACGGCGACAGGACGGAAAACTGTTGGGTCGACAACTCGCCGATGTCCGTCGCGGTCAGCCCCTGGATCTGTTGCGTGGTCAGGGCGGCGATTTCCTCGACGCCGAACGCCTCCATCTGGGCTTCGAGCAATACCGACAACTGCTTGCCGGAAAAGGTCATCTGGCTGGCGGTGAAGGCGGCGATCTGCGTCGTCGTCAGCGCCTTCATCTGCGTCGTGGATATGGCGGCCAGTTGCGTGGCGTTAAGCGCCTGGATGACTTCGACGCCAAAGGCCGAAATTTGTGTCCCCGAAAGCGAAGCGATATCCGTCGCCGTCATCGATCCGACGACGGCCGGCGACAAGGCGGCGATCTGACTGACGCTATATGACGAATAAACGGATGAGACCACGCGCGTTCGCTTCCCGGCTACTTTCGAATTGTAGATTGCCAATGATAGATTGGAAGGGGGCAGCGCAGCCTGCAATTTCAGAAGCCAGGTGTATTTTACACCCACTCACCCGCCTTTAGCACCCATATATCACGTTCGGGGAGAAATACGGCAAAATAAAGGCAAATTCAGCAAGTATTTGTAATAACGCAACTTTATCAACATATTGCCGATGGCTTATCGGGACTCGCGCCGGTATTGCAGCGGGCTTTTGAAACCATATGTCCAGGCGCCAAGACGGCGTGATTTGGCGTAGGTTTCTTCATCGAGATACCGCGTGGAAAAGCTGCGATAGGCGACCGCCAGACCGCGCCGAACCATTTCACCGCCGATATCCAGTCCGGCAGATGCCTTGCAAATCGCAACCGTTCGTCCGTAGGTATCCATGTCCTGTTTTTCACAAATCAGGACCTGGTTAGCGACCAATCCATGCAAGACCTTTCGCGCCTCAGCGCCACAGCGAAAACGGCCGCAAGTCTGGTCACGCTCGAAGGCGTCGACGCCAAACAGACGGATGTGTCGTTTGCGAATGACAATTGTATCGCCATCAATGATATAGGCCTGCCCCGAAATGATAACAGGCTTTGCGACTACCGGAACAGCCAGGACACCCAAAGCCAAACACAGCGTAACCGAACGTGACAATCGAAATCGGCTTTTCCGGTTGCGCAAATACCCCAAACTCTCTAAGTGCCCGCCCATGATCACCAATTTCGCCAACGCTTTTGCGCTTACGCACTTCGACATCATGTCCAAACTCATTTGGGCAAGCAAGACCGTGCGTCTTATTTCGCGCAAGAAACCCAAGGCGTAAGATCGAAATGATCGCGCCCCCTCCCGTTCAACGGGGCGCCCAGAAACCAGAGAGCGCCTCACAAAGGCCTCCAGATGTCCGACCAGCCGCAAAACAA
>FTKR01001437.1_pt2 | contig 13935 bp, 10 predicted proteins | sample 1658141 | NCBI WGS metagenome assembly FTKR01 (sample SAMEA3914802, study PRJEB12502) | metagenome | biome: forest; material: soil | place: Canada | collected 2010-06-25 | depth 0.1 m | reverse complement strand
GGTGCCGCCGCGCTCGGTCTGGAAGTTGCGCTCGGAAACGTCATTGATGGTGCAGAAACCGGCGACATAATCGAGCGCCTCGGCTTCAGAGACGTAAGAGGCTTTTTTGCCGATGACGAGGCCGAGTTCGACTTCCCAGTCGAGCTTGGTCGAGCCGCGCGGCTTGAGCACCTCATCATTGGGGCCGACAATGGCGGAGGTTGCCTTCATGAACAGGACGGGCTCGTCCGGCACAGGTAGGTTGCTCTCGGCGGCGTGATCGGCATAGTTGAGGCCGATGCAGATGAACTTGCCGACGCGGGCAACGCACGGGCCGTAACGCGAACCGGCCGGGGCGAGGGGGAGCGTCGCCGGATCGATGGCGGCGATCTTTGCCAGGCCAGCATCGGAGAGGGCATCGCCGGCGATGTCGTCGACCACACCGGAGAGGTCGCGGATCTGGCCATCGGCATCGATGAGGCCGGGTTTTTCAGTGCCCGACGGGCCGAAGCGGAGCAGTTTCATTTTGTATTCCTAAATAAAGGCGGGGAGGCGGTTCAGCACCGTCGAGTTATGGTCCTAGGAGCTCGCCCCTAGTTGAGCCAGCCGCCATCGATAATGTGCGCCTGTCCGGTCGTAAAGCTCGATTCGTCGGAAGCGAGATAAACGGCGAAGGCGGCCAGTTCTTCCGGCTTGCCCAGGCGGCCGGTTGGTTGGCGGGCCAGGAAGGTGGCGCGGCCTTTTTCATAATCGCCGGTGTCACGCATGCGCTGCTGGAGTGAGGGCGTGTCGATGGTGCCGGGACAGATGGCGTTGCAGCGGATTCCCTGGGCGACGAAATCAGCGGCGACCGACTTGGTCAGGCCAACCACGGCGGCTTTGGAGGCGCCGTAGGCCAGGCGATTGCCCACGCCCTTGAAGGCGGCAACCGAGGCCATGTTGATGATCGAGCCCTGCTGGCGTTCCAGCATCTTAGGCAGGAAGGCCTGGATGGTGTGGAACATGGCAGTGACATTGATATCGAAGCTGAATTGCCAGGCCTTGAGATCGGTATCGAGCACGGTGCCGGCGTGGACATAGCCGGCGCAGTTATAGAGCACGTCAACCTGTGGGAATTCGGCGGCCAGGGCGCGGATGGCGACCGGATCGGTGGCGTCGAGCTGGCGGCAGATTGCGCCTTCCAGGCCGTTGAGGAATTCCAGTTTCACATCGGTGGCGATGACGGTAGCGCCTTCGGCGATAAAGGCTTCGGCGGCGGCGCGGCCCATGCCCTGGCCGGCGGCGGTGATAAAGGCGGTTTTGCCGAGCAGGCGTCCCATAGTTCACTCCATTACATAATATGTATGATGTTTTTGTTTAGGGAAATGGAGCTTGCCTGTCAATTGTTTTGCGAAGAATGATCAGGGAAACGTAAGGGTTCCTAGCGCATAAATATCCGGCTTGTCTGCGCTTTTTAATGGCAGGGCCATGGTCCGTCCACTGCCTTTGGGATCGATGACCTGCACCTGTAGATTATAGGCGCCAGCCGGGATTTCGGCGAGGCAGATGTCGGTTGTGGCCGTCTCACCAGGCATGATTTTCGGCAGATCTGCCATGCCTGTGTATGTTGTGGCGGAAACTAGCCGCAGTTGGACACGCCACGCTTCATAGGCCGGGGTCACGCCGTCATTGCGCCAGCCAAGCCTCAGTTCCAGCGGGCATGTGGTTGTCTGGCGATACTGAATAGACACCGGCACATAGCGGTAACCAGCGTGATCACCTGAACGCAACAGAGCATTTTGTTTTTCAGATGGCAGGTCATTCCACTGTTGAACATTGAAGTTACCATTTCCAATGGCACTAATGTGATAGTCCTCGACCTGCTTGACGATGCCATCGAGACCGGCCTCGAAGACCTTGTCCCACCCATAGGATTCGACGATGAAGGGCGCGGTCTGCCAGCGGTTCAGCACCAGGTCGCGGTCGGCGCCGGTCAGGTCGCCCAGCAGGCTTTCGCCGAACATGTTGGCGCCCCAGCTATCGCGCCGCATCCCGATCAGGGGAGAGCGTTTCAGCGCATGTATAAGCACTGCCTTATCGTCCGTCATAGCGATCAATTGCGTGTGCGGGAAAGCGTCGATGACGGCATCAACCAGCGCGAAACGGCTGGCCAGCGTGCCGGGTTCGGCACCGTGTAGATTGACCGCCGGATCGCCATAGGGAAATTGCGACCAGTGATAGGCATTGGCGCCAGCGAGATGGCCTTCACCCCAGTTGCCGTAGCCGCGCAGGTCGATCCAGGCGATACGCGGATCACTATCATAGCGCTTGCCCAGAGCCGCGAATAGCTTTTGCCAGCGTTCCAGCAGATAGGGGCTGTTCCAATCGGGCACATAGACGGTATCGACATGGCCGTAATTGCCGGGATCAGCCTTGATGCGGAAGCCTTTGGGCATCTGCGCCATCAGATATAGCGGCACATCATCTCCCTTATGGCCGCTGCAACAGGTATCCATCATCAGGATGCCGAAGGCGAGGCGGCTTCCGGCGGGCATCTGCGCCAGTACCTGATCTATTTTCGAGAAATCATAGACGCCTTCACGCGGTTCGAGATCGGCCCAGGCGAAGCGCTGATAGCCTTCGGTGGAAGGCCGTGGCATCGGAATGATGCCGCCATGCCAGCCGTAAAAGCCGCGCATCGGACTGGTGAGCAGTGGGCTATCATCGATCGCCGGCGGTGGCAGGGTTTGCCACTGCTGTGCCAGGGCGGGCGTGGCTAGTAAGGCAGCCATGGCGGCGCATAAAAGGCTTTTGATGAACATCTGTTTTCCCTGTTTTGCGCCATACTATCTGAATACGCGCCGAAAAAAAGCCCGCCGCTTCCGAAGAAGGGCGGGCCAAGGGGCCTCTGTCACCGGACCCGTAAAACGGGTGAATACAGGTCCGGGTATTGCAACAGACAGCAGGTCGGGGGGAGAAAACAGATTTTAGAAGCGGAAGCGAACCCCTGCGGTGATGCGCTTGCCGGCGTCGCGGTATTCCTTGGTGCGATCAGGCGTCACCGAATAGATGAATTCCTTTTCGTCATTCAGGTTCAGACCGTCGACAAACACGGTGTAGTGGGCGTTGATGTCATAGGACAGGCTGGCGTCGAGCTGGCCGTAGGCATCGAAATATTCTGGTTCGCCGTTGCGGCCCGAAGCGACCTGCAGGAACTTGTCGCGCCAGGTGTAGGCGACACGAGCCTGGATGCCGTACTTTTCATAGAAGCCGATCAGGCTGTAATTGTATTTCGACAGTCCTTCGATCGTGTAGGAAACATTGGCGACCGGGTTGGTGTAGTGGGCATTGCTTTCGGCGTAAATAAAGCTGGTCTGGACACCGAAGCCATCGAAAGGCGAGGGCAGGTTGCTGAAGACCTGGCGATAGTTGAATTCCAACCCCTTGACGACCGCCCCCTTGCCATTGGTTGGCACAGTAACCTGGAAGGTGACCTGATCGACGACCTGCGGTGTGGTCTGCAAGGTCACATAAGAGTCGATGTTCTTATAAAAGCCAGTCAGTGATAGCAGGGAGTACTTGTCGAAATACCATTCCAGACCGCCTTCGATCTGGGAGGCGCGGAAGGGTTGCAGATCCGGATTGCCGTGCTTGATCGTTTCATTGCCCGGATTGGTCTGGATCGATTGTGCGGAGGACAAATCGGTCAGGGTCGGACGGGTCATGACGCGGGAGGCATCAAAACGGGCGATCAACTGGTCGGTGATGCCGAGCTTGACGTTCAGCGACGGCAGAATGTCGGTATAGTGGCCGGAGAAGCTGACCGGGACGATGCCGGACAAGGTGATGATGTTCTGACCACCACCATTGGGCACAGCGCTCAGAACGGTTTGTGAGGCGCCGGAGGAGGTATAGTTGGTATCCTCCACCCGTACGCCGACGTTAACCGTCAACGGCATACCGGAGATGTCGTTTTTCATGTCAGCCATGAAGTAGCCGATATTGACCTTTTCCTCGATATTGGAGGAACCGGCAGGATCATGGACGCCGGGTTCGAAGGTCTTGCCCTGCGAAGTCGCCAGGTCCTGAATGGCCTCAACCAGCTTCAGCGGATCGACAGCGATCCAGTCATGCAGGATATTTCCACCATAATCGGACATGAAGTCCATATTGGTCGATGAGAAGAGCGAGGCTGGCAGCACGTCGTTCGAGTTACAGTAGAGACACTGTTGCGAACCCGGCATGGCGTTGGCGTCGATTTCCTTGGTGCGCTTTTCATTGGCCAGACCGGCATAGAGCGTCACGTTGTCGCTGGCGAACCACTTGCCGTTTAGCTTGAACTCGGTGGTCTTATCATCGAGGTCTGAACCGCCGCCCCAGATATAGTAGTGGGCGGTCAGGCCATCCGGGCTGGTGGCAACATCATTCCCTGCGGGATCGGTGAAGCCATAATCATAAATCAGGCCTCCGGAGCTACGATCATACCAGGAGTTAACATTCTTGCGGCGGATGGTATCGAAGAGGGCGTCTTCCTTGCCGGTCTTCTTGGCTTCCGAAGTGGAGGCATCGAAGACCAGTTCGAAATTATCCTTTTTCCAGTCGGCATTGAAACCGATCTGGGTCGTGGTAGTATAGCGCGGGTCGTGCTCTATGATTTCATCGACAAAGCCACCCTGATATTCCTGACGAACGATTTCATTTTTGTCATTGACCACCTGGTTGACCAGGGTGCCGCCGGAGAAGTCATAGGCCAGGCCGGTCTGGTCGTCGGTTTCATGCAGCTTGGTATAGAGGCCGTCCACGGTCAGGGTCAGGTTTTCAGTTGGCTTCCATTGTACCGAACCGTTCAGGCCGCTCATCTTCACCTTCCGAACATAGAAGAAAGGCGACAGATTGGACGGCATGTCGGCGTCTTTGAAGAGCGCGACATCCGGTCCGATACGGCCGGCAAAATAGCAATCATCACCCGGCACAGTGCCGCAGACATGGTCCGTCGGCGGACTTGAATGGTGGACGTGACCGGCGCCGATAGTGAATTCATCGTCGCGCGTTTCTTCATTGCTGTAAAAAGCGGAAAGGGCGGCACCGAAGGTACGGTTGGCATTATGCCAGCTGACGACGCCTGAAGCGCGCGGATTGTTAGTACCTGCAACGTCGGCATTCATGTTGGAGATGGAGCCGGCGGCAACAAAAGCCTTCTGGTCGAGCGGACGCATGGTGCGGATATCGATAGTGGCGCCGATCGACGAGCCATTGATATTGGCTTGGGGCGACTTGTAAACGTCTGCGCCAACGATAAGTTCGGAGGGGATTGCATCGAACGAGAATTCGCGGCCGTCATTGTCAGTAGCGAGCGTCCGGCCGTTAACAGTGACGGCGTTGAACTTCGGACCAAAGCCGCGAACCGTGACCTGGTTGCCGCGCCCGCGGTTACGATCGATGGTGACGCCGGCGACGCGTTGCAGGGATTCGGCCACGTTCTGGTCCGGCAGCTTGCCGAGATCTTCCGAGGCGATCGAATCGACCGAACCAATAGCGGATTTCTTGATATCGAGCGCGGCTTTCATACCGCGACGGATGCCGCGAACGATGACGACCTGAGAATCGGCGGCGGGTGCGGCGGTGGCCTCAGCAGGCGCGGCAGCGTCCTGTGCAAACGCAAAAGCCGGCGCGATCATCGCGGCGGCGGACAAGGCTGTGGCGGCCAATAGGACGAGTTTCCTGGACATGATTTCCTTCCTTAGTCGCCCTCTTATGTGAGGGGCTGATGCACCGACATTATTTCAAGGTAATATGTGTGTCAAATGATCATCATATGTCCGACAATATAGCCTGTCTTGTATTCGGGACCAGTTCGGTCGCGGCAACGTAAGGATTTGTGAGGTCGCGTAGGAGGCCGATAGTGGTCGTCACTATCTATGATGACCTGAATTTCTCTTCAACTTTCTGTATATAATCGTTTTTATAAGGCGTATAAGTAAGGTGTTGTGTGCCGGCACTGCGATTGTAAATACGAAATATCGAATATCCGATGCGCTATATGTATATTTTAGTGCGTTTACCTCATGTAGGCGACTAAAAAAGATGTGCATCAGTTTGCGATCAAAATTCCAATAATAGTTTGATTTTTTGGCATTTAGTGTTCCGTTTTCTGCTTAATTCAATAACTTAGTGCTGAACTCGAACTCTGTCTAACTTGTGACCTAATGATCACATCTGTGATTTAAAAATGAAATTATACATCATTTTGTGATGTTTTTTGATTTGTCTCCAATTTTATTGTCTGAGTTATTTGACCTAAATAAAAAAGCCGCTTCTGCCGGAAGGGAGCAGAAGCGGCTAAGGGACATCCACGGACAAAGCTGGGCGTTATTTCACGGACTTGATCGGCAGGACGAAGAACGATCCGGCGAAGACGAAAACCAGCGCGGCAATGAACAGCACGCGGTAGTCGGTATTGAAATATTTGAGCAACTGCGCCGCCATGACCGGTGAGATGATCTGCGGGATGTTGACGGCGGTGGTCAGCAGGCCGAGATCCTTGCCGGCTTCACCCGTGTCCTTCGGCAACACCTGCGTCATCAGCGCCATGTCGATCGACATGAAGGCGCCGTAGCCGATGCCGATGAGGGCGGCATAGCCATACATCCCTTCAAGATTCGGCATGATTAGCGGCACGATCAGGGCCGCGCCCATGATGATGCTGGCAGCGAAAACGAACGGCTTGCGGCGCTTAATCCAGTCCGACAGCACGCCGGACAGGAAGGACGAGGTCATGACGCAGACAAAGGTAATGGCCGAGACTGTACCGATGACTATATTGGCCTGATCGGTGCCGAGGCCAATATAGTCCTGCAGGATATAGAGCAGGTAGGTGACGATAGCCTGATAGCCCATATAGATGGTGAAGCGGCCGGCGAAGGCCCACCAGAAATCGGGATAGGCCTTGGGATCGATCCAGAAACCCTTGGCGAAATCACCGGCGCGAAATTTCGCCAAGGGTTCGCCTTTCGACGAGGTGTCGTGGTTCAGAATGACGAAAGCGACGCAGCAGACGGCGATGGCGGCGGCGAAAACGCCATAGGCCAGCGGCATGTTATTGGCCAGGCGGCCGGCGACGATCATGCCCACCGTACCGCCGGCGGTCATGCCGGCGCCGACAAAGCCGGAGGCCGTACCGCGGGCGTGTTCGGGGAAACGGTCAGCGACCACGGTGGTCAGGGCCGGCTGCATCGAATTGAGCGCGATGGCGGCGATCACCCACACGGCGGTAATGGTCCAGAAAGTCGGCATGTAGGCGACAGATGCCAGGGCAATGGCGCCGATCACCGAACCGGCGACGATCCACGGCGTGCGCCGGCCCCATTTCGAGCGGGTGCGATCGGAGAAGGCGCCGGCGATCGGGGTCGTCAATGTTGAGAAGATCGAGGTGACGAAGAACATCAGACCGAGATTTTCGACCTTGTGCGCCGGATCAAGCGTGGCGATCTGGTTGGGCAGCAGCACGGCCAGTACGCCGCAATAGAGCGCCAGCAGCATGAAGAAGCAGACAAACAGCGAGATCAGCAGCAGCCAGCGGCGGCCACCTTCGACATGCGGAATGCCGGTGAGTGAAACGGCGGGCGCTTCGGTCAGGGTCGGTTGCTGATCCATTATTTCCTCTTATTATTGTTCTTCTTATACGCCGTAAACGCGCCGGGCGGTCTGTGACCATACCTGTTCTTGCTCGTCCGGCGTCAGATGACGAAGCGCCGCCGCCACGACGGCCTGCCAGCGCGAATAACCGCCGGCCAGATTAACCACCGGCCAGTCGCCCCCAAACAGGCAGCGCGACGGGCCAAAGGCTGTTAGCGCATGATCGAGATAGGGGCGGAGCTGTTCGGGTGTCCAGTAGTCCCAGTCGGCTTCGGTGGGCAGGCCGGACAGTTTGCAGAAGACATTAGGCATGAGCGACAGGGCGTTGATTTCATTCGCCCAATTATCGGCGTGAATATCCGCACCATGGGTCTTGATTTCAGGCTTGCCGAGATGGTCGAGGATGATGCGGGCCACGGGTACGGCTTCAAACAGATGCGTCAGCGCCTGGCGCAATTCCGGCAACTGACGGACACGGATGCACATGTCGAGGCTGAAACCCGCCCTCGCGGCGGCGGTCATACCAGCGAGGTAGCCCTCTGAGGTCATGAAACCATCGGCTTCATCCTGAGCATTGCGACGGATGCCGACCATCTTGGGTTTGGTTTTCAGCACCGCGATATGCGGCGTGTCGCCCAGTTCCAGCGGCGCATAGGCGACAATGCCGAGAATCGGCCAAGACATAGAAGTGTCGAGGCCGTTGACCCAGTCGACCTCTGCCAGCGCCTGGGCGCAATCGGCCTGAATGAAGATGGCGCCGTCAATATTGACACCAGCGCCCGCAAACTGTTCCGGTCCCATATAACCGCTGATCGACGGCACATATTTCAGCCAGTCATAGGTCAGGTGTTCCGGGTTCCAGAAATGCAGGTGCGAATCGATCATTTGCCGGCCTTGCCGCCATTTCCGGGCAGAACGTCCCAGCCCTTGTTCAGCACCGGCGCCAGAATGGCTTCGACCCGCGTCAGCAGTTCCTGATCGATAGGGGTTTCGAGAGCGGCAGCATTGTCGCGCATATTGGCCGGGCTGGAGGAGCCGATCACCGTCGTCGCCATGCCGTTCTTCACCGCGCCTTGCAGGGCAAATTGCAGGGCCAGCTTCGAGATATCGCTTCCGGCCTCGGCGCAGATCCGTGCGGCCTCGGCGGCGGCGGCATGAACCGACGAATGGCCCGGATGCCAGTTGGGCGGACCACGGCGGGTTAAAAGGCCCATGCCGAGCGGCGAGGCGTTGAAGACGCTGATGCCATGGCCTTGCAGACGTTTGGCCACAGGTGCCAGGCGCTGATCCTGGAGCGTATAGGTGCAATAGGCCATAACCGTATCGACCTTCTGTTCGACCGCCACTTTTTCCAGCAAGGCGAGGTCATAGCCGGTGATGCCGACAAAGCCGATGACGCCCTGGCGCTTGAGATCGTGCAAGGTAGGGATGGCTTCATTAATCAACTGTTGATAATCGCCCATCTCGATATCGTGGCATTGCAGCGCATCGATGCGGCCGGATTTCAGACGGCCCAAACTCTCATCCAAACTGCGCAAGGTGGCCTCGCGCGAGAAGTCCCAGTCCTTGTCGCCATAGCGGCCGATCTTGGTGGCAAGCACATAGGCGTCGCGCGGCACACCTTGCAAGGCATGGCCGAGCGCGGTCTCCGCCTTGGTCAGGCCGTAATAGGGCGCGACATCGATGAAATTGACGCCCAGTTCCAGCGCCGCACGGACGGTTTCATCGGCATTGGGCTGCGAGACTTCGGAATAGACGCTGCCGAGGGACGCCGCGCCCAGGGCGAGGGCGGATATGGCCGGGCCGTTTTTTCCGAGGCGAGTCGTTTCCATAATGTCCTGTAACTTTATGTATTTATTGGAAGGCTTGAAAGCTTTGGCTCAGCTCTCAGGCACCAATCTCAGCCCGGCGCGGCTAGGGCGAACATGTGGACCGCCAGCAACATTCCATTGGCCCGACTGGCGCTTGGCGGCAATCGCCGTCTCATCGACGTCGATACCAAGGCCCGGTTTATCACCGAGCACGATACCGCCATCAGTGATTTCCTGATCGATCGTCAGGCCATAGGGGATCTTCCAGTCCTGCACCTCGACGGTCAGCAGGTTGGGCACGGCTGCGGCGGCGTGGGCCACTGGATTGCAGTTATAACCGACCGGCGATACCGGCAGATTATGCGCATGGGCCGCCATGGCGACACGGTTGAAGTGGGTGATGCCCCACACCATGCCGGCCTGGACGACATCGACCGCACCGGCTGTGAAAAGCGGCAGGTATTGATCAAGACCCGTCAGGTTCTCCCCGGTCGCCACGGCGCACTTACTGGCGCGGGTGATAGCGGCATGGCCCTCGGCGTCCCAACGGCGAACGGGTTCCTCGATCCAGGTCAGGTCGAGATGGTGTTCGATCTCGGCGATATGGCGCACGGCCTGCTTGCGTGACCACGATTCGTTGACGTCGAACATGATGGCCGGGCGCGGTGTATTACGCTTCAGAACTTCGCGGACGCCGAGCATCCGACGGATATCGCGGTCGATGTCGCGGCCGCCCTTGATCTTGGCCGAAGTATAGCCGCGATCGGCCCATTCACCATAGAGGGCGTAGAGGGCGTCGTCATCCAGCCCCATGCACAGACCGGAGGCATAGCCGGGCACGAAACGGTCGCGTGCGCCGAGTGTGCGCCACAGGGGCTCGCCAGCCATCTTGGCCTTCAGATCCCACAAGGCCATGTCAACGGCGCCGATGGCGCCATAGGTGGCGCCGGCATGGCCGCTCTTGAAGACATGGGCGAGCATCCGATCGTAAAGCGCGGAAACGGCACGCGGATCTTCGCCTTCGACCGCCGGAAAGACGCGGGCGATATCGGCATGGGCGCCGAGGCCTACGCCTGTCAGGCCCTCATCGGTTTCCAGTAGCAGAATCGGCACATCAGTAATGCCAGAGCGCACCAGCCCGTTGACATCGCCGATCGGCCGGCCCCAATCATGAACCGTAGTGAGGCTGCGGTAGCCGGTAATCTTCATCTGGGTCTTTCTCGTCAACGCCTTCACAGCAGCATTTTCCTGCAATGCGAAGTTATAATATGTATGATGAAAGCTAGCATCGACGATTTGGCTTGGCAAGCAATGAATTGATGTTCCCGAACCTTTGGAAATCTAAGCCTTTGAAAAAGCGCTGTAATGGGGCTTGCGAAGGACTGAAAAATATATGACATATTCTCAATCAGGGCCAATCGCGGTAAAATTGAAAGCCATGCCGGTTTTCCGTATTCCGTGATACGCTCACCCAGAATCGACTCTTGAGGTTAAGACGCTTGAATACCACCGTAGCCTTTTCTGCCCGTAATGCCCGCCGCCGTCCACGCCTCGCCGTGGCCGTGGTCGAGGATCTGGTGACCGCCATCGTGACGGAAGTTTATCCGGCCGGTTCAGCCTTGCCGCCTGAAAACGTGCTGTGCGACATGTTCGAAGTCAGCCGCACGGTCATCCGCGAGGCGACGACCGCCATGACGGAAAAAGGCCTGGTGATTTCGCAGCAGGGCCGCGGCACGATCGTGCAGGATTCGTCGCACTGGAGCCTCCTTGATCCGATGGTGCTGGGGGCGCTTTTCCAGCGCGACGACGGCTTGAGCTATCTCGACAACCTGATCGAAATCCGCGTGACGCTCGAAGCATCAATGGCGGCCAAGGCGGCGAAAAAGGCGACTCCGGAAGAGGTGGCCGAATTGACGGCGCAGATGGAGACACTGGAAAGCCTGATCCAGACGCCGGCGGCATACGTACATGAGGACGTGAAGTTCCATGACATCATCATGCGAATTTCAGGTGATCGGCTCAGCGAAGCCATTATCAATAGTATTCAGGGCAAGGCACTGAAAAACCTGAATTATTCCGGTAAGCTCAATGTTGAGCATATCAAGGAAACCCACTCCGCCCATACCGAGGTCTACCAGGCGATCCTGAAGCACGATGGGGACGCGGCCGCCCAGGCGATGCGCGATCATATCGAAGGATCGTGGAAGAAACGCCGCCCCACAAGCCTTAAAGGGTGAAATGCCCATTCTTAGACGATTGCGTCGCAGTCATCGCTAGCGGGTACTTAGTGTACCCGCGTCGCTAGCCGGCTAGCACTCGCCTCAAGATTGAACGTTTCACGCGCCTGTGATTCAAGAAGAGATTGCGATTTCTGAGCTATTCCTTTGGACGACTGCGTTTGTGGGGAAGCCGGCGATACGGCCACCCTTGACGTCATCCAGCGCGATGGCTGGGCGTGCGTCAGACTTTTCGACATCGAAGGTGCAGTCCTTGATGCTCAGGCCACGCGCATTGCGTCCATAGAAACCGTAGGCGGGCAGGGTGCCCATGAAGCTGACCTCCAGGCTGGCCTCGCGCTTTTCCTTCGGTGTCCGCGCCGCGTCTTCCGCCGTGCCGCCACCGGAACTGACGACATGCACGTTCGAGAAGCTGATATCCATGACCGGTGCGTCAGGAATGCCCTGGACGCCGCACGGATAACGGCCATCGGCGCCGGAGACCTGGATGTTGTCGAACCGCACGCGACGGCAGGCGCCGACCGTGGTCCCTTCTGGGGCCCGTAGACGTGCCGCCTGCCTGACAAATAGCGGATGATTGACCGGATTGCGCAGGATGATGTTCGAGACGACCACGTCTTCCAGTACGCCGCCATCGACCACGCCGACCAGTATGCCGCGCGTGTTTTCGCATATGCAGTCGCTGATCAGGATATTGCGGAAGCCACCATTGCTTTCTGTGCCGAGCTTGATGCGGCCAAGCACGCCCATATCATCGACCGAACGGTAATCGGACAAACGATAGCTGCCATCGATCACAGAACCGGTCTCAAAACCTGAAATATGGCAATTGGTTATACTGATATTCTCACACGTCACCTTACGGCCGAGAGCGTAGCTGGCCTTGACAACGATGCCGTCATCCTTGGGTGCATTGACCCGGCAATTGGTGACGCGGACATCACGGCAGCAGTCGATATCGATGCCGTCACGGTTGGTATCGACGGTGATAGTGTCGATCGTGGCATTGGTGCAGCCGAGCAGGTGGCAGGCGAAGTGCCCGCCTTGCAGGATGGTGACATCGCGGACCAGCACATTGCGGCAGTTTTTCAGGCCGATGGCGCGGATGCCCTTGCCCTGCATGGCGATTTCCTTGGGATCGGCCGAGCGTGGCGCGATCCAGCCTGTGACGCCGTGCCAGCGTGCGCCGGAATCCTCACGCACCAGGCCCTTGCCGAAGATCAGACCACGACCGATGATCGAAACATCGCTGGCGCCATCGGCATAGATCAGGCTGCAATGGAACTGCGTGATGCCGAAATCCTGGAACTGTTCCGGCAAATCGGCCTCGGCGAAGTCATAGCCGCCCTTGTGGATCACGGGATCAGCGGCTTCGAGCACGCAGCCTTCGGCGAGCAAAAGCGTAATCTTGTCAAGCAGGCGGATGGAAAAGCTGATGTAGTGGCCAGCCGGCAAGAGCACTGTGCCGCCACCGGCTTTTGAAGCGGCGACGATGGCGGTGTTGATGGCGGCGGTATCGACCGTTACGCCATCGCCACGCGCGCCAAAATCGCGGACATCGAACAGGCCACGTTGGGCAAAAACCGGCAGGGCAAAGAGCGCGGCCGCGCCGGTGAGAAGCGAGCGCCGGATCATGGCTGTTTCCTCGTCTTTTCAGCGACCGGAGACCCGTCCGGCTTCGGCCAATCGGCTGGTTTGGCGCGCGGCTTGACGTCGCCGAACTCGACCGGGCCGGCTTCCGGCATGATGCCGGCATTGGCCATGACCTGCTTCGCCTCGTCGGGCCACTTGCCATCGCTGATCAGGTGGTCATCGACGATCAGGTCTTCCTGATAGGCCGTCCAGATGCCGCCGGTCTTGGTGGTGTTGTGCCAGTTGCCACGGGCGGTATTGTTGGTCGAGGTGCGCAGGGGCAGGGCGGAGCGGGCGGTATTGATGTTCAGCCATTCGCTGGCATCCTCCACCACATTGTTGCGCGCCAGGATACCGCGCGAGCCTTCATCGAAATAGAGGGCAATGCGGTCGCCGATATCGAAGACATGGTTTTCGGCGAACACGCAGTCCGGACAGGCGCCCAGATTATATATCGCGCCGCCATCGCTGAACAGTTGTTTGACCTTGTAGACGCGGTTGAAGCCGACGAAGACATCCTTGTGCGTGGTCGGGGTATCATAGACTGGATTGCCGCCGCCGCCCTGGGCCACCGTGCCGTAGCCGCGCTGGCGGGTGCGGTAGTTCGGATTGCCGCCGGCATCGACATAGCCCCAGCCGTAGCCGACATCGATGGCGTCATA
>FTKR01816351.1_pt1 | contig 14056 bp, 10 predicted proteins | sample 1658141 | NCBI WGS metagenome assembly FTKR01 (sample SAMEA3914802, study PRJEB12502) | metagenome | biome: forest; material: soil | place: Canada | collected 2010-06-25 | depth 0.1 m | reverse complement strand
GTTATCGGTCTGGCGGGCATGGCGATTGCGTTGTGGATATGGACCGCCTCACCGGTAGCGAACGTCGTCCGTGTCGACAGCCTAACCGTCCTGTTCCAGCGCATCCAGGCCTTCTTCGCCCAGCCCTTGCCTATCCCGCTTGAACTGGCCGCCACGGTGTTGCTGATTCTGTTCGCCTTCAGTGCGCTCTGCCGCGCTGTGGGCGGCCTGTGGGAGTTCCTCACCGGCGCCCCGCGCTATCCGGGAGACTGATCAGGCAGCCTTCATCGCCGGCCGGTGCAGGCGGACGCAGTTCCGCCCGCCGGCCTTGGCGGCATAGAGCGCGATATCGGCCAGCGCCACCATCTGCGACAGTTCGGCATCCGGAGCCTGGGACCAGTGGATACCGAAGCTGGCGGTGATTTGCCCGCAGTCACCGAAATCGAACGCTTCGATGCACTCGCGGATTTTTTCCGAAACCCGTTGCGCCCCGCGCCGGTCGATGCCGGCACAGACCACCACGAATTCCTCGCCACCCCAGCGCGCCACCAGGTCGACGCCGCGCACATTGCGGCTGATGACCCCGGCAATGGCCGCCAGCACCTGGTCACCGTAATCGTGACCGTAGCTGTCGTTCAGCACCTTGAAATGATCGATGTCGATCAGGATGACCGTCACGGCCGTGTCGCCGCGCGCCGTGCGCAACCCGGCAAAGCGTTCGGTTACGCCCCGACGGTTCAATACCTTCGTCAGATGATCATGACTGGCTGCTTCCTGCGCCTCACGCAAGGCAACCGCCTCCAGCGTCCGGCGCTCTCGCAAGGCCCGCCGCAGGTTACCCAGGCGATAACCAAGATAGGCAACAATCATCATGATCCACAGGCCGAGCAGCAGCGAATACCATTGCGCGTCGCTCATAATCGCCTTACGCACCTCGATCTCGTGAATCTGGAAGGCGTGCGGCCCCAGCGGCGACTCGGAACCGGTTTCAATCACGATCGAGGTTATATTATCGAACTGTGGCCGGCCAAACTCCGGCGCCAGTTTATACTTGCGCAACCACCAGTCAGCTACCCCGAAATCAGCAGGTACAAAGCTCGTCCGTTGCAGCTTGCCCGGCGTGGTATCGGCTTCCACGCGCAGGTATTTTGGCGTGTCGTCATCTGTAGCCCGGCTGTAACCCGGATCGAAATTCTTGAGATGCACCCGGAACGACGTCGCCTTCCCCGCATACATCAGGGTAATGGCCAGCGAGCGCATATTGGTGAGATTCAGGCCATGAATGCCGCGATTGCGATCGAAGAACAGTTCATAGCCGCAATAGGGATAAGCATTGCCGGCGCGCAGGTCGCAATCCCAGCCGAGCGGTTTATCCACGCGCACCACCGTATGACCGTCGGTATCGCCGTCGGAAAAGACAAGATGGCTGCTGGACGCGGTGCTGGCGGGCGTGAAACGCAGCGTGCGCAGCAGGATCTGATCCTGGCAGATAACGGCGCCGGCTGTCAGCAACAGCAGGCACAGCAGCGCCATTTCAAACTTGACGTTCGCCATCAGGCGCAACATCTGACCGACCAGTTCGCCGCTACGTTTATGCAAGCCCTTGATACGCAAGGCCATTCACTACCTCAAGCCACAGGTTTCATTGTCCCCTGTGGATATATTACACGCCAACCTTAAGCGGACCGTGAAGGTTTAGCGTTAACGAGCGATCAGGGATACTGGAATCCAGCTATAACTTGGAGCTACTAATCATAGCGTTTTTGCGATCAAAAATATTTCGTTTTATTTCGTTTTATAAATTGTGTTATTTTTTGAGATATATAAATTACGAACCCAGTGAATTTCAATAAGTCTGCAGGGAGATTTTGTGATGACTTCGTTTGCACGTTCGAACATGTGGCGCATTCCGGTGCTTTCGGCACTCTTTCTGGGCACCCTGATAACTTTCGGTGGCGCCACACAAGCGGCGCCGGCACCCGCCATAACCCGCACGACCTTCACTATGACAGCGACCGATTTCCCCAACCCGGAACGCGGCTTCTATCATGCGTCAAAAACCGGACTGGAGGCGCTCGACGCCGGTGAGATGGCGCAGGCCTATGCCGACGGCTACCGGCTGATCTATGCCCGGATCAATCTGGATGATTACCGCAACGCCGACCTGCCGCCCGCATTTCTCGACCGGCTTGAGGCTGGTTTCGCCGTGGCGCGTGTCGCCGGCGTCAAGTTGATTGTCCGCGCCACCTACAACTACCCGCACGGTGAAACTGAATATCACGACGCGCAGGATGCGTCTCTGGCGCAGGTCAAGCGTCATCTGGCCCAGCTTAAGCCGGTCCTGAATCGCAATGCCGATGTCATCGCCTTCATGCAGGCCGGTTTCATCGGCGCCTGGGGGGAATGGCACACCTCGTCAAACAATCTCGCTTCGCCGGACAACCGTACCCAGATCAAGGACGCCCTGCTCGATGCGGTGCCACCGACACGGTTCATCCAGTTTCGCTATCCGCCCTATATTCACGACTGGTATCCAAATCCGCCTAGCGTGACGGCGGCGTTGAAGGATAATTTCCGCATCGGTTTTCATAATGACTGCTACATGGCCAGCCAGACCGATGTCGGCACCTATTCGGAAGACGCAAAAATCCGCGCAGGCGAACAGCAATTCACCGATGCGCTCGGCGAGGTCGGCCCATTCGGCGGCGAAACCTGTAACCCTGCCGATGATCCCCATGCTATCCCACGCGCGACCTGCGCCGATATCCTGGCCGAGGGTGCGCGCTATAATCTCACCTATCTGAATGATGGCTATTACCGCCGCCTGTTCCACGACAACTGGACCAAAGGTGGCTGCATGGCCGATGTCCGCAGCCACATGGGCTATCGCTTCGGCCTGGTCAGCACAAGCCTCCCGAAAATCGCTGCACGCGGCAGCGACCTGACTATTTCGATCGTGGTTCGTAATTCCGGCTGGGCACGGCTCTATAATGCGCGCCCCGTCGAGATTCTTCTGCGCGACCCGGTATCGGGAAATGTTCAACGCCTGAAGGCTCAAGACGCCGATCCGCGCCGCTGGCTGCCCCGCACGGATACGACAGAAACACTGAAAATAAGCCTGCCCGCGGATTTCCCAACCGGTGCGCGCGAGGTCTGGCTGGCCCTGCCCGACGCCGACAGCCAGCTTATGGCTGATCCACGTTTTGCCGTGCGGCTGGCGAATGCCGATAATGCCGCACAAGGCCAGAAATGGGACGCAGACATGGGCGCCTTCGCGCTCGGAACTACGATTGAGATCCAGTGAGGCGGAGGAAGACCGGACAATACCGGAACTTCCTTTTGCCACCTGGAGGCCTTAAATCAGCCCTGCATCCTTATAGACCTGCTCCAGCACATCGAGCGGCACGGCGCCGCACAGCAAGCCCGTGTCGTGGAATGTCTTGATATCGAAGCCCGCCCCGGCCTTGGTTTTCACCGCCTCGCGCAGTTGCAGCCACTTGATCTTGCCGACCATATAACCCAGCGCCTGACCGGGCCAGACGGCATAGCGTTCGATCTCGGTCTCGTTCAGGTCGCCGGTATAGGTCTTCATGAAGTCCATCGCCTGCTCGCGGCTCCAGCGCTTGGCGTGCATCCCGGTATCGACCACCAGGCGACAGGCGCGGAACATGGCGTCATGCAGGTAGCCAATATGGCCGAACGGATCGTTTTCATACATCCCCATGTCAGTGCCGGCCAGTTGCTCGGCATAGAGCGCCCAGCCCTCGATATAGGCATTGAAGCCGGAAATCTTGCGCAGTTCCGGCAGGTTCTTGTTCTCCTGCTGGATCGAAATCTGCATATGGTGACCGGGAATGGCCTCATGATAGGTCAGGGTCGGCAGAGTCCATGACGGCACCTCGGCCGTGTCGCGCAGATTGATGTAATAGGCGCCGGGACGCGAACCGTCGAGCGACGCGCCCTGGTAATAACCGCCCGGCGCGCCCAGTTCGGTCGCCTTCGGCACGCGCTTGACCGTCACCTTCGATTTCGGCAGCACGCCAAAGAACTGCGGCAGCTTGGCGAAAACCACGTCGATTTGTTTGTTCAGGTCGGCCAGCAGCTTGTCCTTGCCGGCGTCGGTATTCTCATAGATGAACTTCGGGTCTTTCGTCATTGCGGCCATGCGTTCGCCGGTCGTGCCCTTGGTCATGCCGTGCGCCTGCATGATGGTTTCCAGCTCGGCGTTGATTTCCTTCACCTTGTCGAGGCCGATCTGGTGGACCTCTTCCGGCGTGAAATTGGTCGAGGTATTGGCCTTCACCCCAAAGGCATAGCGCGCATCGCCATCGGGAACATGCCACACACCGGCATCGTGCGTCGCCTTGGGCAGGGCCGCTTTCAGCGCCGCGATCTGACGGTCGAGCGCCGGCAGAACGCCCTCTTCATAAGTCTTGGTCGCACTCGCCGACCAATCGCCAGCAATGGCCTTTTCCTTGGCGCGCCGCACCAGCGACTGCACCAGCGGCGATACGTCGGCCTTGGTCCCGCGCTGCGTTTCCATCTGCTTGATCGCCTTTTGCAGAGCGAAATCGGGCGGCACGATACCGTCGGCGATGCTGGCATTGAAGCGCGCCGTTTCCTGGTCGAGCACCTGCGCATACTGGCTCAGACGCGACATATAGGCGTCGGCGTCATCCTTGGTCTCGACCGTGTGCTGGCTGTCGAGGAAGTCCGGCACATACTGATAACTGCCCGTCAGTTGCGTGATTGGGTAAGGCCCCCAATAGGTGCCGCTATCGCCATATTTATAAGCCTTGTAGCCTTCCGATTGCAGGCCGAAATCCCACAGCACGGTATCGTAATTGATACGGTCCATGCCGGAAAGCTTCGTCCGGTCGATCGCTTTCAGATTGGTCACCGCCTTGTCGTAGAAGGCCGCCAGACGCGCCCGTTCTTCCGGCGTGGCGGGATCGATCTTCGCTTTGAGCCCCACCAGCTTGTCCTTGTCGAGACCAAGCGAAGTCGCCAGCATCGGCGAATTGGCCACCTGCTCGTCATAGATCGACTGGAAAAGCGTATTGAGGTCGGCGGCCGTGGCCACGGGTTTCGGCGAACAGGCAGCGACGGCGGTCAGGGCCGATGCCCCTACCAGCAGATTACGACGATTGATCATGGGATTTTCCTTTTTCATCAAATCAGGCCCGCCGTCCTGTACACATCATCCAGCACGTCCAGCGGCACGGCGCCGCACAGCAGGCCAGCATCGTGGAACTTCTTGATATCAAAGCCCGGCTTCGCCTTGGCGGCATCGCGCAGCCTCAGCCATTCGATTTTCCCGACCATGTAGCCCAACGCCTGGCCAGGCCAGACGCAATAGCGCTCAACCTCGGCCGAGGCCTCGCCCTGCGCCTTGCCGGCTGTATCCATCATATAGGTGATCGCCTGCTCGCGGCTCCAGCCTGATCCATGGATGCCGGTATCGACCACCAGCCGCACGGCGCGGAACAGAGCGTCATGCAGGTAACCGATGCGCCCGGCGGGGTCGGTATCATACATACCCATCTCGCCGGCCAGTTGCTCGGCATAGAGCGCCCAGCCCTCGACATAGGCATTGAAGCTGGAGAGCTTGCGCAGCATCGGCAGGCCCTTGGTCTCCTGCTGGATCGTGCCCTGCAAGTGATGGCCGGGAATGGCCTCGTGATAGGTGAGCGTCGGCAAGGTCCAGCTCGGCAGCTCGGAAATATCACGCAGATTGATGTAATACATGCCCGGTCGCAGGCCATCGACCGAACCCGGACTGTAATAGCCGCCCGGCGCCCCGGCTTCGGTCGCCGCCGGCACGCGCTTGATCTGCACCTGGCTGTTCGGCCGCACGCCAAACCATTGCGGCAGGCGGATCTGCACCGCCTTGACCTTGTCGTTCAGGTCATTGAGCAGCTTCGCCTTGCCAGTGTCGTCATTGCTGTAAAGATACTGCGGATCGGCATACATGGCCTTCATCCGCTCGCCCACCGTGCCCTGCGTACGGCCCATCGCCCGGAACCGCGTTTCCAGTTCGCCGGTAATGTCGCTGACCTTTTGCAGGCCCAGCTTATGGATATCCTTCGCGGTCACACTTGTTGACGTATTGAGCTTCACGCACTGGTCATAATAGGCCCTACCATTGCCGAGATTAAGTACGCCGGCGTCATGCTTCGCCACGCCCTGCTGCGCCGTCAGGGTGTCGATCTGACGCGACAAGGCCTCGTTCACCGATCCGGTAACGATGGCCGTGGCCTGCGCCTGCCAGTCGCCCGCTATGCCTTTCGCCGCCGTCCTCGTCACCAGCGAATTGATTAGGCTGGATGTCAGCGGGTCGGCGTCGCGCAGCTTGGTCAGGGCGGCGATCGTCTTGCTCATGATGAAGTCGGGCGGCACCACGCCGCGGGCGAAATCGGCCTTGGCCCGCGCCGTTTCCTGATCCAGCACCACTGCAAAGGCCGATAATCGGCTGAGATAGGCTTGTGCATCGGCGGCGTTTTCAATGGTATGCTGGCTGTCGAGGAAGTCCGGAATATATTGCCACGCGCCCGAAAGCTGGCTGATGATATAAGGGTTGGGGAAGCCACCGCTCCATGACCCGCCGCAGGGCGCGCTGTCGCCAAAGGTGAAGCTGCGCGCCAGGGCCAGTTGATTTGTATTGTCCCACAGCACCGAGTCGTAATTGACCCGGTCGGTGGCCGCCAATTGGTCGCGCGGAATGGCGTTCAGACGGTCGACCGCCCGCTGAAGCCGCGTCACATGCGCGGCTTGTGCCGCCGCGCTGCGGTCATCGAGCTTCGATTTGAGGGTGGCGAACTCGCCATATTCCGGCTTATCGAGACCGGCATAGGTGGCCAGCACCGGCGAGGCCAGCAGCATCTCGCGCAATATCGCCCCGAAGGCCGAGGTCAGGGCCGCGGCCACTTCCGGCGGCGTCACCTCAGGGATCGGCGGCTGCGGCGGTTCAACCGGCTCTGGCGGCGGCGCAGCCTTCTTCGGCGCGGCCTTAACCTTCCCCTTCGTCTTCTTCGTCGTCTTGCTTGTCTTTTTCTTTGCCGGCGCCTTCTTCTTCGCGGCCGGCTTTTTCTTCTTGGCGGCAGCCAGGGCTTCGGTGGCGGTCAGGCCCAGTAAAGCGCCCAGTGCGCTGACCAGAAAACGACGATCAATCATTACAAACCCACTTATGCTTTTTGTGACAGGAACCTAGGACGAACTTGTCACCTCTGCAACCGGGTCCGCGTGAATTGTTTGTCATCCCCTCTACGCGATCTGCGCACCATACTGCCGTAAAAGATAAGACGGCGTACAACTCCAGGCATGGCAAAAGCTGTTGATGTGGAAATCACCATAGGGAGCGACGCGCGGATTTTCCGGCGCATAAGCCTCCCAGAAGGTATCCGCGCCAGCATTCAGCATTCCGCCCCAATAGGCGCGCATCATGGCCATCGCCTCGGCATTGCAGCCCGCCAGGAACAGCGCCTCCACCACATAATGCGTCAGGTAAGGCGTGCGTGGACGCGCGGCCTGCGGATCTTTGAGCGCTCCGCGCAGGGCCGCCGCCTGCTGCGCCTTCGTCCCCACCCCGGCTATGGTCATCCAGGCCTGTGAGGCCAGCGACACCTGTTTCCCTGCGCCGCTGACAAAGACCTTCTGCCCCTTGTCATAAAAGGTCGCCAGGCTCGCCTTTTCCATCAGGCTTATGTGCACCGGATAGCCTGCCACATCGCCTGCCTTGCCGAGCGCCCTGGCCAATTCCATCAGCCGTTTCAGCCCGTAGATATAGATGGCCTGCATGGCAGCGGCACGGTCCAGCGTATCGTGCCAGTCAATGAACACCCAGACATCCTTCGGGATAACGAATACGCCGTCCCTGACGAACGACCTGAGAATTTCAAGCTGCCGGAGGGCAGAGGGCCACAGGTCCAGCCCGGTCTGTATGTCGCCAGTCGCCTTGACATAATCGGCCAGGGCGACAGCAAAAAAGACGGAATAATCATAAGGGAAATCCCCGCCGCGTATTGGTTTTGGCGTCTCGAACACATCACCCGCCAGCAAACCATCAGCGCGCGGAAAAGCCGCCAGCAGGTACAGGCAGCGCTTGACCAGGTCGTTGTTCGGCGTGGTGACATAACTCGTCAGGGCCTGCAAACGCAGGTCGCCGGTCCACAAACGCTGATCACGGCGCGGACCGTCCTCGAAAACCGTCTGCATGCAGTCGCGCAAGGTGGCGGCGGCCACCGCGTCCATCCGTTTCAGATCATCGGGAAACCGGTCCGGCAAGGGGGGCAGCGCGCCCTTGGCCGAGGTCACGGCATGCGCCTTCACATTCTGGAAACTCACCCCGAAGCTCGACGAGGTATCGATGACCTCTATCCTGACGAAGCGAAAAGCGTAACGACGCGGCAATCTGTACGACCGCGGCAGGTAATCGATAGTGACGATCTCTTCCGGCAGCCAGCTTTCCGACAGCCAGCCCGTATACGGATGCAGCGGTTCGGCGACATCGCTGATCACCTCGCCAAAAACGAAGCGCAGCCGCGCCGGCGCATCGATATTGCGACCAATACCGACCAGGTCAAACGACAGGAAGCCCGTGCGGTGACCACCGAAGTCGATGATGACGCTGTCCCCCTTCTTCAGAACCCGGCTTTCCATATCGGCCACGCTGCCCGCAGGCTCGATCCGCCAGCCGAGTGCCTGCGTCGCATCGGCCACCGGTGAGATAAGGCCGACCGGCGCCTGCACGGTTTCGCTCAGTTTCGGCTTGCAGGCATCCGCCTTGGCTAAAAAGTCCATGACCGGCGGCGCATATTTGACGTCGCTTGCCGTCTCTGCCGCCCGTCCTTTACGCGCCCATCCGGCACCGAACACGGCCAGTAGTCCTGCGGTCAATTGCAAGGCGCGTCTGCGGTTCATGAGCTTCCCTCCCGTGCGTCGGTGACGAACCGGTCGCCTCGCGCTTGTTTCACATTATGACGTTATGTATTAATATGTGAGTTCTTTTCTGTCAAATGCGTCCCACACACTGCGGCGTGCTTGCCGTTGCAAGCCGGTGTGTTAAGACCGCATGGGGCCATTTGAGAGTATAGCCATGTCGCGTTTCTTCGTTTTCAACCTGACCGTCGCCCTTACCCTTCTGTGCCTGGCCCTCGCCTTTGCCATAAATCCGGAATTCGCCTGGCCGCTCGTATTGCTGCTGCCCCTGACCGCGCTTGGCATCTATGATCTGATCCAGCCGCACCATTCTATCCTGCGCAACTATCCGCTGATGGGGCATTTCCGCTTCATTTTCGAGTATATCCGTCCGGAGATTCGCCAGTACCTGATCGAGGACGAGCGCGATCCCCTGCCCTTTTCCCGCGACCAGCGCGCCATCGTTTACCAGCGCGCCAAGAATGCCTCGGACATGCGCCCCTTCGGCACCGTGCTAGATACCAGCGCCACCGGCTACGGCTGGGTGTCGCACTCGGTCATGCCGGTCGAAATCAAGGACGCCGATTTCCGCATCACCATCGGCGGCGTCGATTGCACCCAGCCCTATAACGCCTCGATCCTCAATATTTCCGGCATGAGTTTTGGCGCCATCGGCCGCAACGCCATCCTGGCCCTCAATACCGGCGCGAAAATGGGCGGCTTCGCCCACGATACCGGCGAAGGCTCGATCAGTCCCTATCACCGCGAAGGCGGCGGCGACATCATCTGGCAGGTCGCCACCGGCTATTTCGGCTGCCGCACACCGGACGGCCATTTCGATCCTGACCTGTTCGCCAAAACCGCCGCCGATCCTCAAGTGAAGATGATCGAGATCAAACTCAGCCAGGGCGCCAAGCCGGGCCATGGCGGCGTGCTGCCCAAGGCCAAGATCACCCCGGAAATCGCCGCCACACGCCTGATCGATACCACGCAGGACTGTATTTCGCCGTCACGGCATTCGGCCTTCTCCACACCCTTGGAAATGCTGCACTTTATCCAGCAATTGCGCACCCTTTCCGGCGGCAAGCCGGTCGGCCTTAAGATGTGCGTCGGTCATCGCTTCGAAGTCCTGGCCATGATCAAGGCCATGCTGGAAACCGGCATCCGCCCCGATTTCATCGTCATCGATGGCGGCGAAGGCGGCACCGGCGCCGCGCCCATGGAACTGTCCGATCATGTCGGCCTGCCGCTCTCTGAAGGCCTCAGCTTCATGCACAATGTCCTGACCGGCGCCGGTCTGCGTGATGAGCTGAAACTGGGCGCTTCCGGCAAGATGGTTTCCGCCTTCGATTTTTGCCGCATCCACGCGCTCGGTGCCGATTACGTCATGGCCGCCCGCGCCTTCATGTTCTCGCTCGGCTGCGTCCAGGCCCGCGCCTGCCATACCAACAAATGCCCGACCGGCATCACCACCCAGGACAAAAACCGTCAGCGCGCCCTGGTGGTCGATGACAAGGCGCCGCGCGTCGCCAGCTTTCACCGCAATACGCTCGGCGCCATCGCCCAGGTGGTCGGCGCCGCCGGCCTCTCCCATCCGCAAGACCTGCGCCCGTGGCATATCCATATGCGCTCGGCCACCGGCGAAGTGGTCCGCGGTGATGTCGCCTATCAAAAGGTCACGCCCGGCGCGCTTCTCGTCGGTAATGTCGATGACCGCCTGAAACGCGAATGGGACCGCGCCTCGGCTGACAGTTTCATGCCGCAGTTTTAGGCCACAATTTTGATCATATCCTTACATTACGGCCTTTGCAGTGCCGGATTCCCCTGTTAACAATTTCCAGTTCAGAATCATTCGCAAAACAGGGAAGTCCACATGATCCGTTACAGTCTCGCCGCCCTTGTCCTCTTGGTTGTCACGCCGGCTTTCGCCCAGACGGCCGCCCCCACCTCGCCGGTTTCCGACGCCCTAACCGGCAAGCTGGCGGGCCCCGATGGCGCGGATCTCGGCACCATCACCATAAAGCCGGCGCCTAATGGCGTTATCCTGCGCGTCGAGGCCAAGGGCCTGACACCCGGCTGGCACGCCATGCACTTCCATGAAAAAGCCTCATGTAGCGATGAGAAGTTCGCCTCCGCCGGCGGCCATGTCCACAGCATGACGCCGGTCACCCACGGCCTGCTCAATGCCGAGGCCAATGATGCCGGCGACCTGCCGAATCTCTACGCCAATGCCGACGGCACCGCCACGGCCGAGATCTATTCCACACTCGTCGCCGCCCACACGGGTGGCAAGCTGCCGGCCCTGATGGACGCAGATGGCTCGTCCGTCGTTATCCACGCCATGCCGGACGACTATACCAGCCAGCCGATCGGCGGCGCCGGCGTCCGCGTGGCCTGCGCCGCGATACAATAATCGTCCGCCAAGACCTCCCCTGATATCAGGGGCGAGCGCCAGCAAACATATATGTTTGCCAGCGAATGGCGCGAAGCGCCGGGTGGGGTTATTTGCCCGCTCGGAAGCAGACAATTCTCAATAAGACTGTGGACCGGCGCCACTTCCATTTGCTAACAAAGCGTTCCGGGGGTGATTATCAAATAAAGGCGCGTCATGTCCCTCCCCCCGCTTGATCCCCGCACCACAGCCCTAGTCCTGATCGACCTGCAAAAAGGCATTACCGGCCCCGGTCGCGCGCCCTATGCCAGCGAAGACGTCGTCGCTAAAGGCAAGGCCCTGGCCGAACGTTTCCGCGCCGCCGGCAGTCCTGTTTTTCTCGTCCACGTCCACTGGGCGAAGGATTACAGCGACACCCTGAAGCAGCCGGTCGATGAACCCGCGCAATTGCCGGCCGACGGTCTGCCCGAAGGCTGGAACGATTTCGCCGATAATCTCAAGCAACCCGGCGATATCATCATCCACAAGCGCAACTGGGGTGCCTTCCACGGCACCGACCTCGACCTGCAACTACGCCGCCGCGGCGTCCAGACCGTCGTCCTGGCCGGCATCGCCACCAATATCGGCGTCGAATCGACTGCCCGCGATGCCTGGGAACGCAATTACAACCTGGTCGTGGTCGAGGATGCCTGCACCACCAATTCCGCCGAGGCCCACGCCGTCTCCTTCACGCACATCTTCCCACGCATCTCCCGCGTGGTGAAAACGGCAGATATCACGCTGGGTTAGGCGTTTCATCGTCTGCGTCCGTCACATCCTTTGGCGGACGCAGACACGCTTTTATTCTCCGCCGCATCAATTGTCCGCCGGCGAACATCAGCAGCAGCACCGCCGCCAACAGCCAGAAGGACAGCCCCCGGATCAGCATTTCGTCCGCATGGGCAAAGTAAGAGGCCACGCCATCACGGAAATGCGGCAGCACAAACCCGCCACGCGCATCGGTGACATGCGGCCGCACGCGGTACAGATGATCGATAAATACCGGCAGGCCAATAGCCGGAATAGCAGCAAAAACCGCCGCTGCCGAAAGACGCAGCCAGGCGGTAGAGGGTCTCGGCCGGGGAACACGGGTTGTTGTCATACCCTGACGATACGGCCTGTGATCCTAAAAACTCAATGTGGAACCAGTGGCAGGGACAACTGACGCTTTGCCGCCGGAATAACTACCGGCGCATAGGTCCGCGCCTTGACCACGGCCTTCACCGGATAGGCCATGCGCGCGGATATCTTCGGCCGCGCCAATATTGAAACCCGTGGCTGCACCTGCGGCAAAGCCGGCGCCTCTCCATTGATAGCTACACGCACAAGTCCGCGGCAGGCCTCGTCATGACAGCGATACTTCCATTCCAGCAAGTCGATGAACTCCGCCCCCATATGGCGCGTCACCAGCCCTTGTACACTCTCCCCCCAATGCTGCCCGCAAGTCAGGCAGGTAATACCGATCTGCGTGTCTTGCGGCAAATCCTTGACTTGCGGCGGACAGGTATAGACTTTGGCATTCAGCATGGCGAACATCCTATGGTTAACGTTCCACATATGTTCACGCTGTGGATAAATGTCAAGGAAAAAGAACAAACCAGAAACAACCTGCCCCGAAGGCAAAAAAACGGCCCCGTTTCCGGAGCCGTTTTCAGATCAATTATGCGTCAGCCTTGACCCGCTTCTTGCGGAACGAAGGGTTCAATTCCTTCTTGCGCAGGCGGATCGACTTCGGCGTCACTTCAACCAGTTCATCGTCTTCGATGTAGGCGATCGCCTGTTCCAGGGTGGGACGACGCGGCGGCGTCAGGCGGATGGCTTCGTCCGTGCCCGAAGCGCGGATGTTGGTCAATTGCTTGGTCTTCATCGGGTTGACGTCGAGATCGTCGAGACGCGAATTCTCGCCGATGATCATGCCCATATAGGTCTTTTCGTTGCCACCCACGAACATCGTGCCGCGCTCTTCCAGCTTCCACAGCGCAAACGCCGCCGTTTCGCCGTCACCGTTGGAGATCAGCACACCCTTGCGGTTCTGGTCGATGATGCCCTTGTAGCTTTCGTAGTGCGAGAACACGCGGTTCAGCACGCCCGAGCCGCGCGTATCGGTCAGGAACTCGCCCTGATAACCGATCAGCGAACGTGACGGCGCCTTCAGCGTCAGGCGCGTCTTGCCGGCGCCCGAAGGCCCCATGTCCTTCAGCTCGGCCTTGCGGGCCGACAGCTTTTCGATGACCACGCCGGTATATTCTTCGTCGACATCGATCATGACGTCTTCGATCGGCTCCATGCGCTCACCGGTTTCCGGATCGTTTTTGAACACGACGCGCGGACGCGAAATGGCGACTTCAAAACCTTCGCGGCGCATGTTCTCAATGAGAACGCCCAGTTGCAGTTCCCCACGGCCGGCCACTTCAAAAGCGTCCTTCTCGTCGGTTTCCGTCACGCGGATGGCGACGTTCGATTCGGCTTCCTTCAGCAGACGCTCACGAATAACGCGCGACTGCACCTTGGTGCCTTCCTTGCCGGCCAGCGGCGAATCGTTGACCGAAACGGTCATCGAGATGGTGGGCGGATCGATCGGTTGCGCCGGCAGTGCTTCCACCAGGCTCATATCGCACAGCGTATCGGCCACGGTCGCCTTGGAAAGGCCGGCAATGGCGCAGATGTCACCGGCTTCGGTGCCCTCGTCGATCGGCTGGCGCTTCAGGCCGCGGAAGGCCAGCACCTTGG